>JYMV01042457.1_pt1 | contig 10356 bp, 10 predicted proteins | sample 338911 | NCBI WGS metagenome assembly JYMV01 (sample SAMN03354496, study PRJNA234377) | hydrothermal vent metagenome | biome: Deep sea; feature: Hydrothermal plumes at the Eastern Lau Spreading Center, Western Pacific Ocean; material: Seawater | place: Tonga | collected 2009 | depth 2000 m m
TCATAAATTGTCAAAAGCCTACCATTTCGGCGATCCGAGGGCCTGCGGTAGGTGCTGGGTTGGCGGTAGCGTTGTTGTGCGATATTTCCATCGCTTCTAAATCAGCCCGAATTATCGATGGGCACACTCGTCTTGGGGTCGCTGCGGGCGATCATGCTGCGATCATTTGGCCGCTACTTTGTGGTATGGCTAAAGCAAAATATTACCTGATGCTGTGTGAAACTGTACGCGGAGAGGAGGCGGAAAGGATTGGGTTGGTATCCCGTTGTGTGGAAGACGAGCACTTAGACGAAACTGCGCTCGAGGTAGCAACTAAGCTCGCGTGCGGCTCTCCAACCGCTATCCAGTGGACTAAATATACTCTTAACAATTGGCTGCGCATGGCAGGTCCAATCTTTGATTCTTCGGCGGCGCTAGAAATGCTGGGTTTCTCGGGTCCTGATGTACTTGAGGGAGTTGCATCTTTGCGAGAAAAACGTGCTCCGAAATTTAGCTCTACTGCTCCGACATAAGATCCGGTTTACTCGCTAGCAACAAAGTGCATTTTTTAACAGACTGCTTGAAGTGAAAACTTAGTGAGAAGTCCGATTCGTTTCTTTCGCTAACTTCTTGGGGTCTCAGCATATAGATCGAATCCAAATCACCAGTTGTCGACATCGCTTTGTTCCGCCTCTTTGTTAGTCTGCACCGAATTGTGGATTGGGATTAAAGACTGCAGATAGATTGCGATCGCTGACTGATCGTCAACAGTCAAGTGGCTGGTGCTGTGCTCGACTACATCAGCCATCGAGCTTCCAACAACATCTCCATCCGGCAAAAATCCAGTTTGGAGAAGCCAGGTGATGTCGCTTTGGCTCCAATCACCAATGCCTGTTTCTCGGTCGGGCGTAATGTTGGGCACTTTCTCACCATCGGGTCCTTGTTTTGTACCAGCGTACGCGTATTTCGATTTAGTGGCGCCTAAGAGATTCCTCGGAGTGTGGCATTCGCTGCAATGCCCGAGGGCGGTAACTAGATAGGATCCGCGATTCCATTCAGGAGAATGGGTGGATTCCGTTCGGTGAGTTACAGGGCGAAAGAACATCAATTTCCAAGCCCAATTGGCAAGTCGAATGGAGAAGGGAAATTTCACATCGTGCTTACGGTTCGGCGCACGTGATAATGGAACGGTACGTAAGTACGCCCAAAGATCGGAGAGGTCATCAGCTGTGATTCCGGAGTAAGCCGTATATGGGAAGACGGGATAATAGTGGGTGCCGTCTGGAGATACACCTCGGGTCATAGCTGTGATGAAGTCATGTTTATTCCAATTTCCAATGCCGTACTTGGGGTCGGCAGTGATATTGGGTGTGTAAAAAGTGCCAAATGGAGTCTTCAGTGCCCGCCCACCGGCAAGCAGTGTGCCACCGTGCTCGTAGTCTGTGTGGCATGCAACACATCCGGCTGCGTGCAGTAAATAGGCGCCGCGCGAAACCCTTTCAGCACTTGAAGTATTCTCGCTAGCAAATGCGCAGAACGAGAATATTGCCAGCGTTACCGTGGTCGTTAAAGTCCGACGCGCGTCCCTAAACGCAACGCTCGAGCATAACATCGCCACTCAGCCGGCAAGGAGGACTACATTTTTTTTCTATATGGTTTGTGGCATCCACCGCAAGATTTACCCAACGCACCAAGTGCCTTACCAATTGTTGCGATGTCGTTAGAAGCAGCAGCGCCTATCATATTTTCTGCAGCATCCTGTGCGTCAGCTAGCGCTTTGTCGAAGCCGGCGCGGTCGTCCCATATCTTAGCAAGCGCATTTGTTTTGCCGCCTTCTGTACCTGTGGGAAACAGTTTACCAAAATTTTCCAGGCCATCAGCAATCGCTTGGGCGTCTGCCGCAAGATTAGCTGTAATGGTTACCTGCCCCTTAACCACCGCAGCAATATTTGTAATATGCGCGCCGTTACCTTTCATCACGTTTTGGCGGAACTTGATGATATTTTCTGGTTCGTCTGCAGCATGCGCGGTGGATAGGCTGATGATCGTGCACACGGTCGCGATTGCAGTCAATATATGCTTGATTGGTGCAGCCATATTCATCTCCTTTTGTTGTCTGAATGCATCCGTAAGCAATTCAGTGCAGTGTTAAGTTATAATCAAAGTGCCACAACTAGTGCTGTCTGTCAGCTGTGCTGTCCAGGGTATTTGAGTTGGTGTCTATCCCGTTTTCAAATAAGCTGCGCTACTACAAACGTTTTGGGCGAGAAATCCCCGTTAGGGGTGATGGAAGGAAAAATTATGCACGCTATTTTGGCCCAACCGCGTGGGTTTTGTGCCGGTGTAGAGCGTGCTATTCGGATTGTTGAGGCATCCATCGAACGCTATGGCGCCCCTGTCTATGTTCGCCACGAAATTGTTCATAACCGCCATGTAGTGGAGGAATTACGTGCCAAGGGTGCGGTGTTTGTTGAGGAGATAGATCAAATTCCGGAGGGCGCGATCACTATTTTTAGTGCCCACGGGGTTTCTGAGTGTGTTGAGAATTCGGCTCGAGCACGAGGCCTTTCAATAATAGATGCAACCTGCCCGCTGGTCGAGAAAGTGCATAAGGAGGCCCAGCGGTTTTCTTTTCAGGATCGTAAGGTCATTCTAATCGGTCATCGCGGGCATCCAGAAGTCGAGGGTACAAGTGGTCGTGTTAAAGGTGGTGTTTTGTTGGTTTCCAATGTTGCGGAAGTCGAGAATTTAGACGTAGAAGATAGTGCTGATTTAGCATATGTGACCCAAACCACCCTAAGCGTTGACGACACACGGGATGTAATCAAGGCTTTGCGGAGACGGTTTCCAAATATTGTTGGTCCTGATCTTCGCGATATTTGCTACGCTACGCAGAATCGACAAAGAGCGGCGCGTGAATTGGCCAAGCGAACCGATATGTTGCTGGTGATTGGAGCGTTGGCAAGTTCGAATTCAAATCGCCTACGCGACATTGGCGAAGAAATGTCGATTCCAAGCTATTTGATTGAAGACGCGAACTCAATTGATCCAGCTTGGTTAAAGGGCGTAAAAAGGATCGGCATTACTGCAGGTGCTTCGGCACCGGAGCAGTTGGTGCAGGAGGTGATTCGATATTTGCGCAAATTCACGGCAATTGAGCTGGAGACGTTGCCCGGTATCATCGAAAGTGTAGAGTTTAAATTACCAACCGAATTGACGACCGAACAAAACTAATTAATCCTAGAGATAGGCACATACTTCATTCACATCCGCCAACAAGGGATACATAAGTGGAGGCTCAAAGCACATTATTTTCTCGAGATACAAATCTGGTGAAATCGCAATTATCGCGCGTCGTTTGCCGACTTCGCTAGGCGGGTTTGACCAATGCGGCCGAGGTTTCGCGACCAAGCGCTAACAGTACAGTATTAACAATATCAGATGCAGCTAACCCAGCATCTTGGTACATATTTGAGGGCGTCCCGTGGCTAATAAAGCGATCAGGGAGGACCATTGGCCGCACCTTGAGACCTTTGTCAAGTAATCCACTAGTTGCCAAAAACTGCATGACGTGGGCAGAAAAACCGCCAACTGCACCTTCCTCGATCGTTACCAAAACTTCGTGATTGGTCGCCAAACGACTCACCAGGTCCGTGTCCAATGGTTTGGCAAAGCGAGCATTTGCTACCGTCGTTGGCCAACCCTGAGTAGCTAAATCATCTGCGGCCCTTAGACATTCTTGAAGACGTGCACCGAATGACAAGATTGCGATACGGCTTCCCTCGCGGATAATACAGCCCTTCCCGATTGGGAGTGGCACGCCATATTCTGGAAGATCAACGCCTACACCTTCTCCGCGCGGGTAACGCAGTGCGCTGGGTTGATCATCTATTTTCGCTGCAGTGGCCACCATATGCACCAATTCGGCCTCGTCGGATGCCGCCATGACCACAAAATTGGGGAGTGTCGTTAGGTAGGTGATGTCATAAGAACCAGCGTGGGTTGGACCGTCAGATCCGACCAAGCCTGCACGGTCGATGGCAAATCTAACTGGTAAGCACTGAATTGCTACATCGTGCACAATCTGATCATATGCTCGTTGCAAAAACGTTGAATATATGACCGCAAATGGCTTGTAGCCTTGTGTAGCCAATCCAGCAGCAAAGGTTACTGCGTGCTGCTCGGCAATGCCGACATCAAAGGTACGCTCCGGGAAGGCCTTGGCAAATGTGTCAATACCGGTGCCGGAAGGCATAGCTGCAGTGATTGCAACGATTTTTTCGTCTGTCTCAGCTTCATGGATAAGCGATTTTGAGAATATGGCTGTATAGCTTGGCACATTCCCTTTTTTTGTCGGTTGCACACCAGTTACCACGTCAAATTTACTAACGCCGTGAAATTTATCTGCAGATTTTTCTGCGGGTGGATATCCGAAGCCTTTCCGCGTTACTACATGTATCAGAACCGGTCCGCCACTTTTAGCATCACGCACATTGCGCAATACGGGTAACAAGTGATCAATATTATGCCCATCAATTGGGCCGACATAATAAAAGCCCAGTTCTTCAAATAATGTACCGCCGGTAATCATGCCTCGTGCGTATTCCTCGGCACGTTTAAATGCTTGGGCGAGAGGTCTCGGAAATTTCATTGCCACCTGCGTCGCTACATGGCGCAGACTTCGGTAGGATTTCGAAGAGATCAAACGCGATAAATAGGCGCTCATTGCCCCGACGGGAGGCGCAATAGACATGTCATTATCGTTTAAAATTACTATTAGTCGTTTTCCTAAATGTCCAGCATTGTTCATCGCTTCGTATGCCATGCCAGCACTCATGGCGCCGTCGCCGATTACCGCGATCACGTTATGGTTTTTGCTATCCAGGTCGCGTGCAGCAGCCATCCCGAGAGCGGCTGATATAGAGGTCGAAGAATGCGCCGCTCCGAACGGATCGTATTCGCTTTCTGTCCGTTTGGTAAAACCGTAAAGACCCCCTGGCTGTCTCAATGTTCGGATTCGATTCCGGCGGCCCGTAAGAATTTTATGTGGATAGGCTTGGTGTCCAACATCCCACACGAGCAGGTCATTTGGCGTATCGAATATATAGTGGAGAGCTACTGTAAGTTCTACGACTCCCAGTCCAGCGCCAAGGTGACCGCCGGTGTGCGATACCACATCTATAAGTTCCTGACGCAACTCATCTGCGAGCTGACCAAGTTCAGAATCAGGTAACTTTCGTAAATCAGCCGGAACATTAACAGTGTCCAGCAACGGGGTCGTCCTATCGAGGCTAATGATCGGTCTCCTCAGAGCCACAACGGTTTTTCAAATGCGCAATCATTTCCATAAGATGTTCAGGATACCTTACTGACATACATAGACGTAAAAGACAGGTACGTACGCTGTTTCCATTATTTGTAAGGTTCTTGTTGATGCGTGTTCCTTTAGGCTTTGTCAGTAGTGGTTGTAAAGTTAGATTAGCTGTTTCGCTCAGGGATGTTCAGCGCTTCAGGTTTGGTTGTGTCTGCTGAACGATAGCCCGACCCGTTTCTGTCAGCCTGCAGACCAGCCAGTCGGGTTTTAATGGATTTCGGAACCAGGGCTCAGCCCAGCCATGCCCAATACAGCTTCGGATCGTACGGGCGCTGATCTTCGCGCCATCCTCGTCAAAGAGAGGAAGTTTTCCTCCCGGTTGGTCCAGTCCGCGCCCCAGCCAGCGTATTTGGGTGTGCGTGGGTGCAACGGTTTTATCGGCGTATTGACTCGTACACTCGATGGAGCGCTTCACGTCCAGTCTGCTATCAATCATTTGTGTTGCCTTCCCCCCCTCTCCATCTACTAATGTGCAAGAGTCAACCCTCGTGGGCAGCACTGCATTAGGGATGGTTTTTTCTAAGCCTTATTTAATGCTCTATCCTTATCGATTCAAATTTATTATTCCTTTCCACGAGGGGCAGTCCCTAACAATTCGACTTTCCGGTTGTCGACTTCAGAACAGGTTTAGGACTTAATATTGTTGTCGAGATTCATAACCAATCTCTGGTTTATTGAATATTGACTTATCCTTACAACGTTGCATGAACCTTAAAACGAATCGTAGCGGCGAAGATTTTTCAATCCAAATCAGATTGTCGGTCAGCGGGCCAACGCCTTTGGGTCAAGTGCATCTTGAAGGCCATCACCTAAAAAATTAAATGCAATCACGGTAGTGAAAATAGCTAGCCCTGGCCAAACAGCCAGCATCGGCGCTTCGTAAATAAGTTCCTGGGCGTTGGTCAGCATATTGCCCCAGCTTGGAATTGGCGGCTGAATGCCAAGCCCAAGGAAACTCAACACCGATTCTAGCAAAATGATGTTCCCCACAGAAAGCGTGGTAGCAACCAAAATGGGTGAAATTGAATTAGGCAAGATGTGCCGAAACATAATACGACTATGGCTCGCGCCCTGGGAGATTGAAGCAAGCACGAAGTCGCGCTGACGCAGGCTAAGTGCGGTCCCTCTTACTAAACGGGCGACAGTAGTCCATCCTACCAGCGCGATGATCAATATGATTCGGTAAAGGCTGAGTTCCGGAGCATGTGCCAGTACTGGTTCTATACCTAATTTGGTCAAGTCAACGGCTGCCAATATAATTAGCAATGGTAAAAGCGGTAAAGCGATCACAGTATCTGTGATTCGCATCAGCGCAGCGTCGATCCACCCTCCAAAATAGCCTGCTGGTATACCGATTGCGATTCCAAAAATGGCAGCGAGGACAGCAGTGGTGAACCCAACGAGCAACGAAACACGACCGCCGTGGAGCATGCGTAAGAACACATCTCTGCCCAGTTCATCAGTCCCTAGCAGGTGACTTGGAGAGGAACTTGCAAATCGGTTGAGAAGATCAACAGATGAGGAGTTGTGGCCACTTAGGTATTCAACTGTAGGTGCAGCAAAAGCCAAAAGAACGAACGCCGATAGTACAAAACCGCTGAGTAAAGCCATGCGATGAGCGCAGAAGCGACGCCAAGTGAGCCCCCATGGAGCTGACTCATGATTTGTGCGTTCGGTGCTGAACAAGGTCAGTCCGTTCAGTTATCGGTAGCTTATACGCGGGTCGAGCCATGCGTAGGCGAGATCGGCCGCTAAGTTACTGACCAAGACCAATGCGGTTGCAAATAGTAAGCTCACAAGCGCCATGTTGTAGTCATTCCCGATGATAGAATCATAGATCAATTTTCCCATTCCTAGGTAAGAGAACATGGTCTCGGTGATCAATGCTCCAGAAAACAGAGAACCAAAGCTCAAAGCCAGCACTGTAACGACTGGAATCATTGCGTTGCGAAGCGCATGTTTGAATACAATCGTTTTTGTGCTCAAGCCTTTGGCGCGTGCAGTACGAATGTAATCGTGCCGCATTACCTCCATCATGGCAGCTCGCACATAACGTGTCAGACTACCTATCGACGCAATACTCAAAGTAATCACGGGTAAAACCATGTGGCGAGCGCTATCAATCAAACTGTTATCACCAACCGTATGCATTCCGCCTGCTGGAAACCATCCAAGCCAAACTGAAAATACAATGATCAACATAAGAGCCAACCAAAACACAGGGACAGATATGCCGCCGAGAGCCATGAAATTGATCAAATAATCTGTCCGAGAGTAAGGGTGGAGTGCCGAATATACTCCGATTGGTAGTGCTAGAATAAGTGAAAGAACGAGGCTCGCCGCCATTAGCCATGTCGTATTAGCCAACCGTGGCACCAGTATTTCGAGGGCCGGCCGATTGTGAATTCGTGAATACCCGAAATCTCCCCGGACGGCGGAAAGGAACCAGTTGGCGTAACGTTCGCTAAGTGGTTGGTCGAGGCCATACAGTGCTTTCAATCGCGCTGCGTCGGCTGAGGTCAAATTTGGGTCCGATTGTACCATGATGTCGATCGGATCCCCTGGCATCAATGCCATAATAGCATAAATTAGAAACGACATTACAATCAGAACGATAACGGACTCCGCAAGACGTTGTATGGAATATCGGGTCATTGCCGCTTCCACCATAAGCCCGATGGTTCACAAATAATTACAAAAATCATTTGATTATTTGAAATGACAAGCCGCCTGGTGATTAACGTTCCCTCCTACTGACTCGAGGACAGGCTCGATTTCCTTGCAAATGGTTTGCGCTTTTGGGCAGCGTGGGTGAAATGGGCATCCACGGGGTGGGGAAGTCGGATCCGGAGAGCTTCCGACAAGTGCCTTCCTGGACTGGCGTTTTCCCGCACCTGGTTTCGGTACAGCAGCCCGTAATGCTTGGCTGTAAGGGTGGTGTGGTTCTCTCAGCAGGACGTCGCGGTTTGCTATCTCGACTATTCGTCCCAAATACATGACCGCGACCCTATCAGCAATAAAGTTAACTACTGCCAGGTCATGGGTAATAAATAGTAATGCTAATCCTCTTTGTTCACGCAATTCCGCAAATAGGTTCAGAACCTGACTTTGAATTGAAACGTCGAGTGCTGAAACTGGTTCATCTGCGATAATCAAGTCTGGTTCCAGAACTAGGGTGCGGGCAATTGCTATCCGTTGTCGTTCACCGCCCGAGAATTCATGAGGGTATCGATTTGAGAATTGGCGGGAAAGGCCAACAGCATCCATTGCTTCTGCGACCCGTTCCCGACAAAATGCTCGATTGCCCAGCTGGTGGATTTGCATTGGTTCTTCGATGATGGAGGCTGCTTGCATACGTGGATTGAGTGACGAATTCGGGTCCTGAAACACCATTTGAACAGATTTACGAAAAGGGTGTAGTCCTATGCCACGCGTTTCTGTTACGTCGATGCCACGAAAAAGTACCGACCCTTCTGTTGGTTGATAAAGGCGGATTGCACATCGTCCCAAGGTTGTTTTTCCGCAACCGCTTTCGCCGACAAGCGCTAACGTTTCGCCCAGGTTTATGGAAAGATTGACTTTATTTACTGCATGAACCACTTGTGTTGGCCTATTCAATCTTCGCCGTGGTAATCGGAAGCGCTTTACTATTTGGCGTAGTTCTAAAATGGGTGTTTCATTTAGTGGCATTATGATTGTACTTTCGGGCATGCTACCCAATGGCCGGTCTCGACTTGGTCAAAAGTGGGTTCTTGTTCTGCGCATTCGGGTTCGGCTATAGAACAGCGATCGTGGAACGGACATCCGCTGGGTAAATTATTGACGTTTGGTATTTGACCGGGAATTGTAGGCAAACGCCGCCGGTAACCTCCCAAACGTGGCACTGTAGCAAGTAGACCTTTAGTGTATGGATGCCGTGGATTGTCGAAAAGCGCTGTCGCTGATGCGCGTTCAACGGCGCGACCGCCATATAGAACCAGCACTTCATCGGCGATCTCCGAGATTACCCCCAAGTCATGGCTGATAAATTGGATCGCCATTTTGAACTGGCTCTGAATTTCCAAAAAAAGCTCTAAAATTTGTGATTGCACGGTGACATCTAAAGCAGTGGTCGGTTCATCGGCAATTAACAATGTTGGTTCTCCGGCAAGCGCCATGGCAATCATTGCGCGCTGGCGTAGCCCTCCCGATAATTGATGTGGATAGTCGTGCACGCGCTTGCTGGGTGCGGGCACACATACAAGATCCAGTAGTTCAATCGCACGTGATCGTGCAGCGCTTTGCGATAGATTCTGGTGAACGACTACTACCTCGGAAATTTGATCACCAATAGTGTAAACTGGATTCAGTGCTGTCATTGGCTCCTGAAAGACCATTGCGATCCTTGCACCTCGTATTTTTGCGAGTTCGTTTTGGGTAAGTGAGCTAAGCTCCTGGCCCTCGAACCATATCTCTCCATCGGAAATTTCCCCTGGAGGATCGAGCAGGCCGAGTATGGCGAGCGCAGTGATGGTTTTGCCACATCCACTCTCTCCTACGACACCTAGTGTACGACCATGTTCTAACTGGTACGACAGTCGGTGAACGGCCGGTATGGTGTCTTTTTGGTTTGAAAATCGAATTTCGAGATCACGTACATCCAAAAGGGGACGGTCGTTTGCGGTATTACTCCGTGGGGTTGGATCTTTAAGGGTAGTGCGTTGAGAGTCCATTTAGCGTCATGCCTGCGGGTGTTTAATTTGGTGTCTGTTCATTATTTTGGGGGAACCTCTCAGTTAGGTCGAGTGTCCAGACAAAACAACGTCTGACGCATATATCCTTACTGTGCTTTAACGATACGCTTTCCGCCACCTAATAGTGGGGTTGGTCATAGTATTCTCCGAGTAGGTATGCCACTCCATTTTATAAGCTTGCTTATAAAATGGATCTCTTTTATAAGCTTGCTTATAAAATAGCCAGCGGAATGGCCGATGTTAACTCCAACGGAGTTGAAACGCAGTTTT
>JYMV01001713.1_pt1 | contig 10355 bp, 8 predicted proteins | sample 338911 | NCBI WGS metagenome assembly JYMV01 (sample SAMN03354496, study PRJNA234377) | hydrothermal vent metagenome | biome: Deep sea; feature: Hydrothermal plumes at the Eastern Lau Spreading Center, Western Pacific Ocean; material: Seawater | place: Tonga | collected 2009 | depth 2000 m m
AAATATTGATGTTAATTATGCAACAGAAAAAGGAATTCTGGTAATCAATACACCTGGCAAAAACACAAATTCTGCGGCAGAGCTTACGATAGGCTTGCTGCTTTCTGCGATGAGAAAAATGATACCTGCTCACATTCACATGAGTGAACTCAAGTGGGACCGCCATACTTTTACTGGTACAGAACTGCTCGGAAAAACGATTGGAATAATCGGTCTAGGAAATGTCGGACATCTTGTAGCACGTTACGCAAAAGCCTTTGACATGGAAGTACTGGCTTACGATCCTTATGTTGCCGACGAGGTGTTTGAGCGTCATAACTCCATAAAATGCACCTGGGACGAACTTATTTCTTCGGCGGATGTAATCTCGCTGCATGTACCTAAAAATACGGAAACTACAGGCATGATCGGTGCCAAGGAATTCAGCCGGATGAAGTCTGGAGTGGTGATTTTGAACACAGCTCGGGGCGGAATTATCCAAGAAAAACCATTGTTGGAAGAATTAAAATCAGGCAGAGTTGCCGCAGCCGGAATTGATACATGGGAAGAGGAACCTCCGCAAGAAAATCCTTTTCGGGATCTGCCCCAGGTGGTGATGTCTCCTCATGTTGGCGCCTCTACCACAGAGGCTCAAATAAGAATTGCGGAATCAATTGCGACCCAGACTCCACGGGCCCTCCGCGGAGAAGTAGTAGACTATCCTGTGAATATGCCGAGTGTTCAGGTTTTAAGCAGTGGTCCTGTCGCATCTTATGTCTCACTTGCAGAAAAACTTGGTGTATTTTCTTCACAATATGTTGACTTTATTCCTACTCATTTAGAAATTAAGTACCGTGGTAAATTAGCCGAACATGATGGAACACTGCTTAGACTCTGTTTTTTGAAGGGCTTGCTGCAAAGCAGGAAAAATTTTGTGAGTTATGTCAATGCAGATCAGCAGGCGGAAAATGTTGGCCTCCATATCGAAGAAACAGATGACCCAGGATTTACAGATTACGAGAGTGCACTCAAATGCACACTTGCTGGAGCAGGAAAGAAGTTTGCCATTGGTGGAGTAGTTTTCAGCGGCCCCCATCCTCGAATCACTTTGATCAATAGTTTTGTCTGTGAATTTGAAGCGGAGGGTACAATTTTGGTGTCCACTAACCAGGATCGTCCAGGAATGGTTGGAATTTTGGGAACCTGTTTGGGAAAAAATGGTGTCAATATAGACCAGTTTCAACTGTCAAGAAATACACGTGGCGGCGAGGCTTTGGCACTGATACGTGTTGATGATGACTTGCCGAAATCAGTCGTTGAAGAAATTCGCAAAAAGGAAGGAATCACATCCGTTTCTAAAATAGTTCTGTAACAGCAAAAGGAAGTTTTATTAGTCAAGCCATCTGCTGCTGTGCAGAGTTTTGGTTGGAAAGTTCAGGCCAAACCGAGCATTCAAGACTTTGAACACCTTTTCAAACACTTTGTGAAATTAATTTAAAATACACTGACTCAAGATGAACACGTCTCAAAATTTTCTGATCAGTATCCAAGGGGTTACTACTGAGAATGATGTTTTGGAGCGTTTTACGGGACAGTTGGAGCACCTTTCCTTTTCCATACAGGACCTGCATTATCTGAACTTTCAGTCATCTCTTTCTATATTGATGCGCCTTGAACTTGAGCAATCTACTGACAAGGAATCTTTGAATAAAGTTTTGGACAAAGTGGCAAAGCAATTTAAACTTGAACTGCTGATCTACCCACTTCCGGAAAGGTCTATAGCTGCTTCAAGTCATCCTTATATTTTAACCTTGTTGAGCCAGAAACTTCAACCGCAATTATTGACAAAACTGTTCTGTCACCTCAGAGAAAAGCAACTTTGCGTAACAGAAATCAATCCATTGGACGCAGGTGATTTGCATGTTTTTGAAATAAAAATTAACGCAGATAAACCCATTGAGCGACAGCAGTTAATGAAAGAGTTAATGGGATTGAAGTCTGAATATCAACTTGATCTTGCTTTGCAGGATGACGATTTGTTTCGGCGCAACAAACGTTTGATTCTTCTGGATGCAGATATGACTTTTATTCAATGCGAAATGATTAACGATATGAGCAGATTAGCTGGTAAAGAGGCGGAAGTTGCCGAAATAACTCAACAAACCATGGACGGGAAAATTCAATTTAATGAAGCCTTGCAGCAACGAGTGGCCTTACTCAAAGGTGTTCGACTCAGCGATTTGGAACGTTTAATTTTGAATATCCCTTACACTCCCGGTGTTGATCGTCTGGTATACATTCTTAAAACACTCGGCTATAAAATCGGAATTGTAAGTGGAGGATTTACCAGAGTCATCGATCACATCAAACAGCGTTTCGATCTCGATTATGGATTTGCCAACACACTCGAAGTAAAAAATGGAGAACTTACCGGTTGCATATTAGGAGACATTCTCGACGGACACCAAAAAGGTGTTATCCTCAGGGAAATTGCTCTCAAAGAAAAAATTCTTCCGGAGCAAGTGATTGCGGTCGGAGATGGTGCCAATGATTTGGAAATGCTTGCAAGTGCCAGTTTGGGCATCGCATTTAACGCCAAACGTTATTTGCGGGAACGTGCCGCAGGGAGCCTCTCTCTTCCCAACCTTGATGCATTGCTTTATTTTTTAGGAATTTCAAAAACAGAAATCAGCGGATTATTTAAACAAGAAACTCTTCTATGAAACATACCTTCTTATTATAACACCGAACAACTCCGTGAATTTCAGGAGCGCGGAGTTTTGTTGGCAATGCTATGATTTGCATGTGGTTTCAGTGTCGTTTAGTTTCCAAATAAAATCCAATATCATTTTGCCCGCTAATCGAAGCACACAATTCATGGAAACCTTGATTTGACAAATTTTGAAGCAGATCCGTCCACTCGCTATGATGGAATTAAGTTCTTTTTTGGGGAAACGTTTTTTAATTTTTGTAGCCATAATCATTCTTTTGCTATTCGTTTGTGTCTGTTATGAATATTTTAGTTAGCAATCAACCATTCTGCTTATTTTTCAAAACCTCAAAAGTCTCTTGTGCATATTTCGTTAAGAAAGAACACCGGAAAACTAGAATCAATTTTTTTGAAATGTTAACACAATATGTTGTTTTAAATTTAAAAGGGTTTAAAGTATTTGAAGTCAGCAAACTTTTACGAAAAACAAACTAGCCTATGCTCCCTGTCGCTCAACAAACTCCGGATATGCGTGTAAGCCAAATTCACTAACATCCACTCCATTATATTCTTCCTCTTCTGATACACGAATTCCCACAGTATATTTTAGAACAGCCCAAACCGCTAAACTGCTCAAAAAGGTAAACGCGCCAATCACAACAATACCTTTGATTTGAGCAAATAGGGCTACATCCGGATTGAAAATTCCTACTGCTAATGTACCCCAAATTCCATTCACCAAATGAACCGACAAGGCTCCAACGGGATCGTCAATTTTGAGTTTATCAAACAATGGAATTGCAAGAACCACCAGCAGGCCTCCAATCGCGCCAATCAGGATGGCGAGATTCATGCTTGGATAATCCGGCCCGGCGGTGATGGCTACCAGTCCGGAAAGTGCTCCATTGAGAACCATCGTCAAATCAACTTTTTTGTATAATAGTTGAGTCAGGACCATGGCCGCTAAAGCTCCCGCACAAGCAGCAATATTGGTATTTGCGATCACCGCTGAAATGGCGTCCACATCGTCTTTTGAACCTAAAGCCAGCTGGGAACCGCCGTTGAAACCAAACCACCCCAACCACAACACAAAAGTGCCCAAAGTTGCTAAAGGCAAATTGGAACCAGGAATCGGGTGAATAGAGCCGTCCACGCCAAATTTCCCTTTTCGAGCGCCCAATAACAATACACCGGCAAGTGCCGCCCAACCACCAACCGAGTGAACAACCGTTGAACCGGCAAAATCGCTGAATCCGTCAATCATCCCGCCCAGACTTGTTCCTCCCCAGGTCCAATGTCCCTGAATTGGATAAATTACTGCTGTCAAAACCAGAATGAATCCCATAAACGGCCAAAACTTGATTCTCTCCGCAACCGTTCCTGAAACTATCGAAGCAGCGGTAGCTACAAAAACAACCTGAAAAAAGAAATCCGAAAGTAAACTGTGACCATCCGCGGAAGTCCCGTACATCATCAAACCGCTGCCGACAAAATCATTTCCGCTGCCGTACATCAGGTTGTAACCTACGTAATAATAAGCCACACAAGCAAGTGCGTAGAGGGTTATGTTTTTAGTCAGGATGGCGGTTGTATTTTTTGTGCGCACCAATCCTGCTTCCAGCATCGCAAAACCTGCGGCCATCCACATGACGAGGCATCCGCTGATCAATAACCAAAAGCTATCCAGTACATATTTCATTTCTGCTGAAAATTCCATTTTATCTCCTGTGTATAAATTATAATAATTGCTGTTAATAATTAAAGGGCCTCATTACCGGTTTGGCCTGTGCGGATCCGGATAATTTGGGCTACATCATAAACAAAAATTTTGCCATCACCGATTTTACCGGTTTTCGCTTTTTGCTCAATTGTTTCCAGAACCGAAGCAACTTTCTCATCGGAAACCACAATTTCAATTTTTGTTTTGGGAATGAAGTCCACTTCGTACTCTGCCCCTCTATATAATTCAGTATGCCCTTTCTGGCGTCCAAAACCTTTAACCTCAGAAACAGTCATGCCGACATTTCCGATTTCAGCCAGACCCTCCTTGACCTCATCCAGCTTAAAAGGTTTGATAATCGCTTCTATTTTTTTCATAATTATCCTTGATTAGTAATTAATTTAAACTTAAGTGACTTCCCAAACTATCTCACAGAGTATACCAAACTCATATTTTCAAAATAAATACCTGTATATATTTGAAATTATTTATTATATTTACAATTATCTGTTTAATAATTTATAATATACAAAATTAATATGCTCAATTATTGGACATTATTAATATTATTGCCTAATAATTAATCATTAAATTAATACAAATCATCGACATAATTAATAATAAGAGCATAAATATGAATCAATCTTATTGAGGTTAAACAAAATTGTTAAGGTCATTTTACTACATTACAAATTTACTTTTACATGTAATACTAGTTTCATATATACAACGAATTTTAATTAAACAGGCAAAGCTTCGACCTGAAACTTTGAGTCTGCTGAAAACTAAAGATAATAATGGGGCTGATAAAACCGATTACCTTAATCGGAAAAATTTCTTAGTACAGTGGAAATATCTTCAATAATTTCGTAACAAAAGAGTGTGTTTTCAAACAATGTAATAACATACCTTTGGAGAATTGCCTTGTCTGAACAAAACCCGGTTTTTATCCCGTGGCCGACCAATATACCGGATGTATTTCATAAAGCCTGCGATATTGTCTCAATGGATCACCGTTCTTCAAAGTTGCAGGAAAAGTTTTTCGCATCGGACATTTGGGGATTCTGACGGATGTGATGGCTTCGTCCGGAATCGCCACTGCTGAAATGGCGTTGGTTGATTTGAGTTTTCCGGCTTCGCTCGGTTCAGGAGTTTAGGCGGCATAGGAATATTATCGAAAATCTACAACAAAAGGTGAGCATAATGTACATTCCAACATTTGATGATGTTAAAGAAGCACAAAAGCGAATCTCGCCGTACATTCACAAAACTCCGGTTTTGACCAGTTCATTTATGAATGAATTGAGCGGCGCGGAATTGTTTTTCAAATGTGAAAATTTTCAGAAAGCGGGAGTCTTCAAAGTACGAGGGGCCTCGAATGCGGTTTTTGGATTGAGTGAGGAAAAGGCAGTGAAAGGGGTGGCCACTCACTCTTCGGGAAATCACGCCTTGTCGCTGGCTTATGCCGCAGGTCGGCGGGGAATTCCGGTAACAGTGGTCATGCCGCATACTGCTCTGGAAGCAAAAAAAGCTGCGGTGTACGGATACGGAGGCAGCATCGTGGAGTGTGAACCCAGTACCTCATCGCGTGAAGAAACATTTGCGAAAGTTGTCGCAGAGTCCGGAGCGGATTTTGTGCATCCGTACAATGACCCGCGTGTGATTTCCGGACAAGCAACCTGTTCGCTGGAATTGCTGGAACAAGTTGGAAAATTGGATGCTGTGGTTGCACCGATTGGCGGAGGAGGAATGGTTTCCGGAACTTGTCTGGCCTTATCGAATGTTGCTCCGGAAACAAAAATTTATGCTGCCGAACCGAAGAATGCCGATGACGCTTTCCGCTCTTTCAAAGCCGGACACATCATTGCTGATGACGCACCGGTGACGGTGGCGGATGGCCTGAAAGTTCCACTAAAAGATTTGACATGGCATTTTGTTTCAAGCCATGTCGAAGACATTCTGCTTGCGAGCGAACAGGAGATCGTTGATGCAATGAAGCTGATTTGGCAAAGAATGAAAATCGTCATGGAACCGTCCAGCGCAGTACCGTTGGCGACCATCCTCAAAAACAAAAACACTTTTGCCGGAAAGCGCGTCGGTGTGATCATTACCGGAGGCAATGTTGATATGAACAAACTGCCCTGGATGAAATCTTAAAGTCGTACTCTTAATCAGGAGAATAAATATGAATGCAGTAACTTATGAAGGGTTGGAAGTCAGTTCATGATGCCGTAAAAATCGACCGTTTGGCTCGTATTCCAAAACTAGGTACGCGAACCATTGTTTGAGTCGATGACATTGCCGTTACCAAAGGCGAATGCAAGCACGATGTTGCCTACGGCAGTTTGGCAGAAGACCGGATCATCGAAATAGGCACTGTCATTTCTGGAAAACACGCAGGTCTAACATCGACGGAAGAGATCACACTTTTTGACGGAACCGGAGTCGTGTGTCAAGATCTCGCAGTAGCCTCTGACGCAGTCGAACTTGCTCTCAAAACAGGAGATGCGATAGAAATTAAAAGCTTAAGCTCTAAAGTATTTTATTGATCATCTTAGTTATTTCGTTTATTCTTATGCAGTTGAAAATGTAAAATTAATTAGGAGACAAGTGAACAACATCATTATTACCGGAAAGATGCATCCGGGGTTTGACAAAATACTGACGGAGGATGCGCAGGAATTTTTGGTCAAGCTGCATCAAAGATATAACAACACCCGTAAAGCTGTGCTCGATCGCCGCAATGCAATTCATCACAAAATTCTTTCCGGCGGGAAGCCGATTTTTTTACCTGAAACAGCATCTGTCCGCAAAGGAAACTGGAAAGTAGATCCCATTCCAGATGATCTTCAGGACCGCCGCTGTGAAATTACAGGCCCAGCAGAAGCAAAGATGATGATTAACGCTCTTAATTCCGGAGCCAAAATATTCATGGCCGATTTGGAAGACTCGATTACGCCTAGTTGGTTCAATCAAATCCAGGGACAGGCAAACATATCCGCAGCCTACGAACGTACTCTTGAATTTACCAGTACGGAAGGCAAAGAATATCGGCTCAATAAAGGGGAGTTAGCTACATTGATTGTACGTCCACGCGGTTTGCATATGGAAGAAAAGCATATTTTGATTGACAGTGAAGTTGCTTCAGGCAGTTTGGTAGATGCCGGACTGTATTTGTTCCATAATATCAAACGCACATTGAGCTATGGAACCGGACCGTATTTTTATTTGCCAAAATTGGAAAACTATATGGAAGCCAGGTTATGGGATGAGATTTTTGCTTTTGCGGAACAGGAATTAGGCGTTACGCATGGTACCATCAAGGCTACGGTTCTGCTGGAAACCATTTTAGCTGCTTTTGAAATTGAAGAAATTCTATACGAATTGCGTGAACATATGGCCGGAATTAATGCCGGACGCTGGGATTATATGTTTAGTGCAATTAAAAAGTTTCGACATGAACCAGGATTTCTCTGGCCGGACCGGGCGCAAGTCACCATGACTGCTCCGATGATGAGGGCCTATACAGAACTGCTGGTTCAGACTTGTCATAAACGTGGTGCTCATGCCATCGGTGGAATGGCAGCCTTCATTCCCAGCCGCCGTGATGCAGAGGTAAACCGTGTTGCCCTAGCCAAAGTAAAAGAGGACAAGGAGCGTGAGGCACAGGATGGTTTTGATGGATCATGGGTAGCTCATCCGGATCTTGTACCGGTTTGTACGGATGTTTTCAGCAAGGTATTTGAAGAAGGAAAAGTAAACCAAATACACCGTCTGCGTGAGGACGTTCAGGTAACACCTGAGATGATGCTTGATTTTAAGATTCCGGGAGGAAAAATAACTGAGCCGGGTTTGCGCAACAATATCAGCGTTGGTATTCAGTACATTTCTGCATGGTTAAAGGGTACAGGTGCAGTAGCGATTTTCAATTTGATGGAAGATGCAGCGACTGCTGAAATTGCAAGATCGCAGGTTTGGCAATGGATTCAACATTCTGAAGGAAAACTGGATGACGGTCGTCAAATCACACTTGAGATGGTTCAAACTATGATTCCGGAGGAACTTGCTAAAATCCGGGAAGCTTACGGAAAGGCCTACGACGAAGAAAAAATGAATCAGGCAACGGATTTATTTACTTCACTTGTCTCAGGAGATAATTTTGAGGAGTTTCTCACCATAAGGGCCTATGATCAGTTGGACTGACTTTTCCAGTTTAGAGGTTGAGGAAGTTCTTCGTCATTTGTCTGCAGCCGCTCTTCCCAAAGCTTCCGGATACTAATACCGGTTTTCGGATGCACCCATTCCGGACTAAGTTCCAGTAGGGGCACCAAAACAAAGCTTCGCTTTTCCATTTCAGGATGAGGAATTTTCAAAATTTCTGCGTCAATACACTCTTCACCATAAGCTAAAATATCAATATCAATTGTGCGGGAACCCCAGTGTTCGTTACGGACACGCCCCAGTCTGTTTTCAATTTGCTGACACTTTTTCAGCAGTTCAAGAGGACTAAGTTCGGTCAATCCACAAACCACCATATTTAAATATTTAGGCTGCGGCATCTTCAAAAGCGGCTCACTTTCATAAATCGGTGAAACGCGAAACTGAAGCAGTGGTAGAGACTCTAACTCAACGCAGGCCTGTTTCAGGGTGTCCTGCCTATTTCCCAAGTTGCTCCCCAATCCTAAATGCACTAAAATAGCTTCAGTCATAGTTTGTTTTTCAGGTGATCATGATTTGAAGAATTAGCTTAACACAAGCACTTATTCAGTCGCAAACTGAAGCAAAAACTGTTACATAGAAATGATTCGAATTATAGCGGGAGAATTCCGGGGCCGAAAACTAAAAGTTCCAACAGGAAATGATGTCCGGCCCACTTCAGACCAAGTTCGAGAGGCGCTATTTAATCTGCTGACTTCAATGCTGAACTGGGACAACATGACAGTGCTTGACCTTTATGCCGGAAGCGGCGCGCTGGGTTTGGAAGCCTTGAGCCGTGGTGCAAAAAAAGCGATCTTCGTTGAATCCTCAAAAAAACATGTTAGTATTATTCTGAAAAACATTTCGATGCTTTCTCTGGAGCAAACAAAGTATGAGTTGGTACGAGGGCGGGCGGAGAGTTGGATTCCCAATTTTGCGGATCCAGAACGGCCATGTCTTATTTTTCTCGACCCACCTTTTTCAAGTGACGAATATGATCTCATCCTGGAAAAATTAGCAATCCTCCCTGCTATTCTGAAGGGTTCATTAATTGTGGTGGAATCACCCAGCACAAGAGAAATTATGTTTACAGAAAAAATGGAATTGCTGAAACACCGTCAATATGGTTCTGTCACACTCGATATTTTACAAAAATGCTGAGCTAGACATTAGCACAATAATCTTGCCTTGATGCTACTACTGGCCTACTATTTAACTGATAATAATTTTTAACTGAAGAATATTTTTCTTTTCCAGCATGAGTATTTTTAACAAAATTAATCAAGAGGCTCTGCCTCAACATGTTGCTATCATCATGGATGGAAACGGACGCTGGGCCTTACAACGCCGCATGCCAAGGCTGCAGGGCCATCGTAGCGCAGTTAAAGCAGTACGGGCCTGCGTAGAAGCCTCAGCAGAGTTGGGGCTGAAAACCCTGACTTTATATGCTTTTTCGACAGAAAACTGGCAGCGGCCCAGGAAAGAAGTTTCTGCACTGATGAATCTTTTTTTTGAGTTTTTGGAAAAGGAACTGCACACTATGCTGGATAATAATGTAAGGTTTCAGTTGATTGGGAACAGGGACGGATTACCGGATTTTCTGCAAAATCGCTTGAGCCATGCGCTGGATTCCACAGCTGCAAATACCGGTTTGTTAATGAACCTGGCACTTAATTACGGTGGCCGTGACGAAATGGTACGTGCAGTCAGGAGGATTGCAGAGTCTGTTAAGAAAGGCGATTTGCTTCC
>JYMV01017372.1_pt1 | contig 10355 bp, 6 predicted proteins | sample 338911 | NCBI WGS metagenome assembly JYMV01 (sample SAMN03354496, study PRJNA234377) | hydrothermal vent metagenome | biome: Deep sea; feature: Hydrothermal plumes at the Eastern Lau Spreading Center, Western Pacific Ocean; material: Seawater | place: Tonga | collected 2009 | depth 2000 m m
CACTTTCAGTAATATTTCAGCTATATCATGGCGACCAGTTTTAGTGGTGGAAGAAGCCGGAGTACCCGGAGAGAACCACCGACCATGGGCATATTGGTGATAGGCTTGTATGAGTTGTTAGGTAATATCCAACTACCTAACTCATTGAGCCACCCGGGCCCTACCAATTATGATGGAAACGTATACAATAATCACAATCTAGATAGACAAACCAACGTGGATAAAACAAAATATACGATCGAACAATACGAACTCTTACTATTACTGTGAGACCAAGCGCTGCGAGAGAAATCGGATGTCCTGATCTATGAAAGCCACGCATCCTTTTAAACATGCAAATGACACATTAAATAGCTTTGGTGTATTGTAATAGTATGCCTACATTATAATTAATAATCCCTCCCACAGTAACCACTATTTGGTTATTGGCATGATATATAATTCTAATGCTTTTTTTGGCATGGGGCAAATGTTTTAATGTTTGTCCTCGAATAAAATATTATTCGTGGATTGTGAGCGTCATACCACACGTTTTGGTTTACTTGTATGCCCTTGATATTTCCGATTATTCTGCTTCGATCACCGTTGATGATATAAGACATTAAATATACATTCTGTTTACTGAATTATTATAAGTATTTTGTGATATGGTATAATGAATGCAGAATTAATGGTAGGGTTAGTGTCTGTTGTATCCCCAATACCGCTCTCCTTTCCTCCATCATGACTTATCACCAGTTACAAGAAGGGTGCCACCAGCGGCGTGGGAAGTTCTTCCTACTCCTGACCATTTGAGTTCACCATCAATTTTTAGTTGGATTCGAGGTGCTTAATCTTTAGTTTTCGGTGTAGTGTTTTGTCGAAGATTTTTTGCCATTTTTTTCTTTCCCCATTGCAATGTTGACCTTCGATTTACGAGTTCTCGTTACACCTTTGATATCTTCCAATTTTTCTTCGGAACAACACACAAACCACAATTACAGTGTAACAGAATAAAATATCGGGTCTAAAGTTATATCTGCTTTAAAGGAATGGATTTTTTAAAATCGTAGAAACGACGTTCAGTTTGGATGTGAAAATTATTCTGACAAACGCGGTTTGTGGGTATCTATATGTTTATCGAATTAGCATACAGTGAATGATAATAGTAACAAAGGCCATTTTGTATAAGACTAGAACTACAGTATGTCTGTCGATACATGTAGTTACATTCAAACCTGTATTAAGAGGTCACCTTTGGGACAAAGATAAAGTGACCTTATAAGACAGGTTACCTCTTAAAAGAGGTTCCATTTATATGAAATGTTCTATGACCATACAAGTAAAAGGTGACCTTTTAAAACAGATGGTTGTTTAAGAGAGGTGACTGCATGGGCAGGATTGATTGTATTACTATCATCATATATTTCTAAGGCTGTGTGAAAATTGTCTTGTAAGAAGAGTATGACGATACCAAAGGGGTAAGTGTAAGTGAGAATCAGTCATATACATAGACGGAATGACTTCACGTTATGTCAATATTTTAACCATATTTTGAACAGATTTACAAACATCACATCATGTTCTGCCACTGTGACGGTAATAGAGATAGATGATTCGATAATCACAAGCAAATGAGATGTAAAGGATTTGGGAATTTGTCCAGCGAACCGTATTTCAGTTATATTCAGGACGAAAACAAGTTCAACAATATATAATATAAACACAATCTAGAAATGATGGCGGGATGGGCCAACCTGGACAGCGACCATTGACTGTCACTGGAAAAATTGAGATTCGGATGGAAACAAAAAAAAATAGTCTTCTGTATCGACTTGAGACTCACCGTTTAATAGGTCCAGTTATCCGTCAAAGCGCCATGTCCGACCAAACTAGATTAATAACGAATATTATAATGTAATGGAATTCATCATGTAATTTCATGGTTTTGTACTAATGGTTTGGTGTAAAATAAAAATAATTAATTATTCAATTACGTGTTTCTGCCATTTATTACTAAACACCTTCTTCAATGCAGATGACTAGTATTTACTTAATTTTAAAATGTCAATCCCACACAGCTATGACAAATGAACACCATGGACCGGAAGCATTGCATCAGCATATCATCAAATTAATCTTTTTCCAATTATTTTTGTATTATATAGGAAATGGCTTTAATCACCAGACAAGACTTCCGACTGTATTGCCATTTTATATAGAAACATAACTTAAGAAATGATGCAGTTTGCAAAAACGCACATGGTGGGCAGTCGATATTGTCATCCTGCATTATCGTAAAAATGAAAAGTTCAGACAGTAGTTGTGGGTTGATCTTTGATATTTGTTATCTGTAACACCTTTTCTGTCTATGGTTTACGTCTTTTGCATTGTACAGAACAACCACCCATGAACAAAACCGATATTTGTTTTCCAATGTCTTGTAATTTTAGGTTATCTTAAGTGGTATTATGACGGGATCTGTGTTGATCAAATAATTGGTGCAAAAAAGACAGAAATAAAAAAAATGTCATGACCTTTAAGCGAATTACACATAAAAAACTGATAAAGTTAAAGACTTATTCTCAAAAATATGTATGTAAATAGTGTTCAACATCTTGACTAGTAGGTATATGAAAGTCTGAGACAGCTGTTGATTTTGTTTATCATATGATAGCAAAGATGTTGCTGTCTTCTTATAGATATCACAACAAATGCTTTTTGCATTATCATGTACAAAACATATCACCTGTTCATAATACGCGCATGGTTCACATGTGTAAACATGAAAGATGCAAGAAAAAACATCAGCATTAAAACAACGTGGAGACGACACAATTGTTCCGGTATCTTACATTATTTCAATTATATCTATCGCATACGATCGGTGTTATTGAAGAGGGAAAGCGAAGTAAACAACTGACATGTCACAAGCCGTGAATGTTTCTAGTGGAGCAGGAACTGATTACCCTTCCGGAACACCATAGGCTTTAAATGGGGTTCATGATGCTCAATTTCTCGTTTTCTCTGAAGTATTTATAGATCAATGTTTGTTTGGTCATTGTATTGTCTGTCCTATTTTCGATTTAAGGCTTCCAATTACCTCTTTGGTATCTTCAACTTTCTTATTACATACAATCGTATCGAGTACACACCGCAACGGACACAAATCGAGCTCAGAACATTTGTGGTGCTAGGAGCTGATTGCATCGATACAAAACATATACTTCGCTTTAATTGCGTAAACATATATTATGTAATAATTTATAGTAGAGCTATACCACACTCTGAATATTGAAAATAATTCACGAATAACCGAATTACACAGTAAATCACCACTGCACTAAGCACATGAATTGTGTTGTTATACGTGATTTATGTTTGCTAGTCAGCATGCAATAGTAGTTATATTGTTTATTACACAGAGCTAACAGTTTTATTTGCGATAATAAGACCTTTTCAAAAGGAAGAAAAGTTTGCAGATGGGGTAGCCAAAAGCCATAAATCGAAGAACAACATGCATTACAATGGCCAAAAAGAAAAAGGACAAACATACAAAACATTGCTACTAAAGATCGTGCAACACAAACCCCACTAAAACTGGAAGCGCACTCGGGTGCGCCGGAAGGGCGAGCAGTTTCTGCTCAACATGTGGCACCTATCTTTGTTTTTATTGTCAGATAGTCAATTTTATTTTCGATTATGACGACATTGGCGCCGTTACATGTGGCTGGGTGAAATATAGGCTTTTATTTCACTTGGAAATATTACATGGGCATCTATGAAATCAATTCAGTTATTTGAAGTCATTATTCAGATAATCATTACTATTTAAGAGAATACAAATTTCAAATTACATCCTTAGATTAGCTAAAGTAACAGTGTATCTTATTTGAATTTATGTTGAAATTAAATCAGTAAATGTTTGAAGTGTGTCTATTTAAGATAAGGATTGTCAAATGTATTTTGACATAACATATACAACTGTTTCTTTTCCCGATCTTGTAGCATTTGTCAATTACTGTCAATCTAATAATAGTCTAGACTGGGAACAAATATTTAGAGATCTAAATCAAAATTCTGAATGAAAATTTGAAATAGGCATTTAACAACGTTACTTTCAAGTAATCAGATTTATACTCTCATGTATTCGCTACACATTCATGGAATTATAGGATTGTTAGTAAGAAGTAGGTTTGATTTACTGTTGTTTAAGGCTTTTTTACATTATATCATCTAAATCATCATGTACTGGAATGGACATACTGATAGATTTTTAAGTGGGTGATTGTTGTTAAATGCCAAATGAGGAATTGTTCAGCTTTATCATGGCGAGAACAAGTTACATTCAATGACTGATGGTGATATCTGCTTTGTACTAGACCAACCCGCTTAATTGGATATTTATATTGCTAGCTAAATGCAACAACTGTCCACTTGCTGTGAGATTAGCTGAGAAGCAGCCAATACCAATTTTATATTCTTTAGTTTGACCCGACAAGGGCTCTAACCCACGGTCCACCGCACTCAGGCGAGCATGCTAACTATTACACCACCTTCATGGTTGTTAAATGGGAGATAATGAATATTGTTGGCATTGTATGCATTACAATAGTTTACTTATGCCCACTAAAAATAATCGGTTGACATTAGGAGCTGCAAGTTGTCCACGAATCGTGCCATTCTCCAAAAATGAGGTATTTACTTTAGTTTAATGTGTATGTTTTGTAGATCGTTGTTTGTCCTTTTGTACTTTTATTTTTGGTCATTGCGTTGTCTGTTCTTCGATTAACGGATTCTGATTACCCCTGTGGTATCTTCAAGCTCATCTTACATTTGATATCGCAAATCCAGCGGATACCTCTTTTGGAGAAGTTGTCATAGGTCTGTGTGTTCACACGAGGATGGTAGGTAATTTAGTTGTACCTTATTGTTTGCGGATCGGTCTCAAGTCATGATATTGGTAATCTAATTAAAACTGGATGTTTGTTGTATCTTTTTTTTCTTTCTTTTCTTTGGCGATACACTAACATCGAACAGCATCCCGTCTGATGTCATTTCATGTCCCTGCGTCCAGTCATTTGTAAGACAGTTAAAAACATTGACTAATCGGACAACAGTTCATGTCGTGTACTCGGTTTTGATACACAAAGGTTAGGTAGAGTCATTGTCGATTGGTCGGTTGAAAAAAACGAACCTTGACATTACCCCATAGGCATGTCGTTATAAGTTACTGTATCATCAAAGAATGAATAAAGAACAAACAAACATCTATTTCTAGTTAAATTGTGATAAAGGTTTCCATCGTTGTTATTTTTGTGCTTTGAAGTGTGGTTCGACACATGAGCAGATCATGTTGTTGTGGTTGGTAATATTATCTACCATCACTATTTGACTTTTTTCATTGCTCTCGTCATTAAAATTTCTGATGAACTACTCATTTGACGTTAAAACGTACATCAAATAAAACAAGCTGAACAACATTTACGTTACACGAGAAGATAGTTACGAAAATAACAACAATATAGATTCTTATAGAACTTTATTTCACCAATCAGACGCCTACAAGGGGAATGTTGGGATCCCATTAACCCCGCCTGGTGTTTGCGCATGTCTCAAGCTAAGGACATGAATTTCCAACGTCATTGTCATCCCTTTTTGTGTTCAGTGAATTAAGGTGAGAGATGATTGCTCGTTTTCTTGATATTGGTTGAATTATTGACAAGCACTTTCTCAACTGTCTTTTAATATGCGTCATAATTCCGTTCCTTTTTTTATCAATAATACAGAACATGAATATAGCGAATGACAATATCAAAATACTACACTCGCATAAAGTGGTATAATTCAATTAACTGTATATGTCTATGTTATAACTGTGAAAATTAGGTCAAGTTGATGGTCTTAAAAAGGTTTTATTCCATTGTACTAATCGCTTTTAAATTCGATAGAAAAGTACACTTGTATTTAATACAATTGACTTTCAGTGTCTACGCCAAGACAATTGCCTTTTGTTATATTATTTCAGCTTAAATGAGATAGACGAACAAATATTGGAAATTCAGCAAAGATCACGTTCAAATTATTATTCATATGAAAAATATATAGCCTAATTATTTAAAAATCAATGAATTTTATAAGTTATCTCCACAGTCTTATTTTCTTTTCATTTGTTAAGAATATTTTCCCTAAGGTATAAATCGTGTTAGACGCTTGTTTTTATGCCATTTAAGATTGTTGAAAGTATCTTTTTTATGGAATAGATTTAATTATACATGTAATCTTCATTTTAAGGGAAGATGATATAATTCTAATTATCTATTTAAATTCAAGCTGTCTCTTAAAAAGTTGACTTGGGAGTTTCAGTTAATTGGAGGGCGCTTATTGTAAAATGTTTGTTTGTTTGTTTGTCTGATGGCGTTTAACGCCACTTTCAACAATATTTCAGTTATATCGTGATGGTCTGTTTTATTGGTGGAGGTAACCGGAGTACCTGGAGAAAACCACCGACCTGTCGCAAGTCACTGACAAACTTATCACATAATGTTGTACACCTCGTTCTGATCGATATTCGAACTCATAACATCAGTGGTGATAGGCACTGATTGCATAGGTAGTTGTAAATCCAACTACCATACGATCACGTAAGTATTGTTCACTACAATGTTTAGCACTTTTTGTTAATACACTTTTAGCTTACATTTCCATTATTTGTGCAAATTTATACGAGTGACGTTTTAGCATCATTTATTACAATTCATGATAATTAAAATAAAATACAAATGTAGTATCTGTCTAAACCGAACATCGTTAAGACCAACTGCTGTGTTTGGAATAAACAAGTATTCGGTTCATACAGGTTAAATTAACAAATATGTCTTATATTGAAACTTTATTCTAAAGTTCAGTTTATACACGATTTCGCTTTATCCAGGGGTCAGTTTGGGAAAGATTTCACTGTATTTGTGTCTGTCCTCCAACAAATTATAGCACAATTTATAATTGAGTAACTATTTGTACTAAATACAATAAAACCTGTCTAAAAAGAATCTCCTCAAAACCACCTCTTGTGGTCGGAATAGACAGGGGTGTTTGGTATATACAGTTTAAAACAACAATGATTTCCTACACTACGACATCATTTAAAGTTAGGTTTTTACAGGATTCGGTTTATTCAGTGTTCCCTTGAACAACATGACAACTAAATAATACCACACAATCAGAAGAGTTCCAGAATACTTTAGGAAAATCGTAGACATGTAGGAAAAACTGATACCCTTAACACATATACATATGACCGCTCAAAATCATGGATTGATACAGACAATTAATGAAATGTGGTGAAGTTAAGCTAGAATTATGAGTCAAAAACTCCCTGCTTAGAGAAATAATACGATCGTGTATTTTCTTAATGTGAGTAAAATGTCGACCCTCACATATATCTGGGTGAGCATCGTTGCTGTATAAACGTCCTAATCTTTGAAATTATAATATGGTATATTTTTTGTTATATTGTAAATATTGTCATGTGTATTTAGTATTTCTACAAGAGAGCCATTGGTCATAACTATCATTTAAATATGTGTTAGTACACAAGGCTATCGGAAGACGTAAAGACGAAACCATTATGATGTTGGAAATGCAGGTCCTGGCTTGGAACATGCAAAAACGATTAATGGGATTCTTGGAATTGACGCTAAGCGCCCAGTATCTTAATCATATAGGCCGTTATATATATTCCCATGAATACGTTTTCAGATATAAAAAGTAAAATATGTTCATTTGATGTGTTTCAAACTTGAAATGTCTTGAAAATAAACTTCATATAACAAGCGGAAGAAAAAAATTAATCCAAATCTCGTTGATTAGCCCATAAACTTTATGGAATGAAATTCTTCAATTGTAAAGATAAAATATGAAAAATTATTGTTTGATTTACCAGTCGATATTTTTATTTTCATATCTGCGGCATACATTTCTATTATTAATATACATTTATTCATCTGTAGTATTAACTCATTTCTGAATCTGGAAAGCATATCTGCTTTAAATAAACGTTAGAGAAACCCGTTGGGACAACCAGGAAGTGACAACTAAGAGACACATCCAATATTAGACACAAGACACAGTACGAAGTCAAATAACACAAAAAACAAAAAGCACAACTCCAAAAACTAAAAAGACGAGCAACACGGACCTCATAAAAAACTTTGCTTGAACTCAACGGTAAAAGTTTTGTAGGTAACAGGGAAAAGATCCACTGCCATTTGAGTAATGAATATTTCATAACGGTCAATCAGTTCGTGATGACGACTGTAGAATTAAGGTTAAAAGTGTGTCTTTATCTGAGGTACTCTGCACTTATTACATAAATTGAAGAGTGGTTATTGATTATACTTTAACCCCAAGTGAGCACTATTTAAACTACGAGCAGTTTACAAGCAATTCATCAATGGTGCGACTGTGATTAACTATAGTGAATGAGTGATTTTTGTTTAACACCAAGTGAGTAATTTGTCAGTCATAACATGGCGAGAACGTGTTACATTTAGATGAGATGATGTCTGATTTGAACCAGACCACCATGTTTATTTGAGATTTATATAGTGCTAGCGCACAGACACAGACATGTTAGCTCCACCTAGACACATTATTCTGATTTCGAGCCAACCAGTATCTGTCCTTACTTATTAATGATGCATGCTGCTCAGAAAAGGAGTAAATATCAATATCATAGTTGGATCCGACCGGGGATCGAACACACAATGCACCACACTCTAAGCGAGTAGGCTAACCATTACACCACTGATGTAGTTGTATATAGCTAAATGTTTATGTTTTTATTTATGGTGTTTGTTTTATTTTGGAAGCTGCAATCTAGAAAATGAAGTGTACTTGATAAAGCGATTCACTTTGTAAATATTTTAATTAAAATGGCCTATGTCTGAGGGAGGAGAACCTTAGTTTTTATTAATAATTACATTATTTAAGAACTGTAAATTTCAGTAATACATATATCTAATAAATCATGTCAGCATCGAAGCACTGACTACTACATTTTTGTATATTGTGAAAAACAGGAAATGAAAATATCGGTGTGTAAAAAAAACAGAAATAGAAGATAAAGAATCGAGCAGTGATTCTTCAGAATCCACATCATCAACTGTTATGCTGGGCAGATACTATCCTCGTGGAGTAATAATCCGCCAGCAGTGGTATCAACTCAGTGATAGTCATAAAAACGTAGACATCAAATTTATTGCGCACGACGCGTTTCTGGGAAAACCTTCTACAGGTACGCTCATCATCATCGAAAGATTGAAAAGCCAAATAATTTAAAGTTTTGAGAGCAATAAAACCAAAGGGTCTAAATAGGAAAGCCAAAATCGGTTAAGGTCATCTATGCCTGAATTAGGTTCACCCCCAGTTTTAGTGGGGTTCGTTCGTGTTACACTATCTTTAGTCTTATATGTATGTTTTGTAGATCGTTGTTTGTCCTTTTGTCCTTTTTCTTTTGGCCATTATGTTGTCTGTTCTTCTTCGACATACGGATTCTGATTACCCCTTTGGTATCTTCAAACTCTTCTTAGTTTTTATCAATAATTACATTATTTAGGAACTGTAAATTTCAGTAATAAATATATCTAATAAACCATGTCAGTGCCGAAACCTTCATCATATCACCATTGTTCACTTTCTATTTTGTGGAATTAAGCAATGTTTTAAATATTCTTTATGTCCTCAATATTATATTTCTTTAATGTCAATTTTAAGCTTGTATTTTACTTTGTTCAGACCAAAGACCGCCAACACAGAGACGTTTGTAGTAATCCAACATTCTGTGTTAAATATCACGACATTTGATTAAAATCTTGTGAAGTATTGTTCGTTAGAATTCAGAAGATCAAAGTATGGAAAGTAAGACATGTAAACATATTGCTTCATAGTAATGCATACCTATTTCGAGAAGAAAATTATATAACAGCAGGAAGCCTCTCTTATGTCATAGGAAACAATATAACACGCTTCAAAGAACACAGATCACTATACTGCCATCTTATTCTCCGCAATCAAGGCCAGTGTAAAACATGTTACAAAAAATCACTAGTTAATGGAAACACGACTCAATGTTGTCACTTGCATGGCTTGTCTATTACAAGTTTTAATAGGTTAAATGAACCGTATAATATCCCATCGATATCAGTTTCCGTTTTAGTTTATTTTTTGATATTTTATTCTAGATATATACAGTCCGACAAAAGTTAAGCACCACCTGACTTGTTTTAATAATATCTTTTCTAATAATGAACTTATTTCAAATCGGTTTGCTGTTTTCGTTACCTGTACACACATACTTACTTACCTGTGAAACAGGT
>JYMV01034829.1_pt1 | contig 10355 bp, 9 predicted proteins | sample 338911 | NCBI WGS metagenome assembly JYMV01 (sample SAMN03354496, study PRJNA234377) | hydrothermal vent metagenome | biome: Deep sea; feature: Hydrothermal plumes at the Eastern Lau Spreading Center, Western Pacific Ocean; material: Seawater | place: Tonga | collected 2009 | depth 2000 m m
GGTCCTTGGGTTCGTGATTTTTGGCATATGCTTGGTCTTCCTTCTCAAATCGAAGTAAAAGATTTACAGGGTGAAGTTCACCAGGGTGTTGATATGTGGCGTTTTTGGCAGCTTGAAGAAGGGGTTTTAGAGATACCACCAGAAACTCTACTTACCAACGATGGAAAAATTCCACCTGTACTTCATGTGGATACAGATGCCCCTTTGTACTCAACCGTTGATGGTTCTTTAATTACTGACCAAATGTGGGGTATTTACTACAAACCTGATTGGAGCTTTGGTGGTATTCAGGGAGGTGCTGCACCTTATAAGGTTGATACTCCAGTTGATGAAGTCGCAATCGATCCATATGGTCCTGCAAGTACAGAATTTAATGCAAGTAAGGATTTTCCAGAAATGTGGGTATCAGCCTTGGCACATTGCCATAAAAGATTCGAAGGTAAGATGGATAGCTACCATAAAGAGCCTTCAGGTGGTATTGGTTGTATGACTGCTGACAGCTTCCCAGTGATTGATACATACAATGATAATGTAACAATCATTGCTGATAGTAATCATGGTTATAAGATGTTAGGTGTGGGTTGCTTAGTGGCAGAAGAGTTACTGGGCGAAAAACAAGAACTTCTAGAGCCATTCAGGTTCTCTCGTTTCAAAGAAGGTAAACTGCACCCAGTATCTAACAGTCCTTATCCTTGGAGTTAAAATTGTGAGTAAAACCCGTTATTCCGCCTTCAAGGTGTTAAAAGAGGCCTTAACAGGACACAAAGGTTGGGAGCCAACTTGGCGTGATGCTGAACCAAAAGCTGATGCCTATGATGTCATTATTGTTGGTGGTGGTGGCCATGGTCTTGCGACTGCTTACTATTTGGCGAAAAATCACGGTATTACAAATGTTGCTGTGCTTGAGCGTGGATGGATTGGTTCTGGTAACGTTGGTAGAAATACGACAATTATCCGTTCAAACTACCTTTTGCCAGGCAACGAACCCTTTTATGAATTGTCATTACAACTCTGGGAAAACCTTGAACAAGATTTGAATTACAACACAATGGTTTCACAGCGTGGCATTATGAACTTGATCCATTCAGATGCTCAGCGTGATGCCTTTATTCGTCGTGGTAATTCGATGTTATTCGCTGATGCAGGTTGTGAATATCTCGAAGCTAAAGAGGTTAAAGAAAGATATCCTTTCCTTGATATGAATAACGCTCGTTTCCCCATTAAAGCTGCGCTAGCTCAGCCACGTGGTGGAACTGTACGCCATGATGCTGTCGCTTGGGGTTATGCTCGTGGTGCTAGTGACCTTGGCGTTGATATTATCCAGAACTGCGAAGTCACTGGTTTTAATATCGAAAACGGCAAATGCCTTGGCGTTCAAACTACTAAGGGTGATATTAAGGCGAATCGTGTAGGTGTCTGTGTGGCTGGTTCTTCTGGTCGAGTTATGGCGAAGGCTGGCATTAAACTTCCAATCGAGAGTCATGTTCTTCAGGCTTTTGTAACTGAAGGTCTTAAACCTGTTTTGGATAATGTTATTACTTTTGGTGCAGGTCACTTTTATTGTTCTCAATCGGACAAAGGCGGACTCGTCTTTGGTGGTGATCTTGATTCTTATAATAGTTATGCCCAACGTGGCAACTTACCTGCTGTTGAGGATGTATGTTCTGGCGGTATGGCAATTATGCCAATGATAGGACGTGCAAGATTGTTGCGAATGTGGGGTGGTGTTATGGATATGTCTATGGACGGATCACCGTTTATCGATAGCACAGAAGTTAAAGAGTTATTTTTTAATGGCGGTTGGTGTTATGGAGGATTTAAAGCGACACCTGCAAGTGGTTATTGTTATGCTCACTTATTGGCAACTGACGTACCTCATAAAGTCGCAACTGCATACCGTCTAGATCGCTTCAGACGCGGTGCAATGATAGATGAGAAGGGTGTTGGACCTCAACCAAATCTACATTAAGAGGATAAGATAATGATAATAAACCATCCCTTATTAGGCCCTCGTGATTCTGAGGAGTTTGTATACCTAGGATCGACAGATCTTATCGATAGACCTACAAATTGGGAAAAAAGTGCTGCCGCCGAAGACTTCCATCAGTATCAATATATTAGAGAAAATATTGCCGGTGACATCCAAGAGCTTTGGTATCACGAACAAGGTGACCAATCATGGTTAGTTGTTACTCGCAGCACTTTAACACATGAGATTTCAAATGTTGAGCTGGCTCAAGATTTCTCAAGAGTAAAGGGTCGTGGAAAATGAGTCAAATCAATAGAATAGATGGCGGTCTAATCGACCAAGAAAAAGTTTTAAATTTTACTTTTAACGGCCAAATTTTAAAAGGTTATGAAGGTGATACGCTTGCTTCTGCGCTACTAGCTAACAATAAGCATTTAATTGGACGTTCTTTTAAATACCATCGACCTCGTGGTATCGTCACAGCGGGTTCAGAAGAACCAAATGCTATCATGGAGATAGGAAACGGTGCATATAAAGAACCAAACACCCGTGCAACTGTAACCCAACTGTATAACGGTTTAGAGGCCAACAGTCAAAACCATAAAGGTCCTCTAAGCTTTGACTTTATGGCTATTACTGATTTTCTCTCTCCCTTGCTTGGTGCAGGTTTTTATTATAAGACCTTTATGTGGCCTAAAGGCTTTTGGGAAAAATTTTATGAGCCAGCAATTCGTAAGTCAGCTGGCTTAGGTACACTTTCTACTGAAGCTGACCCAGACACATACGATAAAGGTTTTCGCCATTGCGATATACTCATTATTGGTGCTGGCGCTACTGGCTTGTCTGCCGCATTAACAGCTGCAAACTCAGGCGCAAAAATTATTCTTGCTGACGAAGACTTTCTGATGGGCGGTCGTTTAAATAGCGAAACCAATGAAATAGATGGTATGGCTGGTAGTGAATGGGCTAAGAAGACAGTAGCTAAATTAAGTGCAATGGAAAACGTTACACTGATGACTGATACGACGGTTTTTGGCGCCTATGACCACGGCATTTATGGTGCGATCGAAAATAGGGCATCTGAAGCTAGAGAGGATAATGATAAACCTCGTCAAGTTAATTGGCGCATTTACACAAAGCGCGCTATTCTTTGTGCCGGCGCTACTGAGAGATTAATTGCTTTTGGTAATAATGATCGTCCAGGAATTATGTTAGCTAGTGCGGTTAGAACTTACCTCAACAGGTTTGCGGTTGCCACAGGTCAAAGAATTTCTGTTTATACAAACAATGACGATGGTTGGAAAACTGCCAAAGATTTGAATGCTAAAGGCTTCAGAGTAGCCGCCGTAATTGATTCACGCTCAATTAGTCCTGTCATGCGTGTTCCTGGCGCTGAAATCTGTATGGGTACAGATGTTGTCGATACCAAAGGTCGAAGGGCACTTAAGTCAATCCAACTCTCCAATGGAAAATCAATTGACACAGATACGCTTGCTGTTTCTGGTGGCTGGAATCCAAACTTGCATTTCACTTGTCACCATCGTGGCGTACCAAAGTGGAATGAAGAGATTACCTCTTTTGTACCAGATTCTTCGCCACCAGTAGGTATGTCAGTTGCTGGTCGCGCTAAAGGCACAATGGTTCTTGCCGATGCAATCATTGAGGGTCATAATCAAGGTTCCTCTGTTGCAGCAGATCTTGGGTACAAAACTTCAGAATCTAAGCCGGCTTCAACACCAGTTGTTTCTTATAATATTTCAGCAAATTGGGGTGTTCCAAGCGGTAAAAATCGCGCCTGGGTTGATTTTCAGAACGACGTAACAGCGAAAGATATTAAACTTGCTAACCAAGAAGGCTTTAAGTCTGTTGAGCACGTGAAACGTTATACAACTCTAGGTATGGCAACAGATCAAGGTAAAACGGCTAACGTTCTTGCGATAGGCATTATGGCTGAGAACATGGGACAGACAATGGAAGATACAGGCACGACAATTTTCCGTCCACCATATGTGCCAGTTGCAATTGGTGCTTTCGCTGGAAGAAGGCGTGGGATGGAATTCTATCCAACACGCTATACGCCCAGTCACAACTGGTCTACTGAGCAGAATGCAATTTTTGTTGAAGTGGGTATGTGGTACCGTTCTCAATGGTTCCCATTACCAGGTGAAACACATTGGCGTCAAACCGTCGACCGTGAAGTTAGGCAAACCCGTTCATCCGTAGGAATCTGTGATGTTACAACGCTTGGTAAGATTGACATTAAAGGTGAAGATGTTTCTGAATTCTTAAACAAAGTTTATGCAAATGCTTTTGCGAAAGTTCCAGTGGGTAAAACACGATATGGCCTGATGCTACGTGAAGATGGTATTGCCATGGATGATGGTACAGCAGCGAGAATGTCTGAGAACCATTTTGTAATGACAACAACGACTGCCAATGCGGTTAGCGTATATCGTCATTTGCAATTCTGTCACCAATGTCTATGGCCGGACCTAGATGTACATATGATTTCTGTAACTGAACAGTATGCTCAGTATGCGGTCGCAGGACCTAATTCACGCAAATTACTCGAGAAGATTGTTGACCCTGAGTGCGACATTTCAAACGAAGCTTTCCCATACATGGCTGCGGGTGAAATTACAGTTTGTGGAGGTACAGCTGCGAGACTATTTAGAATCTCATTCTCAGGTGAGTTGGCTTATGAAATAGCCGTCCCTACGCGCTACGGTGATTCATTAATGAGAGTTCTGATGGAAGCGGGTGAAGAGTTTAATGTAATACCTTATGGTACAGAGGCACTGGGTGTAATGCGTATCGAAAAAGGTCATGCAGCTGGTCCTGAACTTAATGGCCAGACAAGCGCCTATGACTTAGGCATGGGTGGCATGATTTCTGGTAAGAAAGACTTTATAGGTTATACACTTGGCTTACGTGAAGAGTTACAGCGTGATGACCGTATGCAAATGGTTGGCTTTAAGCCAGTTAATACAAGCGATTTACTTCTAGCAGGTTCTCATCTGCTTGGATTGCGCGACAAGGCGACCACTGAAAACGATCAAGGCTGGATATCGTCTTGCATTTATTCTCCGATATTAGGCCATTATCTTGGTATAGGTTTTATTAAGGGTGGACACAACCGTAAAGGTGAGAATGTCCGTGCAGTTGATTTAGTTAGAGGCAACGATGTCGAGGTTGAAATTTGTAGCCCACACTTTGTCGATCCAGAAGGGGAGCGTCTACGTGTCTGATTATGAATTAACAAAAGAGTCACCTTTGGGTGGTGCAGAACATGAGTTCGATGGGGTAACTGTTGCTGAGGTAATAGATCAGTCTTTAGTGATGGTCGCTCTTCCAAGAGATCGAGCTGTAGATATCGAATCTGCAATGGGAGAGTCTTGTGGTTTGTCTATACCAGCGATGGGTCAGTCAACCAAGTCTTCGGATGCTTCAGTGACACTTTGGCGCCTGCAAAAGAATCAAGTATTGGCTTATTTTGCTTACGACGGTGATGATGCTGAAGTAAATCTTGCAGAGAGATTTGACGCACCGGCATACTACACAGATCAGTCAGACACTTGGGGGATGATCCGTGTCAGTGGTGAAAGAAGTCGTGACGTGTTAGAACGTATTTGTCCAATTGATTTGGATCCCAATGTTTTTACATTGGGTAGCGTTTCAAGAACAGTTATGGAGCATATTGGTACAATTATTTTCAGAGATGGCGATGACTCATACGTACTTTTAACAATGCGTTCGTTTTCACGCTCAATGCTTCATGCGATTGAAGTTTCTGTAAAGAACGTTCTTTAGTTTGATATTAAACCTCTGGGTTGAATAAACAACTCAGAGGATTAAGACTTCAGATAATGTGCTATAAAGTTAACGCTGACATCATCTTCAAGTTTGTATTTCTTAGTTAGAGGATTGTAAGTCATACCAATCATTGAAGCAACTGACAAGCCGCACCTTCTTGCCCAACCATCTATCTCACTTGGGCGAATAAATTTTTCGTAATGATGAGTCCCCTTAGGCAACAGATTAAGGACATACTCAGCCCCAACAATTGCAAAGAAGTAGGACTTCGGATTTCGGTTAATAGTAGAGAAAAATACTCGACCTTTGGTTTTGACTAGTTTTGCACAAGCTCTGATAATTGATGAAGGATCAGGGACATGTTCTAACAACTCTAAACAAGTAATAATATCAAAAGATTCAGGTTCAGAGTCAGCCAACTCTTCTGCAGGAATAAGTTGATAATCAATGTCAAATCCAGACTCCAATAAATGGAGTTTAGCAACCTCAAGGCCTGCTTTGGCAAGATCGATACCAACTACAATAGCACCTTCAGCTGCCAATGATTCACTCAAGATGCCACCACCACATCCTATATCAAGAATGCGTTTACCTTTTAGTGAAGCTCCGCATTGCTCTTTTATGTAGTTTAAACGGAGGGGGTTTATGTCGTGAAGTGGTTTGAATTCTGAGCTTTTATCCCACCAACGGGCAGCTAAAGAAGAAAATTTCTCGACTTCTTCATGGTCGATGTTAGTATTCATAGGTCACTGACGAATTCAAGCACCTCATCAGCATGACCGTCTACTTTAACGTTATCCCAATGCTTAAGGATTTCGCCATTAGGACTAATGACAAAAGTTGATCTAACAATACCCAAGTATTCTTTACCGTAAAGCTTTTTTAGTTTAATAACTTTAAATTGATTGCAGAGCGCTTCATCTTCATCAGAAATCAACTCAAACGAAAAGCTAAACTTTTTCCTAAATTTTTCATGAGAAGAGATACTGTCTCTAGAAACACCGTAAATTACAGTATTTTGGTCGGCAAACGAGTCATTTAGTGCTGCAAAATCGTTACCTTCGATGGTACATCCTGGAGTGTCATCTTTAGGGTAAAAGTAGAGAACAATGTTCCTACCATGATTGTCAGGAATTTCAACTTTTTGATTACTTGTAGCGACACAGGTAATAGGGTTCACATTATTCATATACGATATAATCTCTTCGTTTAAATTTGAAAAGCATTCATTTTATCATTGATATGCAAAACATCCGAAATTTTTCTATCATTGCACACATAGATCATGGCAAGTCAACTATTGCCGACCGTTTTATTGAACACTGTGGTGGCCTTAGTGATCGTGAAATGTCTTCACAAGTTCTTGACACGATGGATATAGAGAAAGAGCGTGGCATTACAATTAAGTCACAAAGTGTTTCCTTAGAATACAATGCAAGGAATGGCCAAACCTACCTACTAAACTTTATCGACACACCGGGTCATGTAGATTTTTCCTATGAAGTTTCACGTTCTCTGTCAGCTTGCGAAGGAGCACTTTTGATAGTCGACGCTTCTCAAGGCGTCGAAGCACAAACTGTGGCTAACTGCAATACGGCGATGGAACAGGGTCTTGAAGTGCTTGCTGTTTTAAATAAAATTGATTTACCTGCAGCTGAACCCGAAAGAGTTGTAGACGAGATAGAAGATGTTATAGGTGTTGAAGCGCATGATGCTGTTCTTGCAAGCGCTAAATCTGGTATTGGGATTGAAGAAATACTTGAACAGATTGTAGGAAAAATTCCTGCCCCTAAAGGTGATTCAAACGCTTCAATTAAAGCCCTAATTATTGATTCTTGGTTTGATAATTATTTAGGAGTAGTTTCACTCATTAGAGTCATTGACGGTGAAATAAAAGTCAAGACAAAAATAAAAATATTCTCAAATGGCAAAGAATATTCAGTAGATGAGGTAGGTATCTTCACCCCAAAAAGAACCAAAACTGAGAGTTTAAAGGCAGGCGAAGTAGGTTACCTGATTGCTAGCATTAAAAATATCGATGGTGCTCCGGTTGGAGATACCATCACGGGTAGTAAAAATCCAGTAGATAGCCCCCTTGAAGGCTTTAAACCGGTACAGCCAAGGGTTTTTGCGGGGCTATTTCCGACCTCAGGGGAAGAATATGAAAAATTCAGAGATGCACTTGCAAAGCTACGCCTAAATGATGCTGCTCTTCAGTATGAACCTGAAAACTCAGATGCACTTGGATTTGGTTTTAGGATAGGCTTTCTAGGGCTACTTCATATGGAGATTGTTCAGGAACGCCTAGAACGTGAATATGATTTGGACCTCATAACCACTGCTCCAACTGTAGTTTATGAAATATTAGATACCAAGGGTAATATACATAGAATTGATAGTCCTTCTAAGTTGCCATCGACTCAAGAAATATCAGAGTTCAGAGAACCAATTATTACTGCCAATATTTTGGTTACCAATGAATACGTTGGATCGGTAATAAATCTTTGTACTGAAAAGAGAGGCGTACAGAAAGGAATTCGTTACATGGGACGTCAGGTTTCTATTATCTACGAGCTACCATTGAATGAGGTTGTTCTTGATTTTTTTGATAAATTAAAATCAGTCTCACGTGGATATGCATCAATGGACTATCACTTTGAGCGCTATCAAGTAGCTGATCTGATTCGTCTGGATATTTTGATAAATAGTGAACCTGTTGACGCTTTGGCTCTTATTATTCACCGAGACAACTCCCAACAGAAGGGTCGCGAAATTGCAACTAAAATGAAAGAATTAATTCCAAGGCAGATGTTTGATGTCGCTATTCAGGCCTGTATTGGCTCTAAAATTATTTCTAGAACAAATGTTAAAGCACTCAGAAAAAATGTAACCGCGAAGTGTTATGGTGGTGATGTGTCACGCAAAAGAAAGCTTCTTGAAAAGCAAAAGAAGGGTAAGAAAAGGATGCGTTCTATCGGTAGAGTGGATATTCCACAAGAAGCATTTCTTGCTGTATTGCATATAGACTAAATAAATTACTTTTGACTCTTTACTAACGATTCTAAGCCAGTAAACCAGTCTGTATGGTCCTCTGGGCAAACCAGAGTAGGCTCAATGCCTGGTAATTCCATCGAGCTACCAAGTGGAGTTAAAACCCAGCCACGAGCAGTATTTCTAGGAACTCTTGAGCCACAAGTTTTGCAAAAAGCATTACCAAAAGTGTTGGGTGATGCCATAACATATTCACCTCTATTATCCTTACCGGAGTGCCAGATAAATTGCTCAGGCTTAACAAAAAGGTTAGTCGCAAAGGCAGCACCTGTTACCTTACGGCAGCGTGAGCATTGACACATACCAAAGAACTCGAACGGTCCGCTCATTTCCCATGAAACTTTGCCACAAAGGCATTCACCTGTTAATGTTTTTGTGTTCTTCATAATGTTTTTATGTTATTCCTTTTGATTTAAAAGTTAATGTTTTTTAGGACAAGATTAGGCAAGCAGTCTTTCTAAAACAAACTTAGTCCCAAAGTACGATAAAACAAGTACTGCAAAAGCAATTTGTGTTGTTAAAGTTACAAGCTTTCCTCTCCAACCAAACAACTTATGGCCAATAACAATACCTGCAAAAGCTATCCAAGCAATGACAGAAAGTATGGTTTTAGATATGAGTTCTTGAGTAAAGAGATCATCGCTATAATAGTAGCCTGAAATTAATGACAAAGTTAGCAGTAAGAAACCCATTTTTAATGTTTGATAGAGAAAATCCTCCATTGTTTGTAAAGCTGGCAGTTTCTTTACAAAAGTATTGATATTGTGTTCATGTAAGTGCTTTTCTTGTATGTTTAATAAAACCGATTGACAAGCGGCAATAGCAAGCAGAGCGTATGCACCAATAGATAGAAAAACATGAGCTGCAATGGATACAGGAATTACCTCATTTTGGGGATCAGGGAAAATTAGTGAAAAAATCACTGCAATTGCACTTAGTGGATAGACAAGGATTCCAAGCGCATGAATGGGTTTACTAAAAGAAGTAACAAATAGCATTGTCGCAACAACCCATGCAACAAAAGAAGCGCTAATTGCTAAGCCAAAAAAAACGCCATTATCTTGCCATTGATCCAACAAAATATAGCCATGTGAAACACAGCCAATTAGGAGTAATAGATTAACACTTGTCCGGTGCTGATTGGTGACTGTTTCGAGTGTAAAGTACCTAGTTAATAGGAGCGCAGCTAATAAATAGGCAGCAAAGGGAAGGATGTATAGTAACGGCATCAGTTTCTTTGTTAAGGTAAAAGATTATATAATACGATATTTCACCCAAGTCGTAAGCAATGTTTGATAATTTAACCGACCGTCTGTCCAATAGCTTCAAGGCTTTGCAAGGAAAAAGCAAGCTTTCGGAAAGTAATATTAAGGATGCAATTCGTGAAGTAAGGCGATCCCTTTTAGAAGCTGATGTTGCTCTTGAAGTAATCAAGATTTTTATTGATCAAGTACAAGCGAAAGCCATTGACCCATACCAGGCATCTTATCCATTAAAGCGCCCATACCACCCATTTGTTGCA
>JYMV01053561.1_pt1 | contig 10355 bp, 7 predicted proteins | sample 338911 | NCBI WGS metagenome assembly JYMV01 (sample SAMN03354496, study PRJNA234377) | hydrothermal vent metagenome | biome: Deep sea; feature: Hydrothermal plumes at the Eastern Lau Spreading Center, Western Pacific Ocean; material: Seawater | place: Tonga | collected 2009 | depth 2000 m m
TTTTGTAAGATTGTTGCTGGTGACATTCCAGCAGATAAAATCTATGAAGATGAGAATGTTTTTGCGTTTCATGATATTGGCGCACAAGCACCTCACCATTTTTTAGTAGTACCTAAAACACACGTTACCACCTTAAATGATGTCAATGACGAGACCTTAATTGGAAAACTATCACTGACCGCTATAAAAATAGCCAAAGACTTAGGTTTTTCCGATGATGGCTATAGATTAGTGATGAATTGTAACAAACAGGGTGGGCAATCTGTCTACCATGTTCATCTGCATTGTTTAGGTGGTCGTCAGCTCACTTGGCCGCCAGGTTAAATCCCTATTCTTTTTAGGTTGCATTTCTTTATATTGAGGCTAAAATTCAAGCCTTAATTTTTCTTATATTTTTATATCATGAGTAACGAATTTTTAGATAGACACATCGGCCCAAGTAAAACAGATGTTAATACGATGTTGAGTAGTATTAACTGCGCTTCAGTAGAAGAAGTGATAGCCAACACAGTACCAGAGAGTATTTTATTTGGCAATCGAATGGCGGTTGATGAAGGCTTAACTGAGAGAGATGCACTTAATTTAGCGACTTCACTGGCTAATCAAAACCAACTATTTAAGAATTTTATTGGTCAAGGTTATTATGGCACATTAATGCCGGCTGTGATTCAACGTAATATTTTAGAAAACCCAGGCTGGTATACGGCTTATACGCCTTATCAAGCAGAGATTTCTCAGGGTCGATTAGAAATGCTACTTAATTTCCAGCAAATGATTATCGATCTGACTGGTATGGATATTTCTAACGCATCTTTACTAGATGAACCAACTGCCGCCGCTGAGGCGATGATGATGGCGAAACGTGCCAATAAGAAGAACAAATCTAATCGCTTTTTAGTGGATAGCAATACACATCCACAAACCATTACGATTTTACAAACACGCGCGACACCATTAAACATTGAATTGGTGATTGAAGATATTCAAGACAATGATTTTAATGACTATTTTGCAGCGCTTATACAATCACCAGGCTCAAATGGAGAAGTACGTGATTTAACACAGGATATTGCTAAAGCAAAAGACAGTGGCGTGCTAACGATTGTAGCTTGTGATCTGCTGGCATTAACGCTACTCAAAACCCCAGCTGAAATGGGAGCAGATATTGCAATTGGAAATTCACAACGTTTTGGTGTGCCAATGGGTTTTGGTGGACCACACGCTGCCTTTTTAGCGACACGCGATGAGTTTAAGCGCATGGTTCCTGGTCGTATTATTGGCGTCTCTCAAGATGTTTTGGGTAATCCAGCGATGCGTATGTCACTGCAAACGCGTGAACAGCATATTAGACGTGATAAAGCCACGAGTAATATTTGTACAGCACAAGTGTTATTGGCTGTTTTGGCAGCTGCTTACGGCGTATACCACGGCCCAAAAGGCTTGAAAAAGATTGGTGAGAAAGTGCATGCTAAGGCGATTAACCTAGCCAAGAGTTTGACTGACGCAGGTTTTGAACTGGTCGCTCAACAATTCTTTGATACCCTGACAATCCGTACGAATGAGGCAACATCTTTATTTAATAAAGCACAGAGACAAGGTATTAATTTAAGATTGATTAGTGATTCTGAGTTATGCATTGCCGTTGATGAGACGACGACTGAAAATGACTTAATAGAACTTTTAAGCATTTTTTCGATTGAGTCGTTGGCACAAGGTGATGATACTGCTGTAGCGAATTGTTTGAGAAGCTCTGAGTATTTAACACATCCTGTGTTTAGTAGTCATCATTCTGAAACTGAAATGATGCGTTACTTGAAGCGTTTAGAAAATAAAGATATTGCACTAAATCATTCAATGATTGCTCTGGGTTCTTGTACGATGAAATTAAACGCTGCGGTGCAGATGTATCCTATTAGTTTGCCAGGTTTTTCAAGACTTCATCCGTATGCGCCAATAGATCAAACTCAAGGTTATCAGCAATTATTTAAAGACTTAGAGCATGCGTTGGCCGAAGTTACTGGTTATGACGCAGTGTCATTGCAACCTAATGCGGGTTCTCAAGGCGAGTTTGCAGGCCTATTGGCGATTCATTCTTATCATCAGTCTCGTGGAGATCATGATCGTAATATTTGCTTAATTCCATCATCAGCGCATGGTACTAATCCTGCGAGTGCAATTATGGCCGGCATGAAAGTGGTGATTGTGAAGTGTGATGAATCAGGTAATATTGATATTGACGATTTAAAATCCAAAGCAGAAAAACACGCTGACAAGCTCTCAGCCATTATGGTGACATACCCATCTACCCATGGTGTTTTTGAAGTGGAAATCAAACAAGTGTGCGACATTACACATACTCATGGTGGTCAAGTTTATTTAGATGGTGCTAATTTGAATGCCATGGTTGGTATTACGCGTATGGGTGAATTTGGTGCAGATGTATCACACATCAACTTACATAAAACCTTTGCTATTCCACATGGTGGCGGTGGTCCAGGCATGGGTCCAATTGGTGTGAAAGCGCATTTAGCAGAATTTTTACCAGGCAACCCATTAGATAGAAATTCCAACGCAGTGTCGGCAGCTATGTATGGCTCAGCTTCAATTTTGCCAATTTCGCAAGTACGGTATGCAGCGTTCTACTGAGGTTGCCATTGTTAGTGCTAATTATATTGCCAATGAACTTAAAAGTTATTTTCCAATTCTATACCAAGGTGATAATGGTTTTGTTGCGCATGAGTGCATTATTGACATTCGTCCACTTAAAGAGGTGAGTGGTATTTCTGAAGAGGATATTGCTAAACGTTTAATGGATTATGGTTTTCATTCGCCAACCATGTCGTTCCCAGTAGCAGGCACATTGATGATCGAGCCAACTGAGAGTGAATCATTACACGAAATGAATCGTTTTATTAAGGCAATGGTAAGTATTCATGATGAAATTCAAAAAGTAATTTCAAGCGAATGGGATAAAGATAATAATCCATTAAAGAATGCCCCTCATACAGCACTTGAAATGGCTGGAGAATGGAACTACCCTTACTCAAGAGAAGAAGCGTTATACCCAGTGGAATCGTTAAAGCATAGCAAGTATTTTCCGCCAGTGAAACGCATTGACAATGTGTATGGTGATCGTAATTTATTCTGCTCGTGTATTCCCACTGAAGACTTTGCCTAATTTAGTTTTCCTAGGCTAAAAGTTGCATTAAAATAACTCAAAACTTTATCATAAAAGTTGAGTTATTTCCAGGGGGAGAATGAACCAAATTGGTCTTGAGCAGCAAAGCGTAGCAGAGTTTAGCGAACGCGCTTATCTTGATTACTCGATGTACGTCATCCTTGACCGTGCATTACCTTTTGTTGGCGATGGTCTCAAACCAGTACAAAGGCGTATCATCTACGCGATGAGCGAGTTGGGTCTCAAATCCACAGCTAAATTCAAAAAATCAGCCCGTACCGTGGGTGATGTATTAGGTAAATTCCACCCGCATGGCGATAGCGCCTGTTATGAAGCCATGGTATTGATGGCACAACCATTTTCTTACCGTTACCCCTTTATTGATGGTCAAGGTAATTGGGGTGCACCAGACGATCCTAAGTCATTCGCTGCGATGCGTTACACTGAATCTAAGTTATCTCGTTATGCAGACTTGTTACTCTCAGAAGTTAGTTGGACGGATAATTTTGATGGCTCTTTGCAAGAACCTGAAAACTTGCCAGCACAAGTGCCGAATTTATTGCTCAATGGCACTTCAGGTATTGCGGTCGGTATGGCGACTGACGTTCCGCCACATAATCTTACTGAAGTGGTATCGGCTTGTGTTCAATTACTCGATAAGCCATCAACCGATTTAGAAACATTGATGCAAATGTTGCCTGCGCCAGATTACCCAACTCATGCCAATATTGTTTCATCTGATGCAGATTTAAGACAAATTTATGAAACTGGTCATGGTTCGGTCAAAATGCGTGCTACTTATCAAAAAGAAGATGGTAATATCGTAATTGAGGCGCTACCTTTCCAAACATCAGGCTCTAAGGTGATTACGCAAATTGCTGCACAAATGCGCGCGAAAAAACTCCCATTGGTTGATGATATTCGTGATGAATCTGACCATGAAAATCCAACTCGTATTGTCATTGTGCCGCGTTCTAATCGAGTAGATGCTGATGGCTTAATGTTGCATTTATTTGCCACTACAGATCTTGAGAAAAATTATCGCGTTAACATGAACGTGATTGGCCTAGATGGTAAGCCACAAGTTAAGCCACTGATACCAATGTTGAAAGAATGGCTGGTATACCGTACACAGGTTGTGACCAATCGCCTTACCCATCGACTGGATAAGATTCTTGCGCGTTTGCATATCTTAGAAGGCTTATTGATTGCTTTTTTAAATATTGATGAAGTAATTGCCATTATTCGTTCTGAAGACAAGCCAAAACCAGTATTGATGGCTCGCTTTAAGCTGAGTGAAATTCAGGCTGAGGCAATCTTGGAATTGAAGAGATTAAAATTCAAGGCGAGCAAAAAGAGTTGGCCGCTGAGAAAGAAAAATTAGAATTATTGTTGTCTAGTGATACACGCCTTAAAACCTACATTAAAAAAGAACTAAAAGCTATTATCAAAGACTTTGGTGATGAGCGTCGTTGCAAGATTGTTGCCAATGTTGATTCTGCTCAAGCATTTAATGAAGATGATTTAATGCCGGCCGAGAATGTCACCATTGTCCTTAGTGATAAAGGCTGGGTGCGTAGTGCCAAAGGCCATGATATTGATCCAACTACGCTTAATTACAAATCTGGTGATGGTTACTTTGTGAGTGTTAAAGGCCGGAGCAACAAGAGCGCTATCTTTATTGATTCAACAGGTCGATCTTATGCTCTGGCTGCGAATTCTCTGCCAAGCGCTAGAGGTCAAGGTGAGCCTTTAACAGGAAGACTCAGCCCGCCAACAGGCGCCGAATTTGTCGATGTGTTGATGGGTGACAATGAGCAAAAAATCTTATTATCATCAGATGCAGGCTATCTTTTATCTAAGAAAAAAGCCGGTAAACATACCTTGTCATTGCCGATGGATTCTAAAGTAATGAAAGTGGTGAAGGTTGACGACCTTGAATCTCAATTTGTTGCTGTTGCGACCAATATTGGTCGTTTGTTGATTTTTCCAATTGCTGAGTTGCCAATTTTATCAAAAGGTAAGGGCAATAAACTGATTCAGATTCCTAGTAAGGATGTCAAAGAACGCCAGGAATTTGTGGTTGGAATTTGTGTCTTGCTTGAGAGTCAAAACCTTAAAGTATATGCAGGTAAGCACCACCAAACTTTCAAGTTTCAAGATCTGACTAACTATATTGGCAATCGCGCTCGTCGTGGTAATACATTGCCAAAAGGCTATACAAACGTTGCTTCAATCGAAACGGTTGATTAAATAAGCCTTACTAAGCTTCAACCACACACCAATTGAAGGTGTAATTATCAGCTAGTGACGGGTATAATGACACGTTTTTTAACGATTTTTCCGAATTATGTTCGTCCTAAAAATTGTCACTGATTTTGCATCTGCGCATTCGCTCAGGAATTATCCAGGTGATTGTTCGCGTCTACACGGCCATAATTGGCAAGTTGAAGTAATGGTTGAATCTGAAGTGCTTGATGACACAGGCATTGCCATTGATTTTCGTGAAATTAAAAAACAAACTAAAGAAGTTGTTAAAAGATTGGATCATCAATATTTGAATGAGATCCCTCCTTTTGACGAGTTGAATCCTACCGCTGAAAATATTGCAAAATATTTTTTTGAAGAGGTGGGTAAATTAATTAATAATAAAGATGTTAAAGTGAAAGAAGTCACTATTTGGGAAACCCTAAGAGCATCTGTTACTTATTCATAAGGAAAATTATGAGCGCATCTAATCTACCTGATACACAAAATATAAAAGACACTCGCCAAATAGTGATTGATAAAGTGGGTATCAAGGATATTTCCCACCCGATTACTTATGTTGATCGTGATGGTAATCGTGCACCAACGGTTGGTAACTTTACTATGACTGTGACTTTGCCAGAACACGTTAAAGGTACACATATGTCACGTTTTATTCAAATTTTAAATGAAGGTCCGTGTGAATTTACTAGCGATAATTTCAAAAAAATTATTGATAAAGTACGTGAAAGATTAGAGTCTGATACTGCGCACATTACTCTAGATTTTCCTTTTTTCAGAAAGAAAAAAGCCCCATCTTCGGGTGTGGAATCGATGATGGATTATCAAGTAACTTTATATGGAATGATTGATAATGGTGAATCTGAAGTAATGATGAAGGTGGTGGTACCAGTGACTAGCCTATGTCCTTGCTCAAAGAGTATTTCTAAGTATGGCGCACACAATCAGCGTTCACATATTACTATTAAGGCTAAAGCAACCAAGGGTGAAACTCTATACATTGAGGACTTAATTGACTTGGCTGAGCGCAAAGCTTCATGCGAACTTTATGCAATTTTGAAACGTGATGACGAAAAAGTTGTGACTGAAAGGGCGTATGATAACCCTGCTTTCGTTGAGGATTTAGTACGAGACATTGCTGTTGAGTTAAACAATGATGACAAAATTAATTATTATCGTCTTGAGTCAGAAAATTTTGAATCGATTCACAATCATTCAGCTTACGCATTAATTGAAAACCAAAAATAAATTTAAGTCTGACTGATGAAATTCAATACTGATAATCTAAGAATTACCTCCTCTGCGCCTATTGTGGCACCAAATGTGCTTATGGAAAAGTTTCCATTAAGTGAGAAGGGTTCGTTGGCTATTTTTCAAGCTAGAGAGAGTATCAAAAATATTCTAGAAGGTCGAGATAATCGTCTGATGGTGATTGTCGGTCCATGTTCAATTCATGATTCAAAATCTGCGCGTGAATACGCTGAGAAGCTAGTCGTATTAAGAGAAGAATTACAGGACGACTTATTTATTGTGATGCGTGTGTATTTTGAAAAACCACGTACGACTATTGGCTGGAAGGGGCTCATTAATGATCCAGATTTGGACGAAAGCTTTAACATTGATAAAGGGCTGATGATTGCACGTCATCTATTGACAGATTTAGCTGATATGGATGTACCTGTTGCTGTTGAGTATCTTGATTTGATTACTCCACAATATATTTCAGATTTAATATCCTGGGGTGCTATTGGCGCACGTACGACTGAGAGCCAATCTCATCGTGAGCTGGCCTCAGCCTTATCTTGCCCAGTTGGGTTTAAAAATGGCACTACAGGCTCGCTTAGCGTAGCCATTGATGCGATTAAATCAGCTAATAACCCACATCATTTACTTTCAGTGAATAAAGAGGGTGGTGTGAGTCATTACACCTCATCAGGTAACGAAACAGCGCATATTATTTTGCGTGGTGGTGCTGATGGCCCAAATTACTCACAAGCCCATGTTGAAAAAACAGTTGATCAGCTAAGAGCGGAAGGATTACTGGATAGGGTAATGGTTGATTTTTCTCATGCAAACAGTCAAAAACAGTTTAAAAATCAACTCTCAGTGGGTGATGACATCGCTGCTCAAATTAGTTCTGGATCGCAAGACATTTTTGGCGTTATGATTGAGTCTCATCTTAATGAGGGTAACCAAGCAGTTGGCCCATTAGAATCGCTTAAATATGGGGTCAGTATTACCGATAGTTGCATCGGTTGGGAAGATACGGAAAACCTACTCAAAACACTGGCACAATCTGTTCAAAAAAGAAACGCATAAGTTATTGATTTTTCAATAATTTTAATTCTTCTATTTCAATAGAAAAAGATCACTTTATTTACACAATTCTATTGTGTATTTTTATCAATTTCGGGTACAATAAAAGCTAATTTAATTAAGCCATTTTTGTATGTCTGAGAACACTGAAAATCCAGAAGCTTTTGAGCCTAATTTCCCGATAGTTACCATTGAAGATGAGATGCGAGATTCCTATTTGGAATACGCAATGAGTGTCATCGTTGGTCGAGCTTTACCGGATGTACGAGACGGTCTAAAACCGGTGCATCGTCGAGTGCTATATGCGATGGAAGTTCTTGGTAATGATTACAATAAATCTTATAAAAAATCAGCCCGTATTGTGGGTGATGTTATTGGTAAATATCATCCACATGGCGATACAGCCGTATATGACACCATTGTACGTATGGCGCAGCCATTCTCAATGCGTAATATCCTGATTGATGGTCAAGGTAACTTTGGTTCGGTAGATGGTGACTCTGCAGCAGCAATGCGTTATACCGAAATTCGCATGGCTAAGCTCTCGCATGAATTATTGCGTGACTTAGAAAAAGACACGGTTGATTTTATTGAGAACTATGATGGATCAGAATCAGAACCATCAGTCTTGCCAACTCGTGTTCCAAATTTATTAGCCAATGGTTCATCGGGCATTGCCGTAGGTATGGCGACTAATATCCCGCCACACAATTTAGGCGAAGTGGTGAATGCTTGCTTACAAGTCATTGATAATGATGAAATTACCATGGATGAGTTATTAGAAATAATTCCAGGCCCTGACTTCCCAACGGCTGGCATTATTAATGGCGCAGCTGGTATTCGCCAAGCGTATGAAACTGGCAAGGGTAAGATCTATCTGCGTTCTGTATCTCACGTTGAGGGTGAAGATAAACAAAGCATTGTTGTTACAGAATTGCCTTATCAAGTGAATAAAGCCAAGCTGATTGGTAAGATCGCCGAACTGGTTAAAGACAAAAAAGTAGATGGTATTACTGGTCTTAGAGACGAATCTGACAAAGATGGTATGCGCATGGTGATTGAACTTCGTCGTGGCGAAGTACCTGAAGTAATGCTTAACAATCTTTATAAACTAACTGAGATGCAAACCGTATTCGGTATTAATATGGTGGCGATCGACAAGGGTATGCCTAAGTTGATGACACTCAGAGGCATATTAGATGCCTTTATTGCCCATCGTCGTGATGTAGTGACCCGTCGCTCTATCTTTGATCTAAACAAAGCCAGAAACCGCGCTCATTTGTTAGAAGGCTTATCAGTTGCATTACATAACATTGATGAAATTATTGAATTGATTAAGGCGGCTGCCAATCCAACTGAAGCAAAAGCAAGTTTGGTTGCCAAAACTTGGCAGGGTTCAGTGATTCAAGAATTGATTGGTGATCGCGATATGGCAATGTTTAAGCCAGAGGATTTACCAGCAGAGCTGGGCTTACAAGCCAGTGGTGACTATCAGCTTTCACAAAAACAAGCACAAGCGATTCTAGATCTTAAGCTTCACCGTTTAACCGGTCTTGAAAAAGATAAGATTTTTGATGAATTTAATGAATTATTAGAGCGTATCAAATACTTATTGGATATCTTGCAAAACCCTGACAGATTAATGCAAGTGATACGTGATGAGCTGATCGAGATGACCGTTTAACTGAAATTCTTGAACATAAGATCGATCTAACGTTGGAAGACTTGATTGCTCAAGAAGATCGTGTTGTTACCTTGTCTCATGGTGGTTACGTTAAGGCGCAATCCCTAAGTGATTATCAAGCCCAACGTCGTGGTGGTAAGGGTAAAGCGGCCACTAAGATGAAAGATGAAGACTTTGTTGATCAGTTGTTTGTGGCTAATTCTCATGATACGGTGCTATGCTTCTCATCAACGGGCAAGGTACATTGGCTGAAAGTATACGAATTGCCAATGGCGTCACGTACAGCGCGTGGCAAACCAATTGTTAATTTATTACCACTTGAAAAAGATGAAGTGATTAACGCGATTCTGCCAGTTGCTGAGTTTAATGATGAGCAGTTTGTCTTTATGGTTACTAGCAGTGGTACTTGTAAGAAGACTTCACTTACCAATTTTGCCCGTCCAAGAAAAGGCGGCATCATTGCCATTGAACTTAGAGATGGCGACAAATTAGTCGGTGTAGAAATTACCTCAGGTGAACATGACATTATGCTGTTCTCAGCGAATGGTAAGTCGATTAGATTTAAAGAGTCTGATGTACGTGCTGTTGGCCGAACAGCAATCGGTGTACGTGGTATAAAGCTCACTGATGATGAGGTAGTGTCATTGATTGTTGCAGAACAAGATAGTCCAATTTTAACAGCCACTGAACAAGGTTACGGCAAGCGTACTGCGTTAGATGAATATCGTGCTCAAGCACGTGGTGGCTCGGGTGTAATCTCTATCAAGACTTCTGATCGTAATGGTAAGGTTGTTGGTGCCATCCAAGTCACAGACGAGGATGAAATGATGCTAATTTCCAATAAAGGTACTTTAGTTCGTGCCAGAGCAGTTGATGTTTCCATCATTGGTCGTAACACCCAAGGTGTAA
>JYMV01044306.1_pt1 | contig 10354 bp, 15 predicted proteins | sample 338911 | NCBI WGS metagenome assembly JYMV01 (sample SAMN03354496, study PRJNA234377) | hydrothermal vent metagenome | biome: Deep sea; feature: Hydrothermal plumes at the Eastern Lau Spreading Center, Western Pacific Ocean; material: Seawater | place: Tonga | collected 2009 | depth 2000 m m
TCTGCGACATTCAGCAGACTCCCTCACATCCCTGCTGGAGAATGGCGAAGTTCTCTGTCACCCCTTCATCATCGGCGAACTAGCCTGCGGAAATCTGAACAATCGAAGGGAGATTCTTTCACTTCTTCATGAATTGCCAACAGCGCGAATGCCTGAAGATCATGAAGTTCTTCACTTCATCGAACAACACAAACTCCACGGACAGGGCATTGGGTATATTGATATAAGTCTGTTGACGTCATGCCGATTGAGTGGAGCACCTCTCTGGACGATTGACAAGAAACTCAATAGCGCGGCGAAGACATTGCGTCTTGCTCATTCCTAAAAAAACTCGCAGGCATGTTTTAATACATCAGGTGTTTCACAGGAGAACGTTTCTATGGAATCCGATCCAGCTAGTTTGAAACGCATCATTGCATTTGTGGAACTTCTCCAACGGGCCAAGGTGGGGAAGATTAAACCTACCTCTGTAACGACCCCGACAGAGCAAGGCGACAATATTCATGTCGTGGTGACGATCGACAGGGAACGGCTGGACGCGAGTCTGTTCTTCTGGGATATCACTTTGCTTGAAGCCAAGGGGTTGGTGTGCACTTTGGATGATGACGATATCGCGCTCGGGATCACTGTCACCGATGGCATTGTCGACGAGGCCGAGACGATCCTGACGTTTGCGGAAAATGAACTCAAGAAATTAGGCAACGTATAGGAGTCTGCTAGTTCAGCACGATCCTTAACGGTGAATCGCGATGGGTAGCATTGTCGAATTCAACGACACCTTGAAGCTTCCGAGGGAAGAGCTGCCGAAGAAGCTGGCCGTTGACATGGAGTACACATTTCAACGCCCAGGAATCCGTTTATTCCATCCTGCACCGGTGCGGGTATTTCTGGTCGAGGACGTGGGTGGCCAATGGAATTTTCTGGGTAAGGTCATCATCCTTGAACAAACGATTGACGCCGTGAAACAAGAAACCCGTGGAATATTTCGCGTCCAATCTCTCTATCCGAATGACGTGCGCACAACGCTCAATAGGCACGAAGCTCCGGAGGGCAAAGGATACGAGGGATGACTGGACACAAAGTAAGTGTGGAAACGGTCGCACCTGGAGATTACAAAGCCAGAGGCCAGGGATTGACCATCGACTACGGTCTCCACGAGACACGCTTTGGGACATGCCTACTGGCGATCACAGCAAGAGGCATTACGTATCTGTCGTTTGCCGTTGATGGCGACGTAGAGGCACTGGTAAGTGATGTGGCAAGACGATGGCCTCGTGCCCCACTACAGATCGACCAGGCGGGAACGCGGAAGCCCTTGCACAAGATATTTTCAAGCCATGGCCATCAACCTCTCGCCTCAACCAATCTCTTTCTTCGCGGCACAAATTTTCAGTTGAAGGTTTGGGAGGCGTTGTTACGCATCCCGTTTGGAGACACGGCAACATATCTACAGATCGCAAACGCGATTGGTCACCCTAAAGCCGTACGCGCGGTTGGGAACGCGGTGGGTGCAAATCCCGTGTCATTCTTGATTCCCTGCCACAGAGTGATTCAGAGTACCGGTGCGATCGGAAACTATCGCTGGGGACCGGATCGCAAGAAGGCAATGCTGGCGTGGGAAAGCGACTTGAAGAGCCCGACTTTTCTGCTGCACGGCCAGTGCACGGTCCGGACAACCTATGCCAATCGGCCAAGAATGTGAATCATGCAATCATGACCATGTTTACGCAACTCAGCATGGACTATGCGATCGGGCTACGATTGCCACATCATTTGCAGGAGCATGGTTTCCAAAGCCTCAGGATCGAGAATGATGCACCACTGGTCAACGGCAACACCGGCGTCGCGAACATCATGAAGATGTCGGCTCGGCAACTTCGTGAAAAATATCTTGCGACTGGCGATGCGAGTGAAGCCGACATCGACGCGTATTGTCATTTTGCAGATGACGTGAACTGTTGGGGAATCTACTACGCAACGATCGGAGTGGTTGCACAATTGCCGCACGAGACAGGAACGCTATGAAAGCCCTTGTCATGATTGCCCATGGAAGTCGCAGAGAAGAAGCCAATGCAGAATTTATAGCACTGGTGGGGCAAGTAAAAACCGCTGTAGGATCGAAATGCGACTTCGTTGAACATTGTTTTCTTGAAATCGCATCCCCATCGCTCACCGAGGCCATTGAGCACATGATCGAAAATGGTGCGACTTACATATCCATCTTTCCCTATTTCTTGAACTCGGGAAATCATGTATTGCGAGACCTTCCTGAAATCGTTGATCGGCTGACACGACAATATCCCGACTGCACGATTACTCTCCTCCCCTACTTCGGCACCTTCAAAGGAATTGCAGAACTAATCAGTCGTCACATTCCAGGTAATACCTAATTCTGCTTTCCAATGCCGCCCCCTAGCACATACGATATGATCTATGCGATTGTAAAACACATTCCACGCGGTCGGGTGGCGACATATGGTCAAATTGCTAATCTCGCCAACCTCGGTGGACACGCACGGCAAGTCGGATACGCGCTGAACGCATTGTCCGCAAATACACGCATGCCGTGGCATCGCGTGATCAATGCCAAAGGAGAAATCAGTATTCGCAAGGATCCACAATGCGAACATCGTCAGCGTCGACTGCTTGAACAAGAAGGCGTCGTCTTCGACGAACGCTCGCGAATCACGCTGGCTCGGTTTGGGTGGAAACCAAGGCGTGGTCCGCGCAGGTCATGAAGGCAAAGACATCCTTTCATGATGCCTTGCCCCCATGTCCCGATCGTCCCAACTGCGTGTCATCCCAGGCCACGGATTCGTCCCACTTCATTGCGCCCATCCGGTTTCCAGGTTCTCCCGCGGATGCGTGGGCGGTATTGAAATTTGCCCTACAGTCTCTCCCTCGCACACGCGTCATTGAAGAATCTGGGTGGTACCTGCGTGCCGAAGTAAAAAGCCGTGTTTTTGGCTTCATCGATGACGTTGAGTTTCTTTTGGATGTTCAGAAGGGCGTGATTCATGTTCGATCGGCTTCGCGCATCGGCTATGGTGACCTCGGTGTGAATCGGAACAGGATCGAACATGTCCGGAAGATGTTCAGATGAAAACCATTGTCTGTTTTGGTGATTCCAACACGTGGGGGTACACCCCGGAAACAGGGTTTCGCTATGCATACGAGGAGCGCTGGCCGGGGGTTCTTCAAGGACAACTTGCGACACATGTACGGGTGATCGAAGAAGGCTTGAATGGGAGAACCACTGCGTTCGATGAACCGTTTCGATCCGGTCGCGATGGAAGCGAGGCGCTTCCATCCATCCTGGAGAGCCATCGGCCGTTAGACCTGTTGATCATCGCACTGGGTGCCAACGACCTGCAGCCACTATACAACGCCTCGGGCTATGATTCTGCACGTGGACTTGAAAAGCTGATTCAAATTTTGAAACGCAACGATGCGGGGCCCGAGAGCAGTGCACCGGAAATTCTCGTCATTGCGCCCACACGCTTTAACCCATCATGTGAGGTCGTGAAACGATTGCTTCCGGGTGCCGAAACAAAATTTTCCACGCTCTTGGAAGAATACCGGAAAGTAACTGAAGCGAATGCATGTCATTATTTTGATTCAAACGAGGTCATGGTCGTTTCGGAAGTCGACGGCGTCCATATCGACGCGCCAAATCATAGAAAGCTCGGCATGGCTGTTACAGACAAGGTAAAGAGTATTTTCAGACTCTAGATATGTACGGGTCATATTGGGCACAAATCTTCGTTGTGGGGCTAGGTGGATTTATCGGGTCAGCCGGACGCTTTGCCCTCAGCGGACTCGTTCACCGACTGTTTCCGCTCAGCACGTTTCCGTATGGGACCCTCGCCGTCAATGTAATTGGGTGCCTTGCCATCGGCTTTATCAGTGGGATGTTGGACCAGCGTCAGATCCTGACGCCATTACTACGCCTGTTTCTCTTGGTCGGTGTCTTAGGCGGATTTACGACCTTCTCAGCCTTTGCGTACGAAACGCTTGATTTGGTTCACGCGTCAAATTTTGCACGGGCGATTTCGAATGTGATCGCCCAGGTCGTATTTGGGTTGACGGCGGCATGGATTGGGTACCTCACTGCACAACACCTGTAAGGCGCCCATATATCTTGCATGAGTGGCGATTCCTCGCAAAACATGTCATGCTGCGCGCCTACATCAGCATTAAGAAAATCTGAAACTAAACGGAAGGAACATCACAATGGCAAAGGCAAGTGCGCGTCACATTCTCGTCCCAACGAAGGACGCGTGTGACCACCTGAAAATAAAGATCGAAGATGGCACGGACTTCGTCGAGGTGGCCAAGGAGTATTCCCAGTGTCCATCCGGCAAGCAAGGAGGAGATCTGGGTGAGTTTAGTCCCGGTCAGATGGTCAAGGAGTTTGACGACGTTGTGTTCAGTGCTGAACTCGGCAAAGTTCACGGTCCCATCAAAACCCAGTTTGGATATCACCTGATCGAGATCACCAATCGAACCTAATAGGCTGCCGCGTTCGGATTGGTTTGATGTGATGGCCTGACCAACCAGCGCTCAGATTTCGTACTACTCTCTCCCAAACATCCTGACAACGGCACATGGAGCAGGCGACAGACGGCACGTGGATCTCGATGGTGCCGCCTCTTGTCGCGATCGGACTCGCCATCGCGCTGCGCCATGCCATTCTGTCACTGTGTCTCGGTGTGTATGTTGGAATCTTGATCATTCAAGATTTCAATCCGTTCATTGCGCTCCAGCGTTTCTTCGATACCTATCTTGCCAACGCCATCGGGGATGAATCCAGAGCCGCAATACTCCTCTTCTGCCTGCTGCTTTCTGGAATGGTGGCCATTGCCGCGTCGTCGGGCGGCTTGCGGGGGTTATCTCACATGATCGAGCGCGCCGCTTCAACCCCGAAACGAGCACAGGTAGGAACCTGGCTCCTGGGCATGGCAGTGTTCATCGACGACTACGCCAATGCACTGCTGGTCGGATCAACGCTCAGGCCGACGATGGATCGTCTCAAAATCAGCCGGGAAAAACTCGCGTTCTTAGTCGACTCCACCGCAGCGCCAGTTGCGAGTCTTGCCGTCATATCGTCATGGATCGCTGCGGAAGTCTCGTTCGTCGCAAACGAGTTCACCAGGCTGGGGATCAATCAAAACCCGTTTCTCACGGTCGTTGCATCGCTGCAGTACCGGTATTATCCCATTCTGATGTTGGCGTTCGTGCTGATCATCGCTCTAAGCCAGCGAGACTTTGGTCCCATGCTCAAAGCAGAGCAATCAGCGCGAAACCAGCCAGATCCCGCCCCCGTCGATGAGAAACAATCACCCGAGAAGACTACAATCAACCCCACGCACAAGCATGGCCGTTGGTATGACGCGTTCATTCCCATCATTGTGACCATCCTCGCAATGGCGGTTGGCATGTACATCGATGGTCTGGCGCAATTACAGCAACACGACCAGCATACGTCACACCAATTCTGGAAAATCTTTGGGGAAGCGCGCGCGGCCATTGTGCTGCTGTGGTCATCTATTATCGGCTGTTTTACCGCGATTGCATTATCCGTTCTCAAACGCATCCTCACCATCAAAGAGACAACATTGGCATTGTTTCACGGCATGAAACTCGTGCTTCCCGCACTCGTCGTGCTCGTTCTCGCATGGTCCATTAGCGATATTTGTCACGAGCTGGGCACCGCAGCATATTTAGCAGACGCCGTGGACATCGTTCCTTCCGCACTCATCCCAGCCACGGTCTTTGCGGTCTCAGCAATTGCGAGTTTCGCAACCGGATCATCCTGGGGCACCATGGGCATCGTGTTCCCGCTAGTCATTCCGATTGCCTACTCGATCGGGGGAGAACAGATTCTGGTTGAATCGATTGGGTCGGTGCTAGCGGGTTCAGTCTTTGGGGATCACTGTTCGCCGATTTCCGACACGACAATCCTAAGTTCGATGGCCACCGAATGCGATCTTGCCGATCATGTTCGTACTCAGCTGCCTTATGCGCTAGTGGTTGGAATCGTCAGCGTCATCATCGGAGAGGTAGGGGTAGGTCTAGGATGGTGGAATTCCTGGGTTGCGTTAGGATTGGGATGCGCGATTCTTACTGTGCTTGCTTTTGGTATCGGAAGAAAAGCAGCGTCTGAGCATGGACAGAAGATCCCATAGCTAAAAGAGGAAATAAATCATGAGTGAAACCGCAACTCTGGGCGCAGGATGTTTCTGGTGCGTCGAAGCGATTTTTCAGAATCTAAAGGGTGTAGACGCTGTCGTCTCAGGCTATGCGGGAGGAACTGTTGAAAATCCAACCTACCAGCAAGTGTGTGGCGGAAACACTGGCCATGCCGAAGCCATTCAAATCACATTCGATCCAGAGATCATTTCGTATGAGGACGTGCTCTATGTTTTCTGGAGAACCCACGACCCTACGACATTGAACAGACAAGGTCAGGACGTCGGCACCGCATATCGATCGATGATTTTCTATCATGACGACACCCAAAAACAGACCGCAGAAACATCACGAGAATCCACGCAAGCGTCAGGTTTGTGGCCGAACCCGATCGTCACCGAAATTACAAAATTCACCAATTTCTACCCGGGCGAAAGCTACCATCAAAACTATTACAAACTAAATCCACAGCAGCCCTACTGCCGCGCCGTCATCGACCCTAAAATGCAAAAATTTAAAAAGGACTTTCAGGACAGACTGAAATGAGCGATAGCTCACACATCATTCCCCAATCACCTGAACAAGCACTTCTCGATTTCGCGCTCGGTTGTCGAAGTCAACCAAGACCACCTGCTGCCATGTTCCAAGCAGTAGCCGTCCTTCGGCAAAAGGAATTGTCACCGAAGGCCCGAGCATTGCCGCTCTGACATGGCTGAATCCATTCATATCACCCCATCGCTCGTTGTGTACATAATCGCGATCCTTCGGTGCGATCCGTTCAAAGGCGTCTGACAAATCCTCGACCGCCCCAGGCTCGAATTCAATGGTCGTAACACCTGCCGTTGATCCGGGAACAAACACGGTCGCGATTCCGCTATCAAGTCCACTCTCTTCTACCGCATTCGCCACCGCATGAGTCAAATTTTTAGTATCTCGCTCGCCTTTGGTAGAAATGGCTATGGATGTGGTAAAAACTGGCATTGGACGGACCTCCAAGCGAAGGCAGTATCGGATTGAAGAGATATAACAAAGTGAAAACCAGATCGCAAATGCGCAAGCGTACCAGCACACGAAAACATCATGTGTTGATGGTTGCGGCAGAATGCCGCGATATCGCGACTGCCGGCGGGTTGGGTGACGTGGTGCGCGAACTCTCGAAGGCTATTCATCGCCGAGGGATCCTAGTGAGCATCGCGATGCCCTACTATGGAGTGGTGACGAAATCAGCGGTTTCGCTGGGGAAGTTTAAGGTCCCGTTTGGTAATCGGTCATGGGAGGTTGAATGGTTTCGATGTACGCTGGATGGCGCCACAATCTACCTACTTCGGAAACGTGAGTTCTTCGACGGTCGAAACAAAACCGTCTACATTCACAGTCGGCAGCATCCCTTTGAAGATGACGGCAGACGGTTCGCGTTTTTCTCCTCGGCAGTTCTTGCCTTCATCCAACAATATGCGCAACTCCGTTCGGTTGATACGTTGCACTGTCATGACTGGCACACCGGCGCGTTATTTACCCTTCTAAAATACGATCCCCGCTACAAGGATCTTTCGGAACGCGTTCGCACCGTGTTCACTATTCATAATCTCGAATATCAAGGCGTTCGCCCATTCAGCTCACGGATTCGTCGACGTTGGTTCGCGTTTTCCGACTGGTTTCCGTCGCTCTATCCTTCATTAAAAGCATCAGGGGCAATTCACGATCTCCGCAATCCAAAACCTCCACTGCGCTGGTTTAATCCGATGCGAGCCGCCGTTCAGCTCTCGGACCACGTCAATACCGTAAGTCCATCGTATGCCCTCGAACTCACACGGGCCGACAATCCAAAACTAAACTTTTCAGGTGGCAGGGGATTAGAACATGACATTGCGCGACGCAAACGGCAACGCCGCTTTCATGGCATTCTCAATGGCTTGGACCATGCGATTCACACGCCTTCCACCCTTCGGCCGGCGTTTGACGTCACGATGCCCGGATGGGAAAAGATTCGTATGCAACACAAATATGCCCTCATTCAACAGCTCCCATCTAAGATCACTCAGTTTCAACAGGCCGGACGACTTCCAACATGGAACGCTAAAGAACTCACTACACAATTATCAACCTACCATGTTTCAGAATGGGTAGCGCGCCCTCTCGTCATCATGGTCACACGCGCCGCCGACCAAAAGATCAAGATGCTGATGGAGAAACACCATGGCAAGCCACTGCTTGAGCATATTCTTCATCGCGACCTCTCTCTGCTCATCCTGGCGACAGGAGAGCGGGAACGCATACTCAGCAACATCGTGAACCTCCACCCCAATGCCATCTTCATCTGCGCGTTCGAACGAACCCTCGCACGACGCATCTATGCGGCTGGCGATCTGTTTCTCATGCCATCCGATTTCGAGCCGTGCGGAATCAGCCAACTCATCAGCATGCGTTACGGCTGCCTCCCCCTCGTTCACGGCATCGGCGGACTGCAAGATACGGTCGACCACAATACCACCGGGTTCGTTTTCACCGGGAACACGCGGGCACGAACACGACAAGCCCTCCTTGAGACATTGGATGCTGCGCTCCATCGTTTTATCCACGACCGTCGTCGGTGGAGACAGATGCAACGGCAAGCGATGCAGGCGCGATTTGACTGGACAGCTTCCATAGAACAATATCTGGCTCTGTATTTTGACTCATAATCCGGTACGCCATTGTTGAGTCCGCGAAAGTATAGAAGGAGAGAAAGATGGTCACACGTCATATCGCAAGCAGCCTGATGGGAATCGGGTTGATTGGATTGTTCACTTGCAACAACGTGCTTGCCCAAGGGGTCGTCAAAATTGACCCGGCGCTCCAGCCCTATGCCAGGGTCAGCGGCATTTCCGGCAATCTCGATAGTATCGGTTCCGACACCCTGAACAACCTCATGACACTCTGGGCCGAAGGATTTCGGAGGCAATATCCAGCCGTGAAAATACAGATCGAGGGGAAAGGATCGAGCACAGCCCCTCCTGCCCTCATCAATGGGACGGCCCAACTTGGCCCGATGTCACGCAAGATGAAAGGGACCGAACTCGATCGGTTTGAGGACACGTTCGGGTATCCGCCTACGACATTCAAGATTGCCGTTGATGCACTCGCGGTGTACGTCAACAAGGACAATCCCATCGCAGGAATGACCGTAGCAGAAGTTGACGCTGTCTTTTCCAAAGAACGGCGACGAAAACATGCCACGCCAATCACGAAATGGGGAGCCCTTGGACTCAAAGGAACACTCGCGCAATCCACCGTGAGTATCTATGGCCGGAATTCAGCCTCCGGCACCTATGGATTCTTTAAGAAGTTGGTCTTGAAGAACGGCGATTTCAAAGATATCGTCAAGGAGCAACCGGGATCTGCCTCTGTGGTGCAAGGCCTCACCAAAGATATCGCGGGAATCGGCTATAGCGGTATTGGTTACAAAACCTCGGGTGTGCGGGTTGTCCCAATCGCGGCGGCTGATGGGAAGCCGTTTGTCGACGCCAGCTACGCTAATGCCATGAACGGATCGTATCCCATCTGGAGGTATCTCTACCTCTATGTCAACAAAGCCCCCAACAAACCACTATCGCCGCTCGTCACACAATTTCTTTCGTACATCTACAGCAAAAATGGCCAGCAAGTGGTGGTGAAAGATGGGTATTTCCCTCTTGCCGCAGATCAAGCGAAGAAGGAACTCAAGAAACTGAGGTGAGGCGCGCGGCACTTTTGCCGCGCGCCTCTTCTTAGGACTAGAAGCTGAAGATCAGTTCAGCTGCGATGGTGTTTTGATGGTCTTTGCCTGCGGCGAAGAAGCCCGGCACGTTTGACTCGTCATGCCGAAACTCTAGACGCGTTTGTAAAGCGGACGTCATCTTGTAGGCGGTGGTGAGAGTGGTCTCATACAGCGTTTGCTGCATTCCGGTCCGAGCGCCATCCGCATCTCGAAATACCTCGCTACGTACGGTAAAGCCTATGCGGTCCGTCGCGGCGTAATGGGCGTAGGCTGCCGCGCCATACCAGCTTGAATCATCCCCCGCGGACACGAGAGACGTCCCCTGCTCATTGCCATAGTCAAAGTTCACCATAAAGGAGAGCTGGTCCGTCGCGTCGAGAGCCACGATCGTGTCATAGACAAAACGCTCTGTTTGGGTCACGCCCG
>JYMV01010756.1_pt1 | contig 10353 bp, 7 predicted proteins | sample 338911 | NCBI WGS metagenome assembly JYMV01 (sample SAMN03354496, study PRJNA234377) | hydrothermal vent metagenome | biome: Deep sea; feature: Hydrothermal plumes at the Eastern Lau Spreading Center, Western Pacific Ocean; material: Seawater | place: Tonga | collected 2009 | depth 2000 m m
AGTTATTATTATGATACTCTCAGTTATACTTCCTTAAACGTTTTACCAACGGACAGCATTAGCATTAGTGATTTTAGCTATGTTCCTCCAAAAGATTTATTTACTCCAGGATTGGGTACACCCATGGCAGTCTTATCAAAAAAAGCGGTTTTTCTCAATCTTGAAAAACATTTTTTTGATAATCAATTAAGACTCAGTTTTTTGAGTTTATTCGATATTGCAAATCCTGTGGATTCTACCAAAACGTTCGATATCTGGGGTTCCCTTTGGGGGTTTACTGCTGAATATGATGTTACGCAGAATTTGAAATTTCTGCTTGGGATAACTAATATAAAAGGAAAAGATGATCATCCCGATAAAGAATCATACAGGTTTAATCAAATGGAAAGTTTTTCACATATTCGAATGGAAATAAAATATTTTTTCTAAATAATTTATTTCATCAATATTACTTTTCGTAATTGAGCATAATATTCCGTTTTCATCCTGATTAAATATATTCCTGATGGATGGTTTTGTCCGTTCCAAATAGTTTTATGCAGACCCGGCTCAAAATACCCTTTCTGCAAAGTTGTGATCTTTTTACCTATTATATTAAACACTTCTAATTGTAAATAGGTCTTTTGTGAAACTTCAAAGGTTATGACCGTTTCAGGATTAAAAGGATTGGGATAGGGTTGTGCAAGTTTAAAATCTATAGGATTTATGAATTCATTTAAATTGTATAGTCCATCACAATTTTGCGAATCAGATACAGGCCAGGTATAATACCATTGATCTAAACTAATATGAAAATTTTCACTGTTTGCGATACAGTCTGGAATATTTTCACATAGATTGTTTCCTCCAATGGCAAAATAAGGTATATTTTCTGAATTATCATCATTCCAATTGATGTTCAATGAACAGATACAATCAGGGAGCTGATCCAGTTCATTATTAAACATCCACCAATAAGTTAAATTGCTCAGATTACAAAATGAATCGGGGATAGATGGAATTTGGTTATAGCCCAAATCTAAAGTTAATAAGTTATTCAGATCTCCAATACCTTCACCAATTTCCTCTAACTGGTTATTGGAAATATAAAGGGACATAAGATTTATGAGCTGAAAAAAGCTTTCAGGAAGACTTGATAAATTATTCCACTCTAGATACAATGCTCTCAAATCATCTAAATTCCCTATACTCTCAGGCAATATACTTAATGGAGATTCCACGCCACCCCAATAATTCCCGGCAACTAAAAATCTTAACCTTCCATTAAGCCATGTTTGGGTCCCGAGATGAAGAGGCGTATCATAAGATAATTGGTTTAAAGTAATAATATCATTTAATGCTATCAGGTCATTATCAAAGAAACAACTATCACCACCGGCAAGAATTGTCACCGAAATAGGCAGATCATTTATGTAGGTGTAATTCGAATCGCACTGGGGATAACCCAATTGATAACAAAAACTAAAGAGCAAAATATATTGTAAGGTTAACCTCATAAAATATTTCTAAATAAATTCAATCCTATTTTAATAAAACTATTTTTTTTATCTCTTTTTGTTTCTCAGTCTTAAGGCTTATGAAATAAGTACCCGAAGGATATTTTTCTGCAGTCCAGCTGTATTTATATACACCTGGATTCTGGACACCCTTGAAAATAGTTTCTAATTCAGTGCCTTTAATATCATAAACTAACAGATGAATAACTGACTTTCCTAAAACAGAAAATTCAATATTGACGGTAGGATTGAAAGGGTTTGGATAAGGGGAATTCAAATGAAAATCAGTTATTATATTTATATTATTATCAACTCCTAATTGTGAAACATTGGGGTATAAACTTGAAATACGATTTGCTCTATATACAGCCCCGCTAGGTAAGCTCAGGTTTAGGTTTGCCTGCCATACGATTTCGTTTCCCGGTGTTATCTCTAATACAGTTCCGCCACCGCCTACAGTCGTAATAAGATAATTCCCATTTTCTAATTTTTGGACATTCCCGGAAGCAAACCCAAATAATTCTTCAGTTAAACTATATTCCCAAACAATTACTGCGGAATATTCTCCATTGTTTTCTTCTACACTTATTTCAATCCCTCTAGTGGTTGGAAACTCTGTATTAAGAAAACTTTCGCTCCTATTTCCATTATCAAGTGTAAGAATATTTCCATTATTTAATACTTGCAGACTATGCTGCCAGCTAAATCCAAGTTCATGCCCAAAACCAACATCACCCGATGGCATATCGTACCCCATATTCCAAATAATATTTTTACTTTGATAATCAATCTTTGTAATTCTGGAAAGGTGGCGGGTGGAAATATAAAGAGCACTTTCCGCTTCATTAAAAACAATCGCGTTGATATGAGTCCAATCATATTCTCCATTATCAGCACAGACATTATCCCATAAACCAGAATCATAATCTTCCATATTGAAATAATCAAACACATTCCAGCTCCACACAACTTCTTTCGTCACCTTATCCCACTCCACAATCTTGTCCCCAATCCAAAATAACTCTAGAAATATTCCGTCTGCAACATAGCCATAATCTTGGCAAATCTCCGTCCAACTACCAAGGGGAATAGGACAAAATTGAGAGGTCTCCACAATACCTAAATAGTTTCCATTGGGTAATTGGATTAAATCATGATGAAGAAACTCTTCATTTGGTTCTTCCCAGGTAAACTCACTATCAAGATTGAATTCAATTCCTGGCAGATTATTTGGAGAATCGTTATCAAGCCAGCAACCAAATAACTTTCCATCATAATTCGTATTGTAATAAACAATATCTGACTGTCCTGTATTCCAAACCTCATTTCCTTCATTGTCAAAGGCCGCACTATAATAATTGAAAAAGGAACTAAATATAGTAAGCCCCGGGGAATAAAGATTTCCATTATGTATGGTTACATCTACATCAGCAATGGCAGAGCCAGTTGAAAAAGTATTTGGTCCAATCCAGTTGCCGTAACTTCCATTTGAATAAATGGGACGTACTTGCCAATTATATGATGTTTCCCAATTTATATTGTCATCTTCTATAAAATTTAAGGTTAACTCTTCAACATTAATTATGAGATTATTACCTTGGGAAGCCTGAAGATTATATGCATAAGCACCTGATTCCTGCTCCCATTCAAATAAGACATGAATATAATTTAGAGTGCTCCCGTTGACAGGTTTAACTAACCCCGCCATTGAGATCGAAGTCATTGTTACTATTAGTATGATATAGTTGCGCATTTATTGTTATTAATTATTCATTAGTACTACGTTTGATCATAGTGCTAATACTTAACATATTTTTGGGAAAAAAAATAATAATTTATCTTATTTCTGACCAAAAAAATTACTTCAACAGCACCATTTTCTTGGTCTGCAGAAACTCCCCAGCACGAATCTGGTAGAGGTACACACCGGCACTCACAGGGTTGCCAAAACTATCCGTACCATTCCAACTGACTGATTTATTCCCGGGCTCTTGGGCGATATTTACTAATCGTTTAACTTCCTTACCAAGTATATCATAGATGAACACAGTAACGTGACTACGTATTGGAAGATCATATTTAATAGTTGTAGAAGGATTAAAAGGATTAGGATAGCACCTGTACAAACGAAAATATCTGGGTAATTTTGTTTCTAACTTATCTGAGATATTGAGGTATAACTCAATCGGACCTCCTGGAGTTAAATCGTGACCGTTGAAACCCCCATAATCCACACCATACCGGTAACACCGGGGAACTGTATTCCCTAACACACTGTCTCCTTGAAATAAAGGTTCATTAAAAGAAACCGGGTTTATATATCTCCATACTATTGTGCCATCCTCAGTAACCTCAAAAAATTCTCCGCCGGTACTGGAGCATATCAATGTGTTACCATTTGACAAGCGTTGGGCACTCGAATACATAGGAGAAAAAAAATCAAAAGGAGCATCAGCTACGTAAATCCAACTTGGTTCCACGGGACCATACACTGAATCAGATATTAAAAAATAATTATACAATGAATCTACAGGCAGAGTAAGCTCTTCCACAGAAGAATATCCACCTTCAGGACGTCCCAGTCCATTGTTGAAAACTGTAATACTGCCCGATTCAGCTAAACCAGTGTCAATCCAACGTGCATCATGTTGTCCATAAAACATTTGATTGTCTGAAGCCCCCGCTCCATAACTATATGGATTACCCCAACGGTACAAGAGATCACCCCCGAATCCTGCGTTTCCTCCTTCATGTCCTGCTGCCTCCTGAATTGTTGTGCTATGATCAATAATCCATATTTCATCGAAAGCACGGCTGCTGACTAATATTTGATCCAATTCCGGATGATAGTCAATTGAATTAGAATGGATCCAGTCAGTATACGTCATACTATATGTCACATAATTAATATCAACCAATTCCGGATGATCAGCCACAAGCCCATAGTTTAATTTGGCAGGATCATAATCCTGGATTAGATGATCCCAGATACTCCACTCCCACACAATATTTCCGCCAAGAGAATCAGTTTTTTCAATTTCAATTACCTTTAGTATATAGAGCTCATCATCTAAGAATTCGGGATTTCGACCTGATTCTGTAGCCTCTGAATAAGTTTTGATTTCAGTAGTAAGCATTAAAACATTCCCATTAGGTAACGGTTCGATATCATGATGCTGTCCAAAATATTCATATTTCCAGATTACGGTACCGTCCCAAGTGAATTCTTCAAAACCACCCAGATTTATTCTTTGTTCAACAAAACTTGCAGTTCTTATCAGGTTCCCATTTTCAAGTAAATATGCCGTCATAGCTGGATGATAATCGCTCTCCCATTCGTGAACAAGCAATCCATTATTATCAATTAAATAGGTCGAGGTTGAAAAAAGAGGTGTAAAAAGGGTATAGCCAACAGAAGAAGCTGAATCATTGATAAATAATCCCACTGTTTGATCCTGTGAAAAAATTAATGAAAAAATGAAAATAAAAATCAAACATTTATACCATTGATATTTAAACCACGACAAACACATAAGCTAGGCTAGCCTATCTTAATTCCACTTTTTCAATACCTTATCTATTGAAACACAAGTTATAGAAATAATCTCTGGTACTAATAAAAAAAGTAAATAGAAATAAATGCTTCACCGCATTCGTATCATAAAATATTTTGTTAGAACAGCATCATATTGACTATATCTTGATCACTATTGATCCTCTTCTACATCCTCAATCCGAAACCAGGATTTCTTTTTACCCCTGACCTTCGATTTTTGTGAAATCATTCTGCGAATGCTTAAACCTGAAATGATTATTAAAACCATCCAGATTAACCGTTCAATTGGTATTAATGAATCCAGTTGCTCCATAAATGGTTACATCAGTGTATGGCAAAATCGTGAACCTTATCTATGTTTGTTTCACCATTTTCCATAATGATATGGTCAACAAGTTTTAATTCAACAATATCATTTGAGTAGAATATTTCCTTGTATTCAATTCCACCATGGTGTTCTTTAGTTTCATATTTCTTGATGTTTTGCTCACTTGCCGGGAAATGGGATAATTTGAGGGATTTAAGGAATAAGTAAACAGGGATGTTATTCAAGTGACACTCACTGACAATATTTGAAGTCCCCGGATCACAAATGAGTTTATTATCAAGAGTAAGCGCTTGAGTACCTATAAAGAGCTTGTCAACCTGTTCAAAATAATGGACCAGGTCATATTCAGGTATAACCTGGAAATCGATTTCATGTTTATCAAGGATTTTGATTACATGTCCAGTGGTTTCAAAATCCTGCTTCAGTATGAGAATTTTAAAGATTTTTCCCTGTTTTTTTGCTTCTGGAATAAGAAGTTCGACATTTTCTTCAATGGAATGAATAACAATAAGATCTCCATCTTCCACAAATTTTAAACCCTGATGGGTCAGTTTAACCAGATCATCATTCAATCTGTCCAGATAAGATTTGAAAATGGTTTTCAACCCATTTTTTGTGCTGTCTATATCTCTTGATTGAAAGTGTGATCCCGATTCTTTATCAAAGAGAATCATAAGGTTATCAAGGGGAAACATCCTTGGCTGAGTATTTTTAATTTGATCGCTCAATATACGTACCTGATCCTTTAATTCATCAAAACTGCATTCCAAATGATCCAGCGCATCAATGATGGCCTGGAGAGCAATAATACTGGTTTTGGAAGATGAATAGACTTTTACTAAATCGATAAAAAGTTTATCCATGCTTTTTTGTGTGTCAGTCATTAGAGAACGATCCATAAATAACCCATAAGGTACAGTGAAGCCAAGGTCAGCGAAATGAATGAAATAATCATGCCGGTTTTCATAAATTCAATAAAGGAAATATTCACGCCGTATTTTTTGCTGATACCGACAGAAACAATATTTGCTGAAGCACCGATTATGGTAATATTCCCTCCAAGACAAGCTCCCAGAGCGAGAGCCCACCAAAGTAAATTATTGGGAATGGGATTATTTTCAAGCATAATTTGAACGATGGGGATCATAGTGATAGTGAAAGGGATATTATCCAGGAAACCTGATATTATACCAGCTGTCCAGAGAATAAGTAACACCGCCACATACGGATTGTCCCCAACATTAAGAAAAATATGATGGGCTATCCACTCAATAACTCCTTTTTCTTCCAAAACTCCAACAAGAATAAATAATCCTGCAAAAAACATTAATGTGCTCCACTCAATTTCTTCCAGAACATGTTCAATATCAACGCGGGAAACCAGCAATAGAAACACACCCATAGACAATGCCACAACACCAGGAGAAAGACCAGTGATAGTTTGGGTTACAAACAACAGGATTGTGATAACAAGAAATACAAGCCCTTTGATCATAATCCTTCGATTAATTTCTATACTTAAAAATTCATAACGGATTTTCTCAAGAAGTAACTGGACAGAAAATATTTTTACCAGATTACCTTTAATAGAAGTGAATTGATCTCTATTAGTGATCCAAATAAAGAATAGGGAAACACAGAAAATAATAATCACAATTGGACCAAGGTTCAGTATAAATTGATTAAACGTAAGTCCAACTTTTGAACCAATAATAACATTGGGAGGATCTCCTATGAGGGTTGCCGTACCCCCTATATTAGAGATTATTGCCTGGCTGAGAACATATTTCTTAGGATCTAACCCAAGACCTCTTGTCAATTCAATAATAATAGGTATAATGATTAAAACGGTGGTCACATTATCAAGAAATGCAGACATCAATGCCGTTACAACAGAAAAAAGAACAAGTATTTTTACAGGGCTACCGTTTGTCAATTCCGCTATTTTCACCGATACAATAGAAAATAGCCCGGAATGTTTTAAAATACTTACAATGACCATCATTCCGAAAAGAAGCATGATAGTTTCAAAGTCGATCAGTTCTATGGCCTGATGTTCGCTGACTACATGAAGCATAACAAGGATAGCCACGCCAGAAAAGGTAGCTACAGCTTTGTTGACCAATTCAAAGGTGATGGCAACATATACCAGCAAGAAAACAATAACAGGTATTAATATACTATCCAAAATAAACCCAAGATGAAGATTCTAACATTTTTATTCTGGTTGGAAGATAAAACAAACCAGACAAAAAGGTGACCTATATTTTAGGCTTTTTCTCATATTAACGCGAATATAAAAAAATAGTTAAGGCCCATCATTGTGAAAATATTTTATCGGTTTTAATCGATCGTATTATTCTTTTTTTATATATTAACCCCCCTAAAAAAAAATAAAGGTAATACAAATGTCTAAAAGAAAATTTCAAACAGAAGTCAACCAGCTTTTATATCTCATTATTCATTCTCTTTATTCACATAAAGAGATCTTTCTGAGGGAGCTCATTTCAAACGCGTCAGACGCCCTAGACAAGTTGAAGTATCTAACCCTGACAGATGATAAGTTTAAATCAATAAAATTTGATCCAAAAATTGAAATATCCTACCTAGATAAAGATAATAAACTTCTAACTGTTTCTGATTGCGGAATCGGTATGAACAAAGATGGACTTGCAAAAAACCTTGGAACAATTGCACGATCAGGAACAAAACAATTTTTAGAAAACCTGACTGGAGACAGCAAAAAGGATTCAAGCTTAATCGGTCAATTTGGAGTTGGTTTTTATTCCAGCTTTATGGTAGCAGATAAGGTAGAAGTTATTAGCCGAAAAGCGGGTGAGAAAGAAGCATGGATTTGGACAAGTGATGGCAAAAGCGGATATTCAATCGATAATTCTGTTCGAAAAACTACTGGAACCGATATCGTATTACACCTGAATGATGAAGGAAAGGAATTTGTAAATCGCTGGGAAATTCAAAACATTATTAAGAAATATTCCAATCACATTCCGTTTCCAATTTTTCTCCACTACGAAGAAAATAAATATGACAAAAAAGGAGAAGTAAAAGGAAAAGAAAAGAAAACTGATCAGGTGAATGCTGCATCTGCTTTTTGGAAAAGACCAAAGAGAGAACTAAAGAAAAAAGATTACGATGAATTTTATAAAACCATTTCTCATGATCATGATAATCCTATGATGCATATTCACACTCAGGCGGAGGGCACTTTGGATTACACGACCCTCTTTTATATTCCTAAAACTGCCCCGTTTGATTTATTTCAGGTAGACCATCAGGCAGGAGTAAAACTGTATGTTAAACGAGTGTTTATTACAGAGGATGATAAAGAATTGATGCCCTCATATCTCAGGTTTGTGAGGGGTGTCATTGACTCCGAAGATCTTCCGCTGAACGTAAGCCGGGAAATTTTACAGCAGAATCGAATCCTTGCAAAAATAAAATCAAACTCCGTGAAGAAAATATTATCCGAGCTTACAGCGTTAACGAAGAAAAAGGACAAATACCTTGAATTTTATGAACAATATGGAAGATTACTGAAAGAAGGTGCTTATCAGGATTTTGAAAATCGGGACACACTCCTTGAATTATTAAAATTTAAATCCTCAAAAACAGATGATTTTACCTCATTGGAAGAATATGTAGACAGAATGAAAGAAGATCAAAAGTCTATTTATTATATTACCGGAGAAAACGAAGCGTCTTTGAGAAATTCGCCATTACTAGAAATGTATAACGGCAAAGACATGGAAGTCCTGATCATGGATGATCCGTTCGATGAGATTATTATTCCGTCACTCCAAAAGTACAAGGAAAAACCGTTTAAATCAGTCCACCATAGTGATGCTGCCGATGATTTGAAAACTGAAGATTCCAAATCAGACAAAAAAGATCTGAAACCGTTGGTCAAAAAAATCAAGAAAGTACTAGGCGGGCAGGTGAAAGACGTTTTGGTTTCTTCACGATTAAATGAATCACCATCATGTATTGTAGCTGATCAAAATGATCCAACGGCAAAAATGCAGGAGATGTTCAAAGGCATGGGTCAGTCCACAATGCCGGATGTTAAGCCGATTTTAGAGATCAACCCGGAACACAAAATTGTAAAGAAAATGAAATCTCTTGGTAAAACCAAGACATTTGAAGATCTCTGTTGGTTGCTCTATGAACAAGCGATGCTTATCGAGGGGATAAAACTTCCAAACCCTGCAACTTTTGTAACCAGATTGAATAATTTCCTTATCAAATCAATTTGAGTTTATACCAAACAAAAAGTTGTACCTAGGAATTCAAATTAGGATTTGGGAAATATAGGTTTTTTAATGGCCAGAGTGTATCATGGAAGATTTTCAATCACAATTTAAAACTGAAACCGATCAAATTCAATTTTACCCCTTTGACAAAAAGGAAGCTGAGTTTATTTATATACAGTTGAAAGTTGAATGGTCCTATTTGAGAGAAAAGTTGAATAAATCTAGAGACTCGCTTGATAAGTTGTTAGACAAAGATATTGAAAAAAAAACACAAGAAGTAGGAACACTTATTTTTGTAAATAAAGCCCTTGTATCTATCAAGGATAAGTTTGAAGCGGTAAAGATTTGGTTTGATAAAAATGATCTCCCACATCCAAAAGTACCAAAAATCACTAAATTAAGAGAAGAACGAGTTGCATTATTTAACAAATATATAACAAATCTTCGCCAGAAGATTAAAGATGATATCATGCCTAATCAATCAGATATACAAGGAACGTAAACAGCTTATACTATTAGAACTTGAACTGAAAGTTGATTTTGTATTCAGTTGCAGAATCTAAATCATCTTCATAAGATTCCATTCGTATATTTGGTGCTACTAATAATCCATTACCGCAACTTAATTGAATTCCAGCAATGAGATAAGTACTGTTATCCTCCCTCTTATCAGTCTCATCTGTATTAGGATCAAACATATCA
>JYMV01025404.1_pt1 | contig 10352 bp, 6 predicted proteins | sample 338911 | NCBI WGS metagenome assembly JYMV01 (sample SAMN03354496, study PRJNA234377) | hydrothermal vent metagenome | biome: Deep sea; feature: Hydrothermal plumes at the Eastern Lau Spreading Center, Western Pacific Ocean; material: Seawater | place: Tonga | collected 2009 | depth 2000 m m
CTGACCCAGGGTGGACGAATCTTCCACACTGCGACCCGGCTTCCCAACGGCAATGTTTTCATCTGTGGCGGCACCCAGGACGCGCTCTTCCAGCCGGCCATCGAAGTTTCCGAAATTTACGATATCAGCAGTCGTGAATTTGCTCCTGATTTCTTGCAGTTGAACGAAGACATGATCACACCGCGATTCCGGCACAGCGCCACCTTGCTTCCCAACGGCAAGATACTGGTCGCAGGCGGCCAGGAATCACGCAATGAGACGATCATCGATCCGAACTTTGCGCCTGGTCAGCCGGGATTCCAGATCACCATCAATGTTTTCCCCTCCCTCAAGAGCATGGAGATCTTCGATCCCGGAGCTCTCGCCTTCGCGCCCGCGCTGACTGTCGCCGGCAATGACCCTGCAGAATTCCTCAGCGCCCGCGGTCGAGCGGGGCATAACACCGCAGGGATGGCGGGCCTCGATGGCTCGCTCGGAACCACCGATGACATCCTCATCCATGCCGGCGGATTCCAGACACTTTCGACCATCTTCGCACCTCAGTTCAAATTGCCCTGGCAGCAGAACACCAGTAACTCGGCCAACTTCGAGTACTTCGATGCCACCACTGGTGACAACCGAATCGCCGCAGGAATCGTGGCAGGAGAACGAGTCAATCATCCGCAGATCCTGAATCTCGGCAGATATGGCAACTTCACGCTCGAGTTTGACCTGGACGGTGATGGGGAAATCACACCGCCTCCAGTGGGTCCCGACATCGAAGCGATCCCAGGGCTGACCAATATCGTTCTCATCGCGAACGGTGACAACGACGACCCTGCCTGCCCCACTGGTAATGGCGCGAATGATCTACTGGTGGCCACCTTCAGTGGCTTCGGGCCTTCTAATGGGCTGTCCTTCACCCTGTTCGGAGGCGAGTTCACCCTCTTCAATAATATCGAACTAGTGACCTTTGATCCGATGAACTGTGCGACCTTCAGCCGAAGCGAGGCTGATCTGATCACGGTTCTGACGCGGAGAATCTACAATGGTGAAACCATCACCTCGCCGGTCGGCATCACCGCCGGGGGTTCCTTCATGCTCCCGACCCCCAATGGATGTGTCGAATTGACCCAGGGCACCTGCGCCAATGGAATTGTTGGCGTGACGATATACGACCCGTTCTACCAGCCGTTCCTCGATCCTCCCTGGGATCAGACCGGCAACATCAATCCCATCACACACCCGACCGGAATTGTCGGTGCGTTCGTCAACATCGATGGAGATACCGCCGATGACACCGCTGACGGGTTCGCAGAGGGAAGCTTTTTGCTGGCACTCGCTCAGGGGAAAATGCTCCACACCTTGAATGTCATTCCGGGCGAAGATGGAGTGCTCGATACTGTCGATGACCGGATCGTTGCCATCGGCGGAGGAATCAGCTACTTCCCCAACTACGGCGATGAGCCGGCAACCATCAACTGCGAAGTGATCATGCTGCCAGGAACCAATGGTCCCGTCCCAATCCCCTAGATCGATGGCCAATCCGGTATTCGTGGCCAGCAATTCGTCCTCCCCGACGAGAGGATCCGCTCAACTCAGGGGTATGCATCCTCAGGGCCTCGACCGGAGTCGCATCAGATGAGTACCCTTCACCCATCACCTCACCCTTCATCAGGAAGAATCCCTTCCAGCATCCCGATCATCGTATCCTTGATCGCCCTCGGCTGGCTGCTGGCAACGCTGTGGATCCCTCAGGAGCCCATCGACGACGACGGCAACCCCCAACGATCCCGGGCAGTTGCCCGGAGTGATCAACCCATCTCTCCTTCCCCTGGCAGTGCATCGCAGGATCCAGCGCCTGCCCTCGATTCTCTGTCACCAGAGTTGCGCAGTGTCCACGAGCAGATCCACGATCTGTTCCTGAAAACGCAGTGGAATGCAGCCCTCGATGCCTCCACTGCTCACCGAGTCGGTAGAGCTCGAGACGACCTCGAGGCACTCCTCTCATCTCTCGGTCCTGAGCATGTTCAACTGTTGACCGGACTGTTGAAAGAAGAGCAAGATTTCGTCAACCGCCGCTTCTTGTTGCGAGCACTGGGGCGTATCGGAAACGATGAGGCTCTCATTGCGCTGGTGGATCATTACCACTGGTCGGCAGGAAACCAGAAGGAGAGCGAAGTCAAACACACCGTCGCCGCGCTCGCTGCAGCAGACAATGATCGTTCCTTCGAAATTCTCAGTGCGTTTGCCCTATCAGAAGAAGATCAGCGGCACCGTTACAGATTCGTGGGCGCTCTCTCCCAGCATTCTCGATCGAACGATGCGCTGGGGATCTACTCTCAACTATTGCGCGATGACTCTCACTTTCGAGTACGTCAACGTGCAGCATTCGGGATGAAAGTTTCGGGAGGCCTCGCCGACGCTGCCGGAATCGAAGCTGCACTGCTGGACGAAGGAAACCCGTATGTCCGCCAGTCATTTCTCGGTGCCCTGGGAGGAATCCGCGATGTTCGGTCGGTACCTCTGGTGACCAGGGTCCTGCAGGAGGATTCGGTGCTGGCAACGCGTGTTTCTGCAGTCAAGGCGCTGCTTCGTATCGAGGGAGATGCTGTCGTCGATGCGCTCCGTGCCGCCCGAGATGACGAGTCGCAGCCCCAGAGAGTCCGCGATGAGGTGATCCGCGCCCTCGCAGCCCTGGGGATCAGCGAGTAGCAACTGCTGAGCCCGCTTGAGAGTCGGCCATACAGATGTCACGATCATCCCGCGTCAGGCCCGCGATGTTTCTAAGACCAGCAGCTCTGGCACCTTGCCATGCGAGCGACAGATGAGGGGAGAGGATCGATGACTGCGAACTATCGGCTGCCTTCCTGGTCTTCCTGCTCCTTCCTATCGGTACTGCTGATGTTGCTGATCGGCTGCCAGCCTACCTCAAGACCCGAACTGATTTCGGCACGAGTAGAGGGTCTGGTCGAAGATGGACTCGGCGAAAATGACCGGATCATCCTGGTCCTCGACACAGCGGTGGAGTTGCCTCAAAGCCCGCGACTGGGATTGATTCTGAAGGGCGCAAACGGCTCGGAGCAGTACTCCATCGAGCGTGGCGAGGCGCGAAACGTGCTGATCGTCGAGATCGAATCGGAGTTGGATCACCTGATCTCGCCGGGAGGCACATCTTCCGACGGCTGGCTTTCACTGTCGTTAGACCTGGGACTGATCGGACTCCTGAATGAAGACGGTACACCTTTACACGGGATCGTTGGCCCCATCGGACTGGATTTCCCGGTGCCCGATCCTGCCATACTCATCGAGGCGCGCTGGGTCGATTCCGATCGCAGTTCCACGGTCAATCAGGAGGACCTTCTGGTTCTTCGATGGGATCAACCGGTCCAGTTCTCCGATGCCATCCAGGAGCGGCAACTGGAGATTTCTTCGAGCCTGATCCGCCTCTCGGTCACGGGAGATCAACTGGGATCATCCAGGTCTCCTGCGCGATTCGTCGCTGGTCCCTTCTCGAATGAAACCAGGATCCTGCTCGGTGAGTCCCCATCACTCACCATCGATGGAGTTCACGAAAATGGCCGCTCCAACTTCGAAGGATCTCCAAGCGGCATCTTCGTCGGAGGTACCACCATATTGCCGTCATCAGATCTGCTGACTGAACAGGGCGGCGGCGTTGCCTCTCCGGGGGTAGTCGACATCGAGGGCGATTGTGCGCCGTGGCAAGAACTTGAGCTCCCGGCTGGACTCCCCGCACTCGACGGCCACACTCTGACCCGACTGCCCGATGGCAAGGTACTGGTCGCCGGAGGCAGATCGATGATGGCCGGAAGTGCCGGAAGAGTGCTGGCGAGTGCATGGATCATCGATCCGATGGGAAACCACCTGGGGCCACTGGCGATGCAATCGCCGCGCTGGGGTCATTGTTCCACCTTGTTGCCCGGCAAGGACGAACTGGAGGGAACAGCTGACGACATCGTCCTCCTCACAGGTGGCTATGATGGAACTGGAGCTCGTGACGACTCCGAGGTGTTGCTCCTTCAAGCCGACCCCCCGGAGTTCATCTCGGTCGAGAGCGATACACCGTCCAGTCCCCGATTCGAGCACTCTGCACACCCTCTCGACAACCTCAATACCGTGATCCTGGTTGCCGGTCGACTCGATGGAAAACTGAATGGGATCATCGAGCAAATCGAGTTGCACCTGACAGATACTGTTTCTGGCATCAAGGCGCAGAGCATCACTCACCAGGTCGGAGAACTCCGCTTCCCTCGCCACCAGCACGGCTCGATTCTGTTTGAAGATTCTGAACAACCACTGCTGCTCCTCTACGGCGGTTACGGTGGCTCGCTGGGCAATCCACATGTTCAGTACGATGCAGAGCACTGTCGCGTCATCGATTCTCCGGAAGCCTTCCGGATACGCCCCGATTCGAGATTCGCAAGGAAAGTGCTGATCGAGAACGCCGAATCGAATCTTCCAGGGCCCAGAAGGGGCTTGCGACTCCACCCCCTCGGAGACAGTTCTGCACAGGGCAACCGAGCGCTGCTGGTGGCAGGGACGCGCAGAGAGCCGACCAGAGACGCGCTGTCTCCCTTCCAGGTTGCGGAACTTCGAACCAGTTACGTTCTTGAGCAAGAAGAAACGAGACACGGAAAGGTGCGGCTAAGGTGGGTCCCGGCGGGCAGACTGCCGCTGGAGATGGTTGGATCGTGTATCGCTGAACTTCCTGGCGGTCGGATTCTGGTTGCAGGTGGGTCCGACAGAAACGGAATGCCGACCGCTGAGGCCGTGATCTTCGACCCCTTCTCGGGAGGAATCGAACGCATCTGCAAGCCCCTGAGCAGGGAATCGGCTCGAGGGGTGGAGATGCTACTGGCACCACAGGCGGTGTCACTCTGGGGCGGAGCGATGATCGTGGCCGCATCGCCGGAGAGCAGAACCAGTCGTGCTCTGCTATTCAGGTCGGGTGAATGACCGCCGCTATCTCTCTGGCGTCGTCTCTTCCCCGGTGTAGGTGACGAGCTCAAGGACCAACGCCCATGCGTCCTCTTCGGAGCCTTTCTTGGCCTTGTTACTGAGTTCGATCTTCTGGAAACCAAGGTGCGGAGCTCGAGTCTGGATGTTAGCCAAAAATGTGACGTGCTCGCGTAGGGGTTTATTCTCGAATGTTGCGTGATAAGTGTTCTTTGTCAGTGCCCCGGTTTTGTTCGAATCATTGCTGGCACTCTTGATCACAGGTTTGGCTGTGGAATTCTTCATCCCCTCGATGATCTCCGTGATCGTGGTGCTGATCTTGCCCGAGTTCTTCTTGCTTTCCTCTCGGCGCAGATGCTCCAGCACTACTTCCTTGCTTTCTGCGCTGTCGAGCAGTTCTCTCAGCGACATCAGGTTCTGGTTCTCCCGGACTGCGGCGACCCGGTATTTCTCGGCTCCGTTCTGCAACCACAGCCCCCAGCCTCCAAAGACTGCAGAGCAGAGGAACAAGGTGAGCAGCAAGATCTGGGTCAGATCACTGGTCCGTTGCTTGGCAGCCATCTTCAGCTCCTCCCGCCGGTTCCGGTCAAACTCGACTTCAGTTTCAATTTCAGCGTGACTCTCATCAATTCGCCATCCGACTTGATGTCATCCTCGATGGTGAAGTACTTCGAGCGCTGTTCGAGTGCCGTGACCACCCGTTCCGCTGCTGAGGCATCCTCGACCAGAAAAACCACATCCGAGGAACTGTTCCTCGATTTTGCGCCTCGAATCAGGATCTTCATCCATTTCGGATAAACCCTTGGATTCGCTGCTGTGACACCAAGGGTCACATCTGAGACCATGTCGAGCCCTGGAAGGTACTGAACGATTCGGGCCCGCCGGTTATCACCTGAGCCACCTTTGAGCTTCTGGATCTGGTTCTGTGCACTGCGAAGGATGTTCGTTGTAGTTCTCGGAGGAGCATCGAACCTTGCCAGGTAGATGCCTTCCTGATTCTCGATAACCAGTTCGAACTCTGCTCTCCGTAGTTGCTTCTCCTGATGTGAGTCCACGAGCCACGACACCGACATCGTGCACAAGATGAATGCCATCAGCATCAATCCAGGAAGCAACTTCGCAAAGCGCCGCTCATACTTGTGCTCTTCCTTACGAAAATCAAAGTTGGTCAACCCCTGACCTGCAGCCTGCAGGGAGAGTCCGACCGCCACTGCACCCGATCGGTTACACCGATCGACCAGATCGAGGCCAAGGGATGTCTCGATGCCATCGCAAACTCGCAATTGCTGCGCTGGCACCTCGAACTCCTCTGAAAGTAGATCTGCGATTCCCAGGTCACAGGCTGCGCTTCCCGAGACCACTATCCTGTCGAGTGGTGATCGGATCAGGATCCCGGCAAAGGTTCGCTCGATCTCTGTGAAGAGACGCTCGACCACTTCGTTCGGATCCGCAGGAGGCAAGGACTGTGAGGAGGTCAATTCTTCGTTCAACTTCTCGAAATCTTCATCGGATACGACGGCAATCGACAGTTCGTCATCGTCCGTCACATCCTCACCCATCGCTCCCTGCTGCATCAGGTCAGCAAATTCCTGGGCCACACCCGAATCACCATCAGGCTCCTCAGGAGCGAGCCCACCAGCGGTGGTGAGGGTTGGAATCGTCGAGGGTTGGAGATGGTTGGAGGTGGAACGAATCCTGGCGATTCGCCCCTCCTCGAGCAACACGAAGGTCGTATGACCCGCTTCCATGCCGATGAGCAGGGTTCTGCCACCACGAAGATCCGGTCTGGAGATGTGTAGTGCCGTGGCCAGGGCGGTGGCGTCTACCTCGATCTGAATCGGGTCTACATCCCCCTCTCGCAGCATGTCGAGATGGGCTCCGACGATATTCTTCTGGATGGCGCTGATCAACAATCGACTGGAGTCTTCCTCCTCTGAACACTTGATGTACTCGATGATCAGATCATCGATGGAAGCAGACGGGAGGTGCCCCTCGCTCTCGTAACGAACCGTTTTAGCGATGACATCGTCACGCGTGAAAGGAACCGAAATCTCACGCAGAGTCGACATCCGGGTCGGTATGCTCGAAACAATATCCATCGTCATTCTGGTGTTCCCGGATAGAGATGTACGGAGGATCTCAGCGAGGGATTCGATTCGCTCCTCGCTCGTTTCGCCGGAGAGTCTCGCCTCGATGTAGTCGACGATCGTGGTCCGCTTCGAGGTGGAATCAACCACCGCGATACAGACTTCAGATCCATCGATCTCTATTCCTGCGTGCAGTGCCACGACAGGGCTCCTCTCGCTCTCACTCGGGATGGAAATCAGCGCTGATCGGGCTGATTGGGCTGCTGAGCTCGATTCAGTTCTTCCAGTCGGCGTATCGCCTCCTGGGGGTTGGCCTCGATGTCGACTCCCAGGGTCGATTCAATCGTCGTCTGCGTCACCCTGGCACCAGGGGACTTGGCCCCCCCACCACTCTTCAACTTGGGAGCGGAAGGTGCCGGTTTGCGACCGGTTCTCTCTGCCCTGGGGTCTCTGATGTCACCCCTTCGAGTTCTCGCATTGGGATCGGGTGTGGTCCTCGAGGCCGGTGTCGGATTGACAACCCGAGCGGGAGCACCTGCGCGGGCCCTGGTAGCAGCCGTTCCCGGCAACTCCTTGCCGTTACTGCCTCGGATCGCACCCCGCACGTCGGTCGGAATGGAGGATGATGGAGTGGCTCCTGGAGCACCGAGCGATCCGCCGGTGAGCAGGTCCAGTTCTTCAGGGCTGAAGCCCCGAAGTACCAGCACCCTGCCCTCCTCGTGGATCACGGGGTCGATCTTGGACTCCTGTCGCAGCGTGTAACTGCGGCCGTTGTGCTCATAGATGACCTGTTTCGGCCGATCCTGAATTTCAACCACCATGTAGGTGTTCTCATCGATGCGAAACGACTTTCCTTGCTCCAGGTATCTCACCCGTTGATTTGAAATCTGTGTACGGCCCGGCGACCGTGAGGTGGCTCGACTGGTCGGAGAGCGGCTACTACCACGGCTCGATCCCCGGGTAGAACCTCTGATCCGGCTGGTGTTGACGGTTCGTCCACGCGTACCTGGATTGAGAACCGAGGTCTGCCCCTTCTCCTGGATCGAAGCGAAGCGTTGACCCTCGGGGGAATAGATGACGCCGACGATTTCCCAATCACCGATGGGACCTGAATCGAGTTGAGGCAATCCCGGATCAATTGTCGGCTTCACCGGTGCTGTGCGAATCGGCGGTGCCGTGACGTAGAGATCGCGAATGATGTCGCGGTACTGGTTGGGAACCGGGCGTGCAGCCTGATCCTTCAACTCGAAGTCCACTGGATCGTACAGGCGAACCTGCGTTCCCTCCGGCGAATCGTCCAGAAGGCCGAAAAACACGAACCCCAGCAGGGTCAATGCCGCGACGTTGAACAGTAACAATCCGACACGTAGTAACTGGATGCTCACTTTTGGCATCGTTTGATCCTCCGCACCGCATTCAGCGGCGCACTTCCTTCCAGGAGATCACCAGCACATGCTGGCCCTTCCTGGCGCACACCATTCTACCCGAGAGCGAACGGCCCTCGCTCGTTCCTTCGATAGTAGTGGTGAAAAAATTACTGGAAAAAGTGGAATGTTCTTCGAGGTCTTGCTGCAAAAGAGCGAATATCGAGTCCTCGCTGGCACCCCCGTCTTCCCACGACTCATCGACCTGCTTGAGCTGATCGAAGCTGGTAAAGTGCTGAAATTGCTGCTCTATCTCTTCATCGACGCCAATATCGCCGAGGAGATCCTCGAGGATCTCACCGGTGACCTCGTCGATCTCCTGCTGGTAACTATTGCAATGATCCCGGATCTGCCAGGCGATCTCCCTTGCTTCATCAAAATCATCAAAAGATCTCATCAGTGCGATCAAGACCTCCGGTCGGGCAGTGTTGAGATTGATCTTGCCGGTGGAGTTCGCAGTCAGCACATGACGAAGACCGATCGGAGTCGGTATCTGGTCGACCCCGCCATCGAGCAGTTCAAATCCTGCAGCCTCAAGACCATCGAAGGATCCGGGGAGCAGTGAGCCGAGGTCATCCATCCAGTCGTCAGAATTTCCTCCCTCTTCCTCGTAATCTTCTTCCAGGGTGGCCGGATCAATGGGGCCATTGAAGAGCTCCCATGAGACGTCATCGAGGTGCCGGATCGAATCCAGGCTGCGGATTCTGCGCGTTTGCTCATCGAGAACCCTTTGATAAACCATCGATACGATGGCTTCCGCAGCACCCTGAGGATCGGGAACATCGTTATAATCAAATCCGCTTTCACTGTTGAAATCGATCACGGCTTCGATCAATCGCTCGAGCATCACCGTGGCATCATCGACTTCTTCTTGCTCCGGGATGATGTATTCTTCGGGGAGTTCTTCGTCTCCGGCTTCTCCACCCGGCTCTGTACTGCCGCCAGATGAATCACCATCTTCTTCGGAATCTTCCTCTGCGATGAGGACGAGTTTGAAGATGTGATTGAGATCGATGCAGGACTCGCCATCGATCACCAGGCCCGTGATCTGAACCTGATTGATGGAATCCTGGATCGGGTAGGCCCACACATCATGAGGAGTATCCGCCGGAGTATTGGACTCTCCTGGACCCTCGCCATTGGAACCAGGCGCTGTGCCGCCTCCAGAACCAGGCAAGGTGATCCCACCGGGCAACTGGGTGCCGCCACCGCCAGAGGATCCGAGCAGGGAATCATCTTCGATGTCGTCATCGAAGTATCCGAGATCCTCCATCAGATCGGAGGATAGGCTCTGTAGAACCTGGCGCGCGGTGGCCTGGACGGCATAGGAGAGGGAGACGCGACCCTGTCGATTCCTGGAGATGCGCTCCTCGATCTTGGTGACAAAGAGCAACTGTGTGATGACGACCGTCAACACCAGCACCAGGATCAGCACCACGAACAGTGCCATGCCCTGCTGAGAGCAGTGGGATGCGCGGATCCTGTCATCGGGCTGATGCATCGTCGACTCCGGTTTCACGATCGAGGCCCCCGTCGAATCGAGAGTCTCTCTGCACTATTGATCGGCAGATCTCGTGCCATTCTATAGCGAACAGGGCCCCCAGGGCTCATCTACGGAAGATTCGTAACTTCAACAATAACAACAGGTTACATTCCAGAGCCCGAATTCGTGAGGGGCGTCGATTCGAGCCATGTCTGAAGTGGGGCAGTGAGTGTTCAGAATCACTACACTTGAGCGGGTTTTTCGTCGATTCCGGGGCCCAAAGCCCCCTCTGGATCCTTCAGAACCAGGGTCAGGACCGCCGGCAGCACCACCAGCGTCATCAGGGTCGAGGCAGCGAGACCGCCGACGATCGCCTTGCCGAGGGTGTTGAACTGGGGGCCG
>JYMV01051763.1_pt1 | contig 10351 bp, 7 predicted proteins | sample 338911 | NCBI WGS metagenome assembly JYMV01 (sample SAMN03354496, study PRJNA234377) | hydrothermal vent metagenome | biome: Deep sea; feature: Hydrothermal plumes at the Eastern Lau Spreading Center, Western Pacific Ocean; material: Seawater | place: Tonga | collected 2009 | depth 2000 m m
TTGTTAGATATATCATATGAGGGGCAATTCTGATCACGATGTAACTGTAATGTTGTTAACAGTGACGCTAGACTCGTATCATGAGATAACATGCGAAGGCAATAGGGACAAAGAAAACAAGAGTACTATTCATTACAGATGGAAAGAAGTGACTTTCTTTGAGATCAACATTGATAAATTATATTTTTTGTTATATATATAATGTCAAATTATAATACATCATATGTGGTCGCTCAATTGGACATCAACGATTTTCAATTTTATTTCATACTTTTTGTTTTATTTTGTTTGACGTCGCTTAAGTGGTGTCCATAATCATATATGATATACGAAATAATTAGGGTATTATCCATATAGCAAATATTAATTGCTTTGTTTTCTTTTTTAATTTAATTGTATTCAGAGCTGTGCAAATCAGTGAAATGTTGTTTTGCATGCACCATTTTATTACATCTAATATACATAAGTATAGGATACATACGATTCGTTCGTTCGTGGCTATTAAAGTACACGTTCACGGAAAGCGTATCTATGTACGTTATATGATTATTGGGTTCACATAGTTATTTAACTATTCGAAGGCGATCATATATTGAAACTAACCCTCCTCCCAAGGTTATAGTTTTACGATACATTGCCTTTGTTTAAATTAAAGCTTTTCAAAGTATTAAATGCTTTCAACGAAAGTTACTTCTTCGCTCTAAAATCAATGACTTTCTGCCTCATTAACCTTTTGCACTGTTTGTCTGATAAGAATTTCTTACAGATTCAACAGTCTGATAAAGCATTCTTTTACATGACAAGGGAAGAAACTTTCTGTTCACACCTTCCTCAGATTACCTGGTGACCTAAACACTAAACCGTACTTACAAATGCTCCCCGGCTGATCAAACAGATGCCCCTCATATGATATATCTAACAACGCCTAGATTGAACAATAGGTAAACATTTGACAATTTTTCTCCTAATTACAACTTGCAGGTAAACTTGTTATAATTCTTTGTTTCATCCGAAGAAAACATTTACATATGCACCTTTGGTGGTCTTAATAAAGGTATCTTTTTATACTATCCCCCAATCGACATTTCATGATAAAATTAAATTAAATCTGTGTAATATTGTGAATACACGCCATTAGTAGTGAGAAATTATCGAGTTTTAAAAATGAGAATTACAACAATGTCAATATAAAATGGAATGTTTGCAAGCAAGACATGGTAATTTAAAAAAGGTAGATATCTAATTTAGTTCACACGACGCATTTCTAGTATAATCTTCATCGAGTACGCTCATAGTCACAAGATTGCAAAGCCAAATAATCCATAAGTCTTTGGGAGACTGAGAATTGCAAGAATGTCAAATAGTACAGTTAAAATGGGTTAGATTTAGCTATACAAGCCGGAGATTGGTCTCAGGTTTAATAAGATTAAAGATTATAAATTACATTAGCTAGAATCTTTAATTTTCAAAGTTGATGTTATTACCAATGTATGTTGTTTTGACTTATTTGAAATATGTTTTGCGTTTCCATCGTAAGAAATAGATTATAGCTGCAATCACCAATTCAAAACGATATTGGATATATAATCTGAAATCAAAAGAAAATAAACATATAAACTATTAATTTTTATCATTCATATTTCATATTTCAAAGAAATGTCTAAAATTTTCATACGATTGTTTATGAAACATTATGGCATGTTTACTGTTATATAGCAACTTCAAACCGCAACATCAATGGAGTTTTTACCTGCTTAAGATACGGTTAATATACAGGTATGAACCTGGACATGATCAGAACTGTGACTCAGATGAAAACAATCTGACACCGACCAATCGTTGATCGTTGGAGATTAACAAAGAATGATTGTAGAAAATTAATTAGCTAATTCACCACAAATTAAAGGGATTAAATTGTTGTTATTTCAACTATTCATATCTCGGATATGGGAAAAATAGAATGAAGTTACTACTGCAAAAAAGAAGTAAAATTGTTATTGTTGACCAAATATATGGAATCAATGCAACGTGAACTATGAATATAAATACTATAGCAAACTTCAAACGCCAATATAAATAGCTTGCTTAGCACTGTCCCCGCTCTCATCCTGATAACTATATCTTCAGCGATCAGAGAGATACAATCACAGAATATAAACTTCACAAATAATTATAATAAATTGCTCAAATACAGTGCTAGAAATGACACCAACAGAGACGCGGCTAACATAAAACCAACACTGCTAAATTATATGATATTTTTCTAATTTGTTTTGAAACTTATCTCCATGCTTGTTTTCCACAGTCACAGTATTGAAGTGCGCATAACAAATTTCCAGTTGCCAAAACAGTGATAATTTGGAAGTTTTCCAGTGGCAGTTACAGTTCTGTTCTGCATGGAGGAGTTTCGATTTACAGACACAGTACTGATGTTCAGGGGAGTTTCCTAGTTATTAGGACAGAATTAATTGGCATGGAATTATTTCGAGCTATGGGACAGTACTAATTTCCTTGGAGGTATTTCAGTTTTAGGGAGAAAAAACAGAAAATGTTGAAGATACCAAAAGGATAATCAGTATCCGTAAATCGAAGAAGGACAGACAACATAATGGTCAACAGAAAAAGACCAAAATGCACACAATTATCAACAAAGCACTACACAGAAAACTAAAGATTGAGCAACAATAACTCCATTAAACACTGGGGGTGAACTCAGGTGCTTCGGAAGGGTTATTAGCTCCTGCTCCATTAGTGGCGCCCATCGTTTTTCTGTAAAACGACATGAACATCAGCTGAAATGGATATCGTGTTGGACACCAGTACACGTAAATAATATACAAATAGTATATATAAAACATAAACCACCTACAAAACAAATGGGAGAAAAGACGAACTGAACATCGGTTTTACGTGGATATAGTAGTGGACACGGACCTGAAAACGTAAAGACGTGTAATTTGACAAAAATGAACAGCACGAACCTCACTAAAATATATTTTAAAAAAGGAGACAAATTTGGCTCTCCAGAAGGTTAGGCAGTTCCTTCTCCACTAATGGCACCCGTCGAGGTACTCTTGTTATAAACTCGGTAATAAGTCATGACACAGTACTCATTTGCATGCTAGTTCCTAAGTTGCAGACACAGTACTTGGTTGCTTAGAGGTTTTCCAGTTGAAGACACCCGTTGTAGGCGTAGTATGTATGTGCATGTTATGTAAGCAATACTGATTTGAATGGTAGCTTTCCAGTTGTAGACACCGGATATTGATTTGCAGGACAGTTTTGACATTAATGTCCGTTTATCGTTTGGTTTATATTTCTTTTTGAAACAATCAAATATAACTGAATATTTTGTTAAAAATTGTTACAAATTACAAATTATATATAATATTGAATATAACTAGTGTACATAGAAGTATAAAACTAACAAAATATTACATAAAAAATGATTGATATTACTTAAGTTTTGGCCATAAAACTAGTTTTATCCCGACACTTCTTATTGAATTATTGTACCAAGACAGGAAAGTGAATGGTCATGTATATGTGTGTTAGGAGTATCGCTTTTGCTTCGTTTGACGAATTTTTACTGGATTTTTGGAAATGTTCCGACAGTGTGGTATTTTTTGTTTTTCATTTTAGTACATAGAAATAATTCTAAAGTACAAAACAATCAAAATATCACAAAATAAGTCTTAAATATTACTTAATTAAATGATAGTATGGGGTGACGTTAAACGTCGAATACATTTCTTCAATAAACTTTCTTATTTGTGAATCTGGCCATAAATGTAAAACTTGTAATATACAACATCAACTACGGTGTTTATCACATTGCTAATAAATAATATTCAGTGTAGAGATCACACACATTTATTTAACTTTATAAGATTTTATACGTTTTTGACACTAAACAGGATACACATGTGTAAGTGCAATACTCCACACAGTCAATACTGTTGATTTTATGGGGAGTGTGTTTCCGTTCTACGTCAAAATAGATACATGCTGAAATGAATTTAATATCTGGGTGTATATAAAGATATATTGGCATGTAAACTGTGGAACGGAACGTACCAACTGTATTATGTTTAAACAATTCATAGACATTGATGATTTGGATGGCAAAGAAATTTTTTTCCATTTTAAAAATTAAATATGGTAACAAAGAATTGTTTTTCAATTCATTTCAAATATTCTTAATTATATCAATGTTGCCTTACATAATAAGCTTCATCCATTAAAAATGGTTAAATATACTGATCTGGTGAGAAGCTTCAGTGTTTCCTTGTAGGCTTGTTTTTCGAAGCCATAAGACACATATATGTAGTTGTTCATTTTGATAATATTGATGGATTCATTGACGACTGTTTAGATTTTCCTTTCACAGTGGCATTGTTTTATATCACCAAATGTCAACTCTTGTGTTTTCAAAATTGATTGATTATTAAATACAACTTTATTAGAATTGTCTCCCCTTCAACCTATATTTACTTATCTATCTTGTAATATTTTGTTTTTTCGTACTTTAGTATTCCTCTTGTTACACATGCATTTGTGTTGAGAGTATTAATAAAATTCTACAACTATTATCCAGTAATATTCGGAAAAGCCATTTAGTCATAATATCAGCTTTCTCGACTGGATGTTGACAGAATTGGCAAGGCCAGATTATCAAGGCTAATTTCTATTTGTTACCACACTTATCGTCCGAAGATGTATAAGTTAGGCATATGAAACTTGTAGCAAAATTTAAGAAGAAAAGCATTGCTTTTGGGAAATAACTCGTATGAAAATGCAAATAAAGATATACGCTAACAATCAAATCGGGAATGTGTTAAATGTATATATTAGGATAAGTCGATGGGCAGAATATGCATTCTTTTCTCAAAGAAAGAAGCAAAAAATATCCTGATCTGCACAATTAAAATCGCTTACGAAAGATTAAGCAGCGAATACTACAGATTATTTGTGATTAGATGTATTTTGGCACATAACAAAATTTTCCTTTGTTAACAAGGCATATCGACATCATTAGTTTTCCCAACTGAATTTCCGGAAGCGGAACCATACTTGGCAACGATAAGATGGCGGCATAACGATAAACGTCTGTTTTTATATGACGTAAGTTTTTTGCTGTAATGATACAAATTAATCGGTCGATTACATAAACTCGAGCTACTTGTTTGAATTTATTGCCTGAGATCAAATAGTACTGTTTCATTAGGTTCAAGATGGTGTGATGCAATTTGTTTTAAAATTGATATTTCTGTGTGTAGTTTTCGGTAATACAGGACAGTCGTCCATGCTAACTTGTTGTTCAATGAATAATGTGTCTACTATCACTATTTGTTTATTATCATTTTCTTAATTAAAGATGATGTTTTCTCACTATTTGTTATCGTATCTTCGTCAAGTAAATTTATCTGATTTGTCAATATTATGTATTAAATATGAGGAAAAAAAGAGGGTTGAGGGGGTATTTATTAAGATTTACTCATTCAATATATCATATAGACCACACACATATGAGGGTATCGGATTCAAAACCTTTTGCATTTACTCTAAAATTTTGTATTTCAGATAAAAAATATGCTTGATGTATAATATATGATGAAATGGAAAGGACAAATAAAAAGAATATACTGAATAAATTGTATTCTAATTATAGCTTGTCTTCCTTTGTTTCGCCATTTGATTTTATATTGTTTGTGTTAGCATATTGAATTAAGAAAAATGTTGATTCTTTCTTCCTAGTCTTATGAATATACCAATATTATGATGTTTAACATATAATCAAATGAACTATTTATAATTTCTATAATATACAAAGAGATAGTAAAGAAAAGGTGTTTTTTTTCAGGAATCAAATTTCATATAATTTGTTATTAAAATCTCATTTTCAGCTATCTAACGTAATATTGATAAATAGGACAATTGTCAACGCCCCCTTTAAAGTTATTGGTTATCAGACAAACCAATAGAAAAAATCGTTACAATGTGCTGAAATTTGATCTTAAAAAATAACTGGATACACAATTAATAACATATTAAAACTGTATAAAACACATGAGTTTCCGACATTTTTATTGCTCATTAGAGGAGGACTATTCTGATGATGATAATGGCGTCTGTTACGTCATTAATCAGCTTCAATCTATCTCTCTTATATTGGCTTTCTGTTAGTCTCCGTTTTATCGTTTTTTTCCCACAAAATATGAAAAAGCATAATAGAATACTCGATCTTTAGTTTTATGTGTTTTGTAGATCGTTGTTTTGTTGTCTTGTACTTTTTCTTTCGGCCATTGTGTTATCTGTCCTTCTTCGATTTACGGATTCTGATTACCAGAGGAGGATAGAGTTGGTGAGAAATACAGCCTATAAATCTCATACCTTGTACATTGAAAAAAAATATAGGTTTAGTTTGTTTTTTATTTTTGTTTTTGTTGTATGGTGTTTAACGCCACTTACAACAATATTTCAGGTATATCGTTTTTTTATTGTTGGAGGAAATCGGAGTACCCGGAGAAAACCACATAATATATATATATATTGATATGCATTGAACAATCATTTTTTGTTTATTAAATAATTATATATTTGTTTAATCATGTAATTAAACATACCATGACACAGATATAATGGGTCATTAATGTTAACTGGCATTAGACGTTATTAGGATAATAACATATATATCTATTACATTGATGTGTGGTCTGAGATGCACATGTGAAAACGTGTTACGAGTTTTATTTGATAAGAAACTGTAATCATTCTACTTGTTTTCCGGCATCTCGTGCCATCATTATGCACGTGTGGAATTTATATTTTAATATATTGCATTTTGATAAATACATTTTGAAACTGATCTGTTATATATATACATCGAAAGTCATTAAGTTAAGCGCTATAGAATATTTTCCTTTGTATTTTAAATTTGTAGATGGGGAAACTTATGCTTACCTGATTATTTATGTAATATCTGCCATACCCCGTATAGAATGAGTATGAAGTATGAAGTCCGAAGCATATTGTGATATTTACCTTTATGTTTGTACCGCTTTGTTTTGTATCTGTCTTTGTGTTTGCACTGTTTTGATTTGTTTTTATCTTTGTGTTGTACCGTTTTAATTTGTATTTACATTTATGCTTGAACTGTTTTGTTTTGTATTTACATTTGTGTTTGTACCGTTTGCTTCGTATTTACCTGTTTTGTACAATATGTTTTGTATTTACCTTTATAATTGTTTCGTTTTGTTTTGTATTTACTTTCAGTTTGTACCGTTTTGTATTCACATATATGTTTGTTTCGTTTTGTTTTGTATTTACCCTTGTTTTTGTACCATTTGCTTTGTATTTATCATTGTGTTTTTGCCGTTTTGTTTTGTATTCATTTTTGTGCTTGTCCCGCTTTGTTTTGTATTTACCCTTGTTTTTGTACCGGCTTGTTTTGTACATTTTGTTTTATATTTAATTTCATTGTGTTCGACCGTTTTGTTCTGCTTTTACCCTGTTTTATCTGGGTCATTCCATTACTCGAATACCTCTGAATCTGGATACTATGTCGATATTGTGATTAGCGTAACGTACAGTATTATTAGCAATGAGATTCTCTTCTAGCTCTCCTATTTTTATATTAATATCATTTTCTTAACAAACCCTCCGAGATGAGTCCACTTGTTGGGTGGGATGAATCAAATGAACAATTTGTCCTTAGGACGGGATACAGGAAGAGTTTGAAGATATCAAACGGGTAATCAGAATCCGTAAATCGAAGAAGGACATACACCACAATGGCCAAAAGAAAAAGTACAAAGGGACAAACAACGATCTACAAAACATACATATAAAACTAAAGATCGAGTAACGCACCTTGCAAGTATAAGCATTAAGAAACCGCTCCTAATGAGTACATTTGTTAACGAAGCTTGCTGTTGCCCTGTTGCAGTTTCTGATCATATCTATTTTCTTTTCCCTTTCCTGTGGCAATCTATGCTTCAATTTATGTTATTTACGCTTTTCATAGCACTCTGTTACTTAGGCCACTAACTTTCGCTATTATTTTGTAAGCCTAGTCCATTAACAAATGGAGTGAAAAAAAATGAGGATGAATTATACAAAATTAATTGCAGAGGTATTAATAAATTTATTTCAAACCATATGCTAAAACATCATATTTCAGAAGTAATCAAAACAATATAATTCATGTAAGGTATATCCTGATTAACTGTCATTAATTCTATAATTAACATAGGTGCGTTTTACATGAAACTCTCAATTTCTTACATAAAAATACGTCACATGATAAACGTTTCTTATGTTCAACAATGACTTGACAAAAATATATAATAGTGCCCAATTGCTGACGGTAAAGGATTGAAAAAGTTTGAGATAAGAAAACAGACTCCCCCTGGAGAGCCCCTTGATGTATATATCACCTACTCATTGGTGTGTTTTATAAGTATCTGTGTTAAAATATCAGAAGAAAAACTCATAAACAACATAATATTTCTTGTATTCAATATCCCTACTGGGGAGTTTGGTTTCCAAAGAACATATAAAGGACTGTTTAACCATCGTAAAATATAGACGTTCAATGAAAATGAAGACGGAAGAAAAACGATTAACAAATTTATACCTATCCCACACCTGACTGAAGTAATTTGTCATGTATACAGAAAGATGTTAACTTGTGAAATATTATAGCACTACATTTGTAACCAACATGTCGACGTTTTTAAAGCGATAATTATAACGTTACACAATCCTTATTTTGCTTCTTGATACGAAACCATTAAAATTATTAACGATGATTCTATGAGAATGAAATGTTTTACGAACTATGAATGAAATATAAGGTCTTTTACTTAAACTGTTATTCACTTTTGTCTTTTTTTTTATCTGGTATTGACTGTTATTTTATGTTCTTTCATTAGTATCAAACGCCTTTCTATAAACAAGATGCACATGTTTGACAAGCTTCCCATAAAAAACCGCACAGGTATCGAATCCTTATTCATTAATCTTTATAACGTGTTGTGCAAGTGCAATGCTCTTTTGTAGATTTCGAAAATAGAGTGGGCGCGTTGTAGCCACAACAATTAGTCATATCCAATTCGATATACCTTTTCAGTAGTAGCCAGTAGGTTCCGGTTTTATCATATCGCCCTTATATCCGCATAGTTTTTAGATATTATTGAAAACAAAAACGAAAAATGAAATGTCATGAATCTTATTCTAGAAATATATAATATTTAGCTTTATTTATATTTTTTCATATTTTTATAATGTCTTAATCACATTTCAATAATGTCCAATTTGTCATACAATTCATGTAATGTGTTCGTCTGCGGATTAGGATTTGTTTGTCTTCAAACGAAGGTATTCTGTGTTCGCAATAGGATTGGATATTCTAAGTTCGTCTTCGTTCTTCAGAACTCGGTGTTTGTTGTCGAACTGGGGTACTCTGTTTCTTACCCAGGGCTTCGGAACTCTGTGTTCGTCTTCATACTTCGGAACCGAGTCGAACTTTGGTACTCGTCGAAATTGGGGTGAAAATAGTCCATCTTAAGTGTAAAAGTATTTTTAAGTGTATTTGAACGTCAATTGAGAATCAAAGTGAAGGAGAATCCATTTTTGCAAAATGTGTTTTATGTAATTGTATTCAGTGTCCTATTGTCCAAGAAGTATATATAATGAAAATACCTACATATTGTTCTCGGGGCAAATGCATCATTTGTAATTCTTTTTTATCTATTTTGTTTCATGCCTTCTTTTCTAAAACCTAAATCACAGAAAACCAATTATCTCAAAAAAGAATGTAAATATATGGAAGTACGTGACATCAGAGGCAAGGTTATATATATATATATATATGAATATAACTACCTTTTATGTTTTCTTGAAAAATCTACATATAAGATTAAAAAAAATTTGGGGGTTGCAATTTCACTGAAGCTACAAATCTAACAAACTCGGTCTCAATCGCTCGATATTTATTAATAATTTAAGGTTGACCATATCAAAGGCAGAGGTCAAACGCATATAATTTCTTTGGAAGTTTGGATATTCAGTTTCATTCAATAATCGTCGATATTATGACTAAGCTTTGTTATTATTATTCAATGAAAAACACATTGGTCTTGATATCAGTATAACCATACACCAACATATAGAAATAAAACACCATAAGTTTACCATACACCAACATATTAATAAATACTATATATTAGGAATATAAAACCATAAGTTTACCATACACCAACGTATAGAAATATAAAACCACAAGTTTAAATAACTAAATAAAATGGCCTTTTAAAAGGAAGTATGTACTTTACATTATTGTTTTTTA
>JYMV01008413.1_pt1 | contig 10349 bp, 6 predicted proteins | sample 338911 | NCBI WGS metagenome assembly JYMV01 (sample SAMN03354496, study PRJNA234377) | hydrothermal vent metagenome | biome: Deep sea; feature: Hydrothermal plumes at the Eastern Lau Spreading Center, Western Pacific Ocean; material: Seawater | place: Tonga | collected 2009 | depth 2000 m m
AGAATAGTGTCGCCATGGTGAATCTATTGGTGAAAATTTATATAACCTTAGGAAAAGGAAGATGTAGTGAATATGGTCTTGCAATGGGCAACAAATGACCTCTACCAGCAATCTGTAACTTATTACGAGCGGCTGCATGTTGTCGTACGTGCACGGAGCGTAGCATTCTCCATGCAGGTACATTTGTATATTCATTTGCATCCCGCACTTTGAACAAGTTGTACATTTTATTCGTCTCACAGATATACCGGAAGGCTCTTTAGGGGGATTTGTACCTACGAGAGTTCGTCTCACAGATATACCGGAAGGCTCTTTAGGAGGGTTTGTACCTACGAGAGTTCGTCTCACAGATATACCGGAAGGCTCTTTAGGAGGGTTTGTACCTACGAGAGGATAAACTATGCCCTAGTTCTATGTCCCGTGATTTCCTTTGGGAATTGTTATAATTTAACATGCGCAATCTACATTTTATTGATTTTCAACCGTTTTCCTTTCTTTATAGTTTAAGATAATGTTGAGTTTCAAATCTCAGTTGATCGCGCTTTTCACAGAAATTGTCCTGTCATCTTGTGAAGAAGTTGCCATATTACCAGGTGATCTTACAATTGGAGGACTATTTTCCATTAGATATCCATTAAACAGTAGCGATGAAGATGCATGTGATATGTCAAGGTTATCTAAATATTCAGTGATAGAACTTGAAGCCGTCAAATGGTCTCTGAATAGATTGAATGACATAGATTTCGTCCCAGGGGTAAGATTAGGTAAGCCAGTTCTTCAGGGTTTAAACATGGTTTGTGCTTAGGTTCAAGTAAACTAATACTGATGTAAGCAATGAGGAGCTAAATATTTTACCAGATTCGACTTATTTTGCTAGCATTAATTATTCCTAATATTAACATTATTCAATTAACAAATGTCATCCATATTGGATATTGTACGAAAATGATTCTTTAAAATACATGTATAGACAATATACATTTTGTCTGTATCTAATAAAAACGTAGATATCAAATTTAGAGAACACGGCGGCGCTTTGCTGGAATAACCATCATCAGGTACACTCAAAACCAGATAGATAAAAGCCAAATAATTGAAAAGTTTTGTGATAAAAATTACTATGAAGCAGGAACTACATGTATTTACCATTCCGGAGCACCTGAGTTCACGCCGGGTTTTACTGGGGATTCGCTTTGCTCATATTTATCTTGTTGTGTTTCTACATGTTGAATATGTTATTGTTTGTGTTTGCCTTTAAATATTGATTGATATATTAGTTTTTATCACGTCGTGGTATCTTCGGTCTTTAGACGTCGACTTATTGGTTTTTTGTAGGATTGCTGGCATATCCAACATGTCGTTTAACAGGATTAGCAGGTCTAAGAGCAAATGAATTTGTACATTTAACACAGACATCCAATAGCACGTACAATCTGATAGGTATGGACATATAAATATGTAAAACAAAATTCTCAATTTGGACATGATGATTGATGGATGGATGGATGGATGGATGGATGGATTGATTATTTTATTGTTGGTTTATCAAAGTCCAGTTGTAAATATTTCAAGCATATCAAGAAAAACAAATTGTTCAAAAATATATAAAGAAAGGATACAGAAATGAGGAAATAATAGCACAAGTGTGACAAAAGGTAGTGAAAAGTCGTTGTCCCATTCTTTCGTAAATTGTGCATATCTTTTATATATAATTGTTGAACATGTTCTCGTCCTGAATATTCATATTTGTCTCTGAATGTTAATCAACACACTCAATTATTCACTATTCACGCCTTTGATGTGTATTGACACATATATTCAGCATACATACATGTGCTTATTGAGTTTCATTGCTATTGAATTCATGATGTAATACTGCTATTTTTATTTACCAGTTGTCATACAACATATAGGCAAAGAATAGATACAATAAATAATTCATCAGATCACGACACAATACAAATACAACAGATAATAATAACTCACAAACAATTGAAATAAACATACATTACAATAAATGGTTATAGAAAATAAACATACATTAATTATAAAAACAGAAGTTTGAAAATAAAGTTATTAACATGTTTTAGTAATTTCATAGCGAGACATTTCTGAGTTTTGTAGAAATGATTCATAAATAAGCTTCAGATGACATCTACGAGAATTAACATCAGAAATATATTAGCATTACAATATAGAAGTAGAACAAATAACACATAACTATATTCCTTTATCAATTGTTGTTTAATAACTATCTAATCACAAATAAATATATACGCATTGTTCGAACGTGTACATACCTTGATGTTCAATATTTGTAGGCGTCATAGGACCAACGTATAGTTCGGAAGCAGAAGTGGTATCTAAAGTATTAAGTTCCATGTCTAGTAAATACCGCCTTCCACAGATTGGTTTTACAACAACATCAGCAAGCCTTGGAAGCCATGCTTTATATCCTAATTTCTTCAGAACAGTTCCTTCGGATGATGTACAAATAAAGGTAGACGTTGTTATACCCATACAATCGAGACCTCATTATCTCGAAGTGGGTTAATTCATTTCCCAATCTCCGAAACAGGAGCTATGTTACTTGCCCCAACGGTATTCTATAACATTTATTTACTTCTCCTGTAGTACAGAAGGAATAATGTAGCATCTGCTTCGGGGAGGGGTCGCTTCCTTTGGGTATTTCGAGATGCATATTTTGTCCATTCGTAGAAGCTTTCGTTTGAATTTATTCTGGATAACTCGAATACTCGGTCCTTTCGACTTTGAGACAACGAGATTTTTCTGTTTTTTTAAACTTAACTTAACCCATATTTCGGTACCTTGACATCTATATTAAATATACCATTTGTACATTTCCAATTTGAGGCTTACTGGTGAAAGCTGGCTTTTTCGTTGGTTGAACAATAGAAAATGTCTATATACAAATGTATTCACCTCAGCTCAGCAAAGTGGGAATTTTGAATAAACTCTACATTTCGTTTAAGTCATTCCAGTGTTCTCTATTTATTTATTGAGCAAATTGATATAAAAAATCGGAAGACGTTTCCGTCATTATTTTAGTTTAAATTTATTAACACACTGCAAATATGCTATATAGATTTTGGAATACATCATTCCTCTTCAGACAATCTGAAACGATTGATACATTGAATTCAGAAAGTTTAACCTTACAATTAGCATTGTCCAGTGTAAAGTAGGAATGGTATATACATCGCTATATTTTAAGTTGATACATTGTGCTGCAGCAAGATTTGTTTGTCTTTTTTAAACTAATAAACACCACCTTTGTGGAATGATATGTGTACCGTCTACCTTATAGTGACTGTCCATTTAATGGATGTTATACAACGTATTTACAGGTACACCAATACAAACAGCATTCAATCATTCCTCTAATATATTAGACATATTTTTAATTTAAGGCAATGGCATCGTTACTGGTGGAATTGCAATGGAATCGAATACACATCATATACGAAAGTGACACATATGGAATATCTGGTTCTCGAATTTTGAACGAACATGTGACCAAATTAGGAATTTGTGTTCCTATTACAAGTGCTATTGATATAGACAATTCAACAACAATCAGTTCTCAGCTAAATAGCATTTTGAACGAGTCATCAAATTATCAGATTGGTGGAATTGTTTTCATTGGAGGGGGACAATCGGGAAAACAGATGATTGAAATAGCAGATTCTTTGAAGTCATCAAGTACTCCTGGTTTTATATTTTCAGAGGCCATTGGATTGATTACTGATTTCTTTCTTGATGATCACAATAAAACAATAAACTCTTCCAAGGGTTCCCTTGTCATGAGTCCTGTCAAAATGGCTGTGGAAGATTTCAAACAGTATTGGATTTCTTTGTTTACAAATACATCTAAAATATATGAGGAATCAAAAACAAATCCATGGTTAAAGGAATTGTTCTTTAAATTCAATCGTTGTCCACTGAACGACGCGTCGTGTTCACCAATGTCTGAAAATCAAGTGCGTACGCATTTACCGGAAGATGTGTTTGTCAGTTATGGAATATTGGCTGCGTACACTATGGCAAAGGCTGTACATCAGATGCACACTAAATTATGTCCTGGTCAAAATGGACTATGTGATAAATTTAAAACTGTACCAAGAGGACAATACATTACAGAATTGAAAGAGATAGCTGTTGATTTTCAAACAGATTTCGGGCCGGCTAGTTTTACAACGACAATATCCTCTCTCCAGTTTGATGAAAATGGTAATGCTGTGTTTACCGAGAGCTCTCCCGACTACGAGGTATATAATCACAGAACGTGCCTATCTGATGAACAAAGATTTTGTCTTGTGAAAGTAAGCTTGATTATAACTGAATCTTATCTAAGTAAAGATTGAAAATACCAAACGGCTAATCACTCAGAAGTCGTAAATTGACGGAATGAAAATACAATGACCAAAAGGACACACAATGATCCACAAAACCCGGGGTGAACCCAGGTGCTCTGGAAGGGTAAGCAATTATATTTTTAAAATCTAAGAATGAATATAAGTATTGAGCAACATGAATCCCATAAAAATTCAGGGGTGAACTCAAGGGCTCCTGAAACTAACTTTCATGTAAAAATCAACCATAACACTTGTGGAGGATATTTCGTGTGAATGCACGTCAATGATGCTGTTTGTTATAGACTGCTTAAACCAATTGGTCACTAAAGCTCCCTTATTATACTGTTTTATAATATCTTTGTTCTCGATAGGTTGCAAACTTTGATGACAAAACTTTGTCTTTAGATGAAGCGAAACTAAAGGATTATGACGCCAATGGAGAAGCTTTGTCACGTTATGGGAAAGCCTATTGTCCTGTAGGTGATATTTGTCATTCATGTTTGCCCATCGATGAATCAAGCCAAATGTACTACATACCTGGAGATCTGATTCTTTTAGCAACATTTCCTATTCATAATAAAGGTACAAATGCACTTGAATGTGGTGCAATCAGACCAAACATAGGCTTGGATGTAGCTATGACTACAGCATATGCAGTTGAGAAAGCGAACGATAAATCTTCAATTTACAAAGAGCTTTTTGCGACCAAGTCGATTGGACTTTTGCTACTGGATACCTGCAATAGTCCACTTGTGATACAAGACAAATTGTTAAACATCTATCGTTCCAGTAATACACTTCCTGGTTTACCATCTGATATTAAAAATAGGATCATTGGTCTAGTTGGGTCATTAGGAAGTACACCAACACTTGGTATAGCTGAGGTAACCAGTGATATAGGGATACCACAGGTAAGCATCATTAAGTATTCTACTCTATTGTAAGTCAAATTTCTTTACCAAATTACGTTACGTTGCCAGACGTAAACATGCCAGTGGGATGTTATTGCTGTGAAGGGTATTCTTGGAAAACACCGCGGAAATTAAGAAGTTATATGTTATGTGGTTTTTTTTAATACTAGTAGGTCCATTTGGAATCTCATGTCATTTAGAAACAAACAATTCTAAAAAATGTAATCAACATACACTCTGGTTAAATTCACATATCTCACTTGCTAGCCTTTACTGATATGTCGCAGAGTGGGCGATCTGAAGAAAGCTAATTACGGGTTACATGGTAGTGACCCGTTATCATGCCCTAGTCGTCCAATGAAAATTAAGATACGGAGACTATGTAATGATTCTAATCTGATGTTTTTTTGCTGGCAATTGAATTGACTAAAAAAAGGTCATAACCCTTAGTTAGCATATCATTATATATATTCATGACATAGGGTCGCTCACATGTTCCTCGTAATGGGGTTTCTCCGGATCATGTACACCGCGCCAGATCAGTAAATTGGAGCAAGTGAGAGATGTGATTTTAATCGGAACTATCAACAAATTACTTGGATTAGTTTTCAGGGAAACAGAAAATGGATCCAAAAAACACAAATACAGGTCCGACATTACAAAGCAATATCTATAAATTATTTGACTAATAACTTACACGATGTACCTGATGAAGGTCGTGTGCACTAAATTAGATATCTACATTTTTATTACTATCAATGGATCGAAGCCTCTGTTGGTGGACTATTAGTCCCTGAAAGTATCATCCGCCCTGCAGTCAAGTGTTTCGGCATCGACATGGGTTGTTAGACATATATTACTGAAATTTACTGTTCCTAAATAATGTAATTATTAATCAAATTAAGCTTCTCCTCCCTAATATATAGATGACTTTAGCGATTTTGGTTGTCCTGTTTAGGCCCTTTGGTTACTTTCTCCGAAAGACTTTTAAATTATTTGGCTTTCCAATCTTTTGACTGTGAGCATACTTAATGAAGGTTATTACAGAAACGCGTCGTGTGCATTAAATTTAACATCTACGTTTTTAAGATACCAGTGAACCAGATGGATATAACACATATAAGCATACAAAACGATAACAATACATAAACAGGTCTAGTTAACTTAAGAATTGCAGAGTTGTGTACATATTTGATGAAATAACGTGTTAACTTTAGGTTGGCTGTTGTTCCACTACAGCCCAACTGAATGATCACACCATGTATCCTTATTTTGTGAGGGTCTCGATGCCAGTAGATAAAAATGCAGTAGTAATGATACTTATTGCTGAACAACTTGAGGGAAAATACGCTCAGATAATCTTCAGTGAAGGTGATTATGGTGAATCTGGGAAGAACGCACTTATTGCGGAAGCAGGAAAAAGGTCTATATGTATAGCTCAAAGTATAAAAGTAAAAGAAAATATAGAATATGACAAGATTTTACCAGCTTTGCGAAAACACCCTGATGCTCGATTTGTGCTGCTGATTCTGCGGTCACATGTTGGTCCACCAATATTTAAATTAATCACCGACGACACGTCATTTAATGTTGGCGAATTCCAGTTTATTGCATCTGAGACCTGGGGAACTCGGGATGAGTATCAACATCCAAAGCTAGTTGGAGCAATTACGGTTGCACAGGAAATGCCACAAAGTAGCGAATACGAATCATGGATTCATACTCAGGTTCCGAAAGCAACTAGTCCTAACACGTGGTTACAGAGTATTATGGAGCGCAGGTTTAATTGTTATTTCTCATGGAGCTTTAACAAAACTGCAAGCCGACAATGCGATGACGATGATCGGCTACCGGGTATTTCAAGCCAACGGTTAGACCCCTGGACGCCTTATATGATGCATGCGGCGTTTGCATTGTTATCTGGAGCTCACAGTGCGTACACAGAACTGTGTGGGGATGACAAAGCTGACGGTATTTGTTCTAACTATTCTTCAAATCCTGGTATTGTGATTGAGCATATCAAGAGAGTTCAACTTGATTTAGAAAGTAGCGGAAGAAAGATTGACGTCATAAATGAAGACGGAAATGGTGGATTTGGTTATAAAATTTTCAATCTACAACAGAAAAGTGATGGTTCATTAGTTCCAGAACAGGTAAAGTTTGTTTGCTCTTTTTTATTACTTTAAAAAACGACAAGTTGACCACCATTTTATTGAATTGTCAAATGTCGTTACTAGGGCAAAATACAAACATACAGATTAAACATGATGTTTACATTTAGAGAATAATATGTACAGCTTCTCTAACGACTTTTCCAGATTAATTTCAAAACCTAATTCGTGTGTATTATTGTTTAAAAGGATTTAACACCATTAGATTCAAAGATGTTAACTATTTCGTCCAAGCCATTTTCTTCTTAAAACTATTTTGCTCAACATTCTTGTAGACAGTTTAATTAGATGTGGATCTTATTGTTACATATATAACATCATAACATTTCATATAATTGGAGGGGGGCGTTGTGGTCATGGTAGTATGGTAGTTAAATTTACAACTACCTATGCAATCAGTGCCTATCACCACGAAAGTTGTGAGTTCGAACTCCGTTCATGGCGAGGTGTACTCGATACAACATTATGTGATAAAAGTTTTTCAGTGACTTGCTGCAGGTCGGTGGTTTTCACCTGATTATCAGGTGTTCTCCGCCAATAAAACTGACCGTCACGATATAACTGAAATATTAAAGAGAGTGGCGTTAAACACCATAAACCAAACCAACCATATAATTGGACGCAAACCAGCAACTACAATTCCATAGAACCGGATCGACAGTGTAATGGTTAGCGTGCTCGTCTTTGGGGTTAAAGCTCCGGTCGGTTCAAACCAAAGACTATAGAATTTGTATGTGGTGCTTCTCCATTAAACACACAACATTAAGAGAAAAGAGCAAAGAGCAAAGATTAATTGGTTCGGAAGTAGAATAATGTATCCAAATGAAGCGACATGTTTGCCCGCTGACTGGTGTTTCAGTGAGCTAGCATTATTAAGACCCAAGAGATCTAGAGCATGTTGGTCTATTACAAAGCGGACAAAATTATCATCTCATCGAATGTAACTAGTTCTCGGCATGACATAGCTGACAAATTGCTCATTTGGCATTGAACAACAATCATTCACTCACAATCCCATATAATTTGATATACAGGTGAACATGGATATCTCAAACTCGGCTAAGTGGTTCTCGTGGATAACTCGAAATTAGAATATCATTCTTTAATTGTTAAGCACATTCTCATACTAACTCGAATACTCGTTTAATAGGAGTGAAATTAATCAAATCAAGGTGTGAGTGAATGAGTGAGCAAGTTTACAGCTATATAAAACAATTTGCCATTATCCAGACAAAAACATATATTTAAGAGGAAGATAAATGGAAACTGCGGAGCCTGAAGAACACTATTGACCTTCCGAAAGACACGTACAGAATGTTCCACATGAAGATGCATAAATAATTTATAATTAGCAAGACATTATCATAAAACATTTTTAAAAGACAGATTGTGTATACATTTGTATATATTTTAGGTTGGTTCATGGAGGAAGAGTGGATACGATTTAAAAGTGAACAGGCTTCAATATCCAAGTGGTCATAACATACCATCCAATTGTTCAAATAATCTTAAGTGTCCTCATTGCCTCTCAAAGAAAAAATCCAGTTGTCCAGAGGAACAGTAAGTTGGCAAATACATATTGGAATTTACATTCTTTAATGGTGGTCAACATCACAAAGTTGAAAACTGAGTGAGTGATTGATTGTTGGTTAATGCCAATGTTAGGTGATGAATTTGTCAGTGATATCATGGTGAGAGCAAGGTATGTTTTTGATGAGATGATGAGGTGGTCCATCTAGAAATAGACCAACCGTCTGGATGTGGATTCTAATAGTGCTAACAGTCCAAGTGTTGACATGTATCTCAATTCAGACCAACTATCCTGATGTCGAGCCAACTGGTCTTTTCTTGTACTCGTTAATGATTGGTGCTTACCAGACTTGTTGGTTATGGTTAGAGTTAGGGGTTATGGTATTTCAACAATATTTCAGTTATATTGTGGCGATCAGTTTTATTGGTGGAGTTAACCAGAGTATCCGGTGAAAACCACCGACCTGCTGCAAGTCACTTACAAACATTAACACATAATGTTGTATCGAGTACACCTCGCCTGAGTGGGAATCGAAATCACAGCAGTAATGGTGTTAGGCACTGATTGCATAGATAGTTGTAAATCCAACTACCATAAGATCACGACCACCACGACGGTTCAGATGTGTTGGTGGCTCACGTGATCTTATATAATATACATTGTACATAAAAAATTAAAAAATAAGATATAAAAAATATAAAAACTATGTTTGAAATAAAGATAAAAGTCTTTGAACATAATACAAAAAATATGAAGTTCGCGTGTATCATTCAAGCATGAACATTTTATATATTCATCTTTAAATATTTTAGGAACAGTAAGACGACACCACTGTTAGTCAGTACTATTATTATGTCTGTTCTGCTTGTTATTCTGACTACAATTTTGTTCTGCGTGTGTTTAAAGAGTTGCAACAAAGGTAAGTATCAGTGTTAGTTTTACATATTTTTAATGACAATTTTTTGATAAATAATTTAAACGTTACTGTCAAGTCATTCAATATGAAATCAACGATCATTCCAAGAAGACGGTATCAATATTAGGTGTGCTATTGTTGTCATCTTCGAGATTAAACCTCTTTGATTTTCACGCCACTTTCAACAATATTTCAGTTTTGTTTTTATTTTGGTGGAGAAAACAGAAGTACCCGGAGAAAACTACCGACCTTCCGTATGTTACTGCCAAACTTTATCATATAATGACTGTTGCATCGAGTACACCTCTCCATGAGCGGGATTCGAACTCTCAACGTTAATTGTGATAAGCACAGATATGTTTGTAAATCCAACTACCGTACGATCAGGACCACAACGCCCCCCCGGTCTGATATATAACGTATATATTCAATAGCTTGTATCAT
>JYMV01008983.1_pt1 | contig 10349 bp, 5 predicted proteins | sample 338911 | NCBI WGS metagenome assembly JYMV01 (sample SAMN03354496, study PRJNA234377) | hydrothermal vent metagenome | biome: Deep sea; feature: Hydrothermal plumes at the Eastern Lau Spreading Center, Western Pacific Ocean; material: Seawater | place: Tonga | collected 2009 | depth 2000 m m
AGATTGGAGCGATTGAAGCGGGCAAGGGAAGAGCAGGAGAAGCAATAGGCATGAACAAACAAGCCTCGCAAATAGCGGGGTTTTTTGTTTGTGGGATGATCAATAGATTTTGATGTGTTTTATCGTGCTATACTACTGATTTTTTTTATTGGGTTGGCTAAGGGACAAATTGTAACCCATGGTCCAATCTGTGGTGGTGTCAGTGATACTGGAGCAGTGTTCATATTGCGAACTGATACTGCTGCGATAGTACAAATAGAACTCAGTAGCGACTCACTGTTCAATAATAGTTTATTCACTGACACAATTGATAGTGGAAATGACAGCGATAACTGGGCAAAACTGCAGGTTTCCGGGCTTCAACCTTTCACACGATATTTTTACCGTGCTGTTTTGCAAAATACTCCTGAAAACAAACAGCGCTATTTCTATACCTTTCCCACGATTGGCATTGAAACCAATTTCCAGTTCCTAACAGGATCTTGCCAGCAAGCTAATGGAGACCCTAATTCTAACTCAGGATTAATCTTTCCAATTATGGCACAGGAGAATCCAGCTTATTTTATTCATCAGGGAGACTGGGGCTATCCTGATACAACCGATGATGAGCAGGGGCAACCGGGTAATTATTTTCCACTCGAATATTCAAGGGTACAGGCAAGTTATCGAGCGCGTTTTGACACTTTATTTCCTATTAACGATTTGCTGGCTGTTACACCGGTTGCTTATCTCTGGGATGATCATGATTTGGTCAATGAAAACGCCGACTCAACATTGCCTGGAATTCCTAATTCTCTACTTGGATATCAGAACATGTTTCCGCACCACACGCTTTCTTCACCTTCAAATGGAGGATGGCATCAGTTTAGCTATGGCAATTGCGATATTTTCATGCTTGATAATCGTGCTAAACGCGCTCCTAATGTGGATGCCTTTGATTTTCTACTGCCCGATAGCGTACTATTTAACCCATCTCCCGAACATACAATCTTGGGTCAAGAGCAGATGAACTGGCTGAAACAAGGACTCCTTAGCTCAACTGCAGATTGGAAATTTATCTCTTCGGGTACACCTTTTAACGCTGGATTGAGAGCTTGCATCGAAATGGCGATACTAGCACAGGTATTTGTTGACACCATTAGTACGCCCTTTGGAGTATTTCAACCTGCAAGTATAGCGATTGAAATTTCAGATAAATGGGCTGGTTTTCCAGCGGATGCTAATGAACTAATTAACCATGTAATTGAAAACAATATTTCCAACATAATTTTCCTTAGTGGCGATACTCATACATCAGGTATAGATAATGGGCAATCGTCTCTTTTTCCTGAATTGATGTCCGGACCACTGGATCGCAGCAATAGTCAGCTCGTATCATTTATGGAGGAATTAGGTATGTATATTTGGAATAGTGGAGGACATAATGAAAATCAAAGCGATTATGGAAACGCATATGGTCGTATCTCTGTAATAGGGGGTGATTCAGTAATCTTAGAGGCAGTCACAGAAAATGGAAATGTCATAGGTCGGCACGTAGTTCAAAATGGATATTTACCACCTGCTCGGGCAGGAGTCGTTGGCCCACAAAGACTAGAGTTTGGTGAAATTGAAGTTGATGGGACAGCAGGCATACAGGGTTTTTTAGTTGTAAATACTAGTATAGAAACTATAACCATTGATTCTTTAAATATCTCCGGTGATCCCGGATTTTTGGCAATACCCCAGAGTATTACTACGCCCTTTGATGTGCCACCGGGTGAAAAATCACTGGTTGCTGTACTTTTTAATCCATTGAGCGGAGATACAAGTAATGCAATAGTAAGTGTATACACAAATATTGGGGAAGGAGTAATCTATGAGATATCTCTAAATGGCGTAGGTATAGAAGTCTCAACAATATACAATAATTCTCAGAATATTGATCAGTTTGCTTTGTTTCAAAACTATCCCAATCCTTTTAATCCAATCACTCATATCAATTATTTTCTTCCAAAACAAAGTAATGTAAAAGTTGTAGTTTTTGATCTAATAGGTAATAAGATCAAAACCCTAATCAATATGGAACAACAATCTGGATTTAAAACAGTAGAATGGAATGCAACTAATGATATTGGCAAAAGAGTCTCTGCGGGCATTTACTTTTATGATATACAAGCTGGAGACTTCAGAAAAACTAGGATGATGGTATTGCTTAAATAATTATAATTTTATTAATAACCCCTGCCAATTAGCGGGGTTTTTTGTTTTTAGGCTTAGTAAGTAGATTCAGATATGAAAAGGCGAACGTTTATTAAGACTGGAATATTGGGAGCATTCGCTACTGGAATAACCCCAGGATCCTTATTAAAGGGCAGAGATTGCGATACAACTTCTCTCGATATTTTGGGGCCTTACTGGGCAGAAGATCACCCGTACAGGACAGTTCTGGCAAACTTGGAAGAACCGGGAACACGGGTCTTTATTTCGGGAACGGTGACAGCAAATGATTGTGAAACTCCAATTGAAAATGCACTTGTGGATGTATGGCACGCAAACGATGATGGTTGTTACACTGTATTTATGGAATGCGATTCAGGAAATTCAGATGAAGATCCTTATAATTTGAGAGGTATAATTGTTACCAATGAGAATGGAGACTATGGCTTCGAATCAATCTGGCCGGGATATTACTCGGGACGCCCACGACATTATCATTATAAAATAACAACGCCCCATGGTTCAGAACTGGTTACCCAATGTTATTTTGAAGGAGATCCGCAGATCACTGAACAATGGGAAGAAAGCCACCCTAGTCTGGTGATACCCTTGGAAGAAACTGAAAATGGATTGGTTGGTGTCTTTGATATTATTATGGATGAAGAAGCGACTGAAGTTGGTCTTGATAACGAACCAGTTCCTGTTCCCCGAAAATTTATTTTACATCCAGCCTATCCAAACCCTTTTAACAACTCTACCCGAATTGAGTTCAGGATACCAAGTCCGGGATACGTGAGTATTGGAGTTTATGACAGTGCAGGAAAATGGGTAACCAGTATAATAGAAAAACAGATGCGAAGCGGGACCCATAACTTGCATTGGAAAGGTTTTGATATGAACGGGAACCCGGTTTCTTCAGGGTCTTATTTAATTGTAATGAAATATGCCGGGGCTATCAAATCAAGAAAGATTGCATTTATAAAATAAATTCAATTTCATAACATCAAACCCTACCCGCCTGTCTGATATAGACTGATTAGTGGGGTTTTTTGTTTGTAAATGCAGGAGTAGATTTTAATATGATTTCAAGAATGGATTTGTTTATTCTACCCTGATGGGTCCTATAAAATTATGGTAAACCAAAACCGTTTTTTTAAAGTTAGAGGTTACACGTTAAAACTATTCCAATATTACTTATAGCCTTTTTACTAATCAGCGGCTGTGAACATAAAGTAAAGGTGGATCAGGTTACCTACAACCAGATGGTGTCCCACCGCAACCTGGGACTAGCTTATCTGGAGGAAGAAAGATATTCTGATGCAGCTAATGAGTTCAATATGCTGGTTGAGATCGCACCCAAAGAACCCCTGGGTTATGCTAACCTTGGTCTGACCTATATGCGCACGAGTGGAAAACTAAAACAATCCGAAGAATGGCTGCAGAAGGCTTTGAAACTGGTCCCAAATGATCCTGATATTCGGCTTTTGCTAGCCAAAGTTTACGAGTTGACCAACAGAGAATCACAGGCCGTGACTGCGCTTGAGAATACCCTCAAAAAATACCCTGATCACCTTCGGTCACTGTATCAACTGGCGTTATACTTTTCCAAGATACAGGATCCCGGCTCCCAGGGGAAAGCAGCTGAATATATGGCCCGGGTAGCAAATGCTTTGCCGGGAAATATTGCTGCCACCTTGCGACTGATTGAATTGTTGCTGCAAAGTGAGAGTCCTGGCGACGCACTGCAGCAGTTGGAGATCCTTCAGCAGACCTTACCGAGACTGCCGGATGGCTCACATGATTTATTTCGCAGGATACTGGAATTGATGCAAAATGGGGAAATAAAAAACGCTTATACGCCGGTCATTATGCTGCACAATCTCATGAAACCTACATCTATCTACCAAGCCGCACTTAAAGAATTAAGAGGCACAAGCGGTCCTGTCGCCGGAGCTCCTGTTTACCGTTTTCTCGGTACGAAAATACCCGCCAGCGATAAAACAGTTCAAATTCCAGGCACTCTCATCTTTAGAGATGTTACGGAATCAAGTGGATTCAATGTTATTTCAGATGAAAAATCCATTTCCCAAAGAGGCGAATATGCACCCATAATTATGGCCCTGGGCGACTATGATTCCGATGGTGACCAAGATCTGTTTGTATCTAAATGGTCTGACATTGAAAATACCTGCTATCAATATTTGTTCAATAATGATCAGGGAATCTTCTCAGATCATGCAGTTAAGGCGGGTATTAACCATGCATCCAGGGATCTTTCTGCGATATTTGCAGATTATGACAATGATGGGTATCTTGATTTATTTATCACAAATACCCAGGAAAACAGGTTATATAAAAATTCGGGAGAAGGAACATTTAAACCAGTGATCAATACTGGTATAAACACCAAAGATATTAGCACTGCTGCTGTATTTGTGGATCTGGACCTGGAAGGCGATCTGGATCTGTTTCTTGCCACTGATTCCAGGAACCGCTTATACCGCAACAATTCAGACGGTACCTTTATTGAAACAGGGGAAGATTCAGGCATCAGCGACTCGAGCGTTCCCAGTAGAAATGTTGTTTACGCAGATTTTGATGATGATGGGGATGTCGATCTGTTTGTATTGAATCAGGATGGGGACAACCAGTATTATGATAATCTCCGTCAGAGTTATTTCCGAAATATCACCCACAATAGAGGATTAGTCACCAGCCGTACACCGGGTGCCGTGGCTGCTGGGGATTATAATAATGATGGTTCTGTAGATCTGTTTATCACAGACCGTGCTGGAAAGGAACACACATTATATTATAATCTTGGCGATGGAACATTCGAGTCAGATTCCAAATGGCATGATTCTAAAAAAGGTATCCGAAAAATAAATGGCCATGACGCTGAATTTTTTGATGCTGATAATGATGGTTATTTAGATCTGTTGATTGCAGGAAGCACGGATGATCAACAAGGGCAAGAATCAGGTCTACGGTTATTATATAATAATGGTTCCGGATCGTTTCTCAACGCCTCATCCTTGCTTCCTGATAGCCTGGGATCCATCGATCAGGTAGAGGTTGCTGATTATGACAATGATGGCGATTTAGATATTTTTCTGGCGACCAGCCAGGGTCAAATTAAATTGCTGCGCAATGATGGCGGAAATATAAATAATTTTTTGACTATTCGTTTGGCTGGCTTGCGTACCGGCAGCAGTAAGAATAATTATTTTGGGATTGGCGCCAAGGTGGAAGTCCTGGCAGGAGACTTATATCAGGTACGATACATGGAACAGCCTACTGCACATTTTGGTTTGGGCAATCGAGATGGTGCAGATGTTGTACGGGTGTTGTGGAGTAATGGCGTACCGCAGAACCGCTTTAAGCCGGAACGAAACCAGACCATTGTGGAAACCCAGTCTTTGAAAGGATCCTGTCCCTATCTATTTGGCTGGACCGGTTCTGGATACGAATTTATAACTGATGTACTTTGGCCCAGTGCACTTGGCATGCCGCTGGGGATCATGGCGGGTGAACCACTGTATGCGTTTCCCAATTCAACGGACGAATATTTAAGGGTATCTGGGAACAGCTTGAAAATAAAAGATGGTTCATATTTTTTGCAATTCACAACAGAATTGTGGGAAACACCTTATCTGGATAAAATAGAATTACTGGTTGTAGATCACCCTGAGAGCGTGAATGTATTTATCGATGAAACATTTATTCCACCACCCTATCCGCCGTTTCGTATGTATAATTTTACAGATAAGCAGTTACCCATTGCAGCGGTAGATGGCCAGGGAACTGAAGTATTGGATAAGATCATTCATCCGGATGAAGAATACATTTCCAATCTTGTTCCAGGCTTGTATCAGGGAGTGACCGAACTCCACGACCTTATACTGGTTTTTGATGATTTAAGTGATGCTGATTCACTTTTTCTATTTCTCCAGGGCTGGCTGTTCCCAACGGATGCCAGTATAAATGTGAATATTTCACAATCCAGTTTATTTCGTTCAATATTTCCTTACCTGCAGGTTCCGGATGCACAAGGGAATTGGATCACAGTAGTAGATAATCTGGGTTTTCCAAAAGGGAAAAATAAAACCATGGTAATAGACCTGACGGATAAATTTCTTTCCGATGATTATCGTCTCCGGATTCGTACCAATATGCAGATTTACTGGGATCATATATTTATTGCCAGCACCTTACCAGGGAATACATTACAAACTGTAGGATTACAGCCAGTTGCGGCAAACCTGCACTATCGCGGTTTTTCCCATATTTCTCGCAGGAATTTCAGCAGTCCCCATATCCCGGATTATGATTCTATCACCACGGGACAAAAGTGGCGTGACCTTACTGGCACTTATACCCGATATGGTGATGTATTGTCTCTTTTGCTTAATTCAGATAATAAATATGTAATTATGAATGCAGGAGATGAAATAACACTTCAGTTCGATGCGTCTGCACTGCCGCAGTTACAGGATGGCTGGAGTCGGGACTTTATGTTTTATAATGACGGCTGGCTGAAGGATGGTGATTTGAACACTGCCCGCGGGCAGACAGTGGAACCGCTGCCGTTTCACGGTATGGCATCTTATCCCATTGGAGCAGAAAATACTTATCCTTTAGATAAAGATCATGCCGCCTATAGAAAACAATATAACACCCGGATTGTTACTACTGAATCGTTTAAACAATTTCTTAGCGAGCCAATCAAATGATTGGCATTGGGATAACCTATACTATTATGTTTCACCTTTTCTATTAATTAAATCTAAATGATGGCGTATCTAATAAAACCTACTTATAAAGGCCTAATAATTTCTTTGGTTCTGGCTTTCAACTTTAATATTTGTGTTGGTGGTGAATCTAGAGAATCGATCTATCTGCAGGACAACAGTCAAAACGCAGGAATTGATTTTGTACACTTTGCCCCGAGGCCGCGCTGGTGCGAAATCGGGGCATCTGTCGTTGGCACTGCTACAAATGAAGAATTAAGTCTTGTTTTTCAGGAGGAAGGAGAATTCTGGAAATCGAACGGCAGGCTGTTGACTATGGATGAGTTCGCCAATATCCATTTAATTAAAATGAATGGTTCCGGCGGCGCCTGGCTGGATTATGATCGGGATGGGGATTGGGATCTTTACCTGGTAAACTGCCAAGGGAATGATGACATAACTAATGCCCTGTACGAAAACCAGGGCAATGGAAAGTTTTTCCGGGTCCATAATTCAGGTGCAGAAGATGGGGGTGAAGGCATGGCTGTATCTGTTGCCGATTACAATAACGATGGATACCCCGACCTGTTTATCACCAATTACGGAAACTTCAAATTGCTCAAGAATAATGGAGATAAAACATTTACCGATATAAGCGCAGTTGCGTTCCCGGAAGGCATCAGGGATTGGTGGTATGGAGGATCCACCTGGGGTGACTATAACCTGGATGGCAACCTGGACCTGTATGTCTCTGGATACGTGGATTTCTCCCGCAGGCCGCGCAATACCAACTTAAGGTTCCCCATGGATTTTGGTGGCTTGCCCAATACGCTGTATAAAAATAATGGGGATGACACGTTTACAGATGTAACATCAATAATCACTGTGCTGAATGATGCTTCCAGGAAATCTATGCAGGCTGTATTTCATGATTTTAATGAAGATGGATTTCCTGACCTATTCGTAGCAAACGATACAGATGCCAATGGCTTCTATCTGAACCGCGGGGACGGTACCTTCAAGCCTTTTTCCGGTCCCAGTGGACTCAGCACCACTGATGGCAGTATGGGCGTGGCGCTGGGGGATATGAACAGGGATGGATTGACCGACCTGGTCTATACCAATTTCGCTGCCGAAGTGAACACCCTGGCATTTCTTGTTGATAATAGGAGCAGCAATGAAGGTGGCCTGCGCAATGCAGTATTTGTCCACGATTTTGATTCCCCCATGGTGCACAAACTCTCTTGGCCCATAATAAGCTGGGCCCCTGGCTTGTTTGACTTGGATAATGATGGAGATCTGGACCTGTTCTTTGCCAATGGTCATTTAAATTCCGTGAGCGGCGATAACCGGCAATCGAACCTGTTGTTTGAAAATGATGGGCTGGGGCACTTTGCTGATATATCTGAATCTTCGGGAGTGCTTGCCACCGGTAAACGCATTCATCGTGGAGCCATGTTTGCTGATTACAATAATGATGGTAGGGTAGATATTTATGTAACTGTGAATGGCCAGCAAGTGGAAGACGGTAATGGAAATATTGTTTTCGATGCCAATCAGGGAAAAGGAATCTTGTTGCGCAATGAAACCCAAACGGAGAACAGCTGGATTAAGGTACGTTTGGAAGGTACAGAATCAAACCGTGATGGTTTTGGAACCATCGTCAACGTCCGCACTGCAGATAAACTTCAAAAACAGGCCCTGTCATCGGGCCAGGGATATTTTTCCAGCAATGCAAAAGAACTCTATTTTGGGCTGAAGGAAGCAGATACAATTGATCAGATTGATATCTTGTGGCCCAGTGGTTTACACCAATCATTCCAGAATATACCTGCGCGACAGACGATTTATATCGTTGAAGGCGAATCCCTGCACCAGAATACCTTGATCTTGGATCAGAAGAAATAGCCGGGGCTATCGAATCAAGAAAGATTGCACTTATAAAATAATTTTATACTTTTTTTTAAGGGGTTGATCCCGGCCAGTTTGTAATAATACTTTTTGCCAGTTTACCTGCATCGGTCAGGTCATCTTCACTCCAGCCACCTGTTGTACTTGCGCCAGGAACTAAAATAGACCACTCTTCTTCTTTATCGTTTACAGCCCAGTTACAATGGCTGATTTTATTTGTAAAGCACCAGGTCATCCACTCGTTCGCTTCAGGGTCCACTAAGCTGTAGCCGATTGAGCCCCATTCAGTGACAAAAAGGGCGATGCCGCTTTCCAGTGCTGCACTGGCCCGGTCCCTAAGCCACTGCTGGTGGTAAATTGTATAGAAATGGAGTGTATAGGCAATATTGGAATAACCGGTGATAGGATCAGCAGCAGCCAGGTCCACTCTCTGGGACCATACAGGCGTTCCCACAACAATCAGATTATCGGGGTCAATGGCACGGATGGCAGAAATAACCGCAAGGGCATAGGGCTTGATGGTATTGCTCCAGGAGATATCCAGGGGCTCGTTGTAGGGTTCATAGATCACATTATCATATTCTCCGTAAAGGGTTGCCATTTCCTGGAAAAAATTGACTGCTTCATCGGTATGGTCTTCGGCATGATGGGAATGCCAGTCAATAATTACGTAGATCCCCACATCAATCGCAGCGTCCACAATGGTTTTTACACGATCCTTATTCACCGGTTTATTATCCAGGTATCCGCCCGGGTCTTCCACGCCCATGGCAGCCCGTACGATGGTTGTATTCCAGTCTTTCTTGAGCCAGGCGACCACTTCAGGTGTATAATAGCGTTCTCCGCCCCAGTTGTCATTGCTCCAGAAAAAACTGTTTCCAGCAAGGGACACAGGATCACCGCCTTTATTTACAATTTTGTTTCCATCCACCTGCAACAGACCGTGTCTATCAACAATCGTTGTATCCGGTATAATTTCAGGAGTCTCTTCTGTATTGTGTTCTTTAGTACAGGAAATAATTAAACAAGAAAGAAAAAGATAGATGGAGAATTTTAAAATCTTCAATGTAACAGATACACATTCCTTAGCCTTAGGAGTATATGGTAAAAAGAATGACATATTAAATATTAAGGATTGATGGTTTTATAAGGTATTAGTTTTATCAGTGGCTCGGGCCGGAATCGAACCAGCGACACATGGATTTTCAGTCCACTGCTCTACCAACGGAGCTACCGAGCCACAAATGAGTTGGGAATTCTTAAAAAAGTGGCGAAAAATTACCGGAGCACTCCTGCAAAACAAAAAGATTTGATTGTAAAACCACTCAAATACTTACTCCTTGACTCATTTATAGATTGCATATAGGTTCCCCGGCATTTTTAGCAGGGTTTTGTTCACCATGTCTCGACGAAGAAAGCTGGTTTTAGCAACACATAATTCCCATAAGAAAAGGGAAATGAATACCCTTTTGGCTCCATTGGGAATTAGTATTGTGGGATTGTATGATTTTC
>JYMV01012005.1_pt1 | contig 10348 bp, 8 predicted proteins | sample 338911 | NCBI WGS metagenome assembly JYMV01 (sample SAMN03354496, study PRJNA234377) | hydrothermal vent metagenome | biome: Deep sea; feature: Hydrothermal plumes at the Eastern Lau Spreading Center, Western Pacific Ocean; material: Seawater | place: Tonga | collected 2009 | depth 2000 m m
ATATTATAGAATCAACCAGAAATCAAAACTTCAATAGAAAGCAGGAATAAAGGAATTAGGAAATTAAAGGAATAAAGAGAAGAAAAAGGGTACCAACTAGGCAGCTGATACCCACCTGATTACCCCGTACACGAGTTATCTTTTGCGCGAGTTTCAGTGAACGATTAATCTTTATACTGGCTATTTTGAAATCCCTGTCTTAATTGTCGCCCAAGTGGTAGTAAACTTAGCTCTAGAGTCTATGACCAGTATACGATCAGGAATCGTATCTCCCGTGATGCGAAGATTGTCAAAGTGGATTTGGGCATTTATTAAATAAAAGGTTAAACCACCTTCCTTGAGAGTAGCGTTTTGGGAGTTGACAATTTTATCATCATTCCAAAAAACTTGATAACTGGCTCCATCTACTACCATACGGATTTTGTGCCAGACTTTTTGTTTAATATCTTTATGCACCACTGGAAAATTAGCGGTTTTTCGTCCTTGAACCCACTGGTTACAGAGGAATCTCTCCCAATCAGCACCATCAGCATCATTTTTTGTCAGTATGCCCAGAAAAAATCCAGTATCAGAAGCATCATCACTACGAACACCGAAAGCCAAATTGGTACTTTTGCACGGATTAACAAAAGTTTCTACAATTTTGAACTCAAATTCAAGCTCATAATCCTTCCAATTGGTATCACCAACAAATACTGTACTTCCCATACCACAAACATTTTTAGAATTGCCTACCAATCGATCATCTTTAACAAACCATTCAGCAGTTTGGTCTCCAAATCCAAGTCGTTTCCAATCTCCTAGTTTTCCATTGTCTACACTTTCTCCTTCATAATCATCAAAATTATCGAGATACGTGCCCGACCATGCTAATGTAAATATAACAAAAAAGAAAATAAAAATATCCAGTTTCTCATTATGACTCCTCCAACAAAATTTAGCTTCGGTCTATTGTTAATATGACCAAAAGGTTAGTGAAAACAAAATATTACCAAAAACAAATAAATATTTCAATGTGCTCATTTATATGAAATGTACTCTTGTCATTACTGAAATTCACCAACAGGCTGAATATGTACCAGTGTATTTTCAATACCAATCCCTCGGCGTCAATTTTTTGCCGTTAGTATTTCAGTCGTCAGGTAGGTCCATCTCCTATACATAGAGTTGCAATCAGTCACCTAGAAGAGAGTGGAATTCGGTGGGTTCAGACAGTTATAAAGACAAGGATTGGAGCGAGACGAATCACGCAAATCAGCCCTAAATGTGCTACTAATAGAGCATAGAGGGGATTACAGCCCAGCCACAAAGATACAGGATATGGATGTTTTGGGTGTAATGAGTGAAGGAAAGAGACTAATAAAGAGAAAAAGGGTACCAGCTAGGGTTGCTGATACCCGCCTCCCGTACACGAGTTATCTATTGCGCGGGTCTTGATCGCTAACTAGTTTGTCACTCACCTAGCCTTCTAGTCATTTAGAATTCTCAATTGGTTCTTGTCGGATAAAAATTCACGCTATTTACTTACAAATCAAAACTAGTTTTATAATCTATTATTCTAACAATTGAGCCACTTGGGTTCTACCTTTGTCAATTTCTGAACGATTCAACTTAATTTGCAAATATTGACCAATAAAGTCGGTGTTACTCCAATCCATTTTTGCTAAATCAACTGCGGTTATACCATTGTTAGTTTTAGCTTTAATATCAATTCCGTTTTCAAGCAGAAGTTGGACTGACTTAGGCCGTCCTAAGAAAGCTGCACCATGCAAAGCTGTTCCACCATCCTTATTTCTAGCGTTGATATTGGCCCCCTGTTTCAGTAAGAATTTAACCATTTTAGATTGTCCTGCTCCAGCAGCTATTGATAGTGGTGTTAGGCCGAAGAAAACAGAATCTTGAGCGTTAATATCGATTTGGATTAAGTGTGTTTTTACCGATTTGATGTTGCCATTTGCAATCGCCGTCCAAAACGATCGTTTGTTAGCATGTTGAATCCACCAAGAAGGATCTACCAAATCCTCATTCCATTCTGGCATTCCGTCGGCAATCTCTGCCATGATTTCATCCTGACGATCCCGGATAAACTGCCTTCGTTCTTCTAATGATTGAACAAATCTATAGGCTGATTGTATTCTCCTACCTTTACCTTTTACCTTTGACAATCATCTCTTTCATTACCAGATGATCGACACCCAATTCTGAGGAGAAGTGCCTAATTTTTTCACTATTTAGGGCTTCCTCACGTTCTTGATTTGAAACTCCTTTTAACCATCTAATCAATCCTCTAATTTCTTCTTTTATAAACTCGTCAGTTGTTTCTTGGGCTAGGTATGGTTTGATTAAAGTTTCTATCCTTTCTGTCTCTTTTAATAAATCTTTCTCATCCCAGTATTTGTCCAAAATTTTCCTTAATGCTTGTTCATAGCCCTTTTTCCCTGCTTTTGATTGATACAGATGGTGCGTTATGACTCCCTGTTTTTTTACTGAAATTGGGTCATTTTCACCTTCCTTAATTCGGCTGTATTTTTCAAACAGGCTATCTGCCCCCCAAGGAATAAAGTGGAACTTTTCTGTATCCGGGTTGAGATAAATAAAGAAATTATTACGGTTGCCTGAATATCCATCCCAAAAGCCTAGTAATCCTTCCATAGCCCAGAAAGCATAGAAGGAATCTAAATCAACTATTCTACCTATCTCCGTCTCGATATTTTCACTTGGCTGGTGTAAGACATCGATTAATTGCTGAATTAGCTTCCTTCCTTTTTTATCAGAACCAAATTTGTGTTCAAAACTACCGGACCAGTCGGGTAAAAAATCAACCAGCATTCCTTCATACAAAACACCGTTTTGATTGCCAAATGCGCGTTTTAGTAAAGGACGGTGTATTCTTTCTACATGCGTATAAATACCTAAATTTTGACCATTAACCGTCACTTTGGCATAAGCACATCGAGGTGCGGGGGTGCCAGAGGCATTGAATAGTCTATAACCCAGAAATTGGCTGACCAGACTGACATCTTGTTGATTATTATTAAAAGTCAGGTTGGTTAATCCATCAATTTGACCTGTTTCATCTATATGATTGAGCTTGATTTTAAGCGATGGTCGATCGGAATTTCGTGAAGAGCCAAGAAAGCCTTTCTTTCGGATACCGACCTTAGGAAATACCACTCCGTCAATGGAAAAACTAGCTTGAGTATAGGTGTAAGGGCGATCGGTGGGGGAATACTTCCGTTGTTCAGACAATGCCGTTTGAGCATCTCGTGCTTGGTGCCGTATGGTATCCCAATCATCTTGGTCAATCACAATTTGAATATCTAAAACTCGATCAGAGGGAAAAATATCAGCAACAGTTAGATTGTGATCTGTTTGGCTCGTTTGGAGTAGTTGTTCTTTTTTGACCGTCTCTTTCTTATTTTTAGGTTTCTTTTTTTTATTTTTAGTAGCAAAAATGTTTTTTACCTCTAGCTTTTTGAAAGCTTGCATCAAATTAGCTTGTGGAAAGGCCTTAATCGTGGCCTCAACAGCTTCAACTGATTTATGTTTTCCATCAGCACTAATCAGTTGAGGATGCTCAATTTGTAATTGACTTTGACCAGTTTTTAATGATTGGAAATTAACAGTTACTAATTTGGTCTGGAAGCGACTGTCAACTCTGCCATGAGATAGATGGGCCAAGCTAATAACGCCTTTTTGGTAATCAATTTTTGGTTCCTGCCAAGAGCTAATTGCATTACTCTTTTTTACTTCTTCTGCTCTCAGTAGCAGAGGGTTATAAGTTAAATCGAAAGTCAGATTGTCCCCTTTGGCGGCATGTTGAATAGAAATATCAAACTCAAACGTTTGTCCTAGATTAGCAATCCTGTTGGCCATAACCAGTGAGAGTGGAGAGGTAATAATTTTGGCCCCCCCCTTCAAGTCCCCATCATGACCATTAGCAGACAAATCATCAGCTGTTCCATCGTCAAAATTCCAGTATCCCACCAACCCTTTTTCACTACCAGACAAGGAACCATCCATTGCCTGTTGAATTTCTGTGGCAGATCTGGCTAGATTCCAAATCCTGATTTCGTCAAACATTGCTTCTGCATCTTCATTTTTCCAGTTACTACGACCAATGAAATTCTTCCGACGTTCAACATTTCGGGGTGGGGCAGAAAAACGTCCTTCGCTAACAGGGTGACCATTGATCAGGAGAGAACACGTCATCGGTGACGCTTTACCAGTGATTAAAGAGGAATTGCCTTTTAGGGTAAAGGCGATATGAGTCCAGTTATTCAATTTCAGAGCGGTAGGACTCTCAAGCCCTCCACTTTTTACTATGTGCAAGCCAGGAATTCCTGTTTCTTCTCTGGTTAAAGTTAGCAAAACATTATCTTGATCGGCCCCATTGCCAAAGTCAATCAACCGGGACCAAGATCTATATTCTTTAACATAAACCCAGGCTTCAATAGTCAAATCACCGTTGAACCAGACACTGGCAGGAATTTGGACATAATCGCCATCCCCATCCAAATTCAATACCTTATTCTCTGCCAAAATAGAACTAGAAGCCCAAACAAGCAGCCAAAATAATATACTAATACGTTTCATTTCAATATCTCCTATGCTCAGATTTCAAAATGAAGTGAATCATAATTGTCGTCTAAGCTATTATAAGTACAAGTAGGAATTGGGTGAAATCAATATACAGCAGCCGTTAATTGTTTGTAAAGTCTGGATTGGCTATGACCTGTTTGGATTCATTGCCTGATCATGCTGGCAGCGCAAATGCAGAGATTTAAAATATCAAAAAGAAAGCGAAATTGATCAGGACTTAGAATTGTTCAGAAATCAGTTGAGAAGTAAGGTAGAAGGGGAACTTGATATAGACACAAAAAAGTCCGTCTTGAATAGCCTAATTAAAAAATTGAAGGTGGATCAAGACGGACTTGTCGAGATTGATTTTTGTGTCGCTCTCGGTAATACCCCGTACACGAGTTGAACCCGTGCAGATCGTTACGCCATCTTGGCACCTGTTCTTTTGCGCTGGAAAATTATCCGACGTAATGTATGTACCGCCGTGGCAGTACATACACGGAGGTATTGACCATCTTCGACCGCCTTTGAGGCAGTTCTATACCGGTTCCTGATCCTGTACTTCACTTTTATGGCATCTGGGTACACCACAATCTCTTCGATTAAAGCATGTAAGGCCGGTTTACGGGTTTCTTCTCTTCGCAATCCCAACCTCATCAGATGGCGGGACTCTTCAAGGTCTACTTTGAAGTTCGTAGCAACCGTCTTTTGCCTAGATACACGGGTCTCCAATTCTTTCTTCTTCGCCTCTTCTTTTTTGTAGCGATGGGATACTTCTAACGTTGGCAATGATGCATCCGCTAAGACTGTTATCAGGTTCTCCATCCTTTGTCGGACTTGAGTTTTCCCCAAGTAGTACTCAGTTTCGCCTGGGTGTCAACTGCCCTAGAGCCACGCCAAAACAGGAAATTATGCAAAACTTCGGCCGCCTCTTTTTTGTTGGCTCGGTCTAGCGACTGTAAAACCTGTAATGAATTAAAAACAACATCGCCTTTACCCGCTTTGGCCCAAACTACCAACGGCCCCTTATTTTGTTTATCAATAACTAATGGTACCCACGGTTTTGGAGCCTCATGAGGTCCGTCGGCCATAAAGTCGCCATTCCCCCAACCCCCTCCAAAATGCTTATCCGTCAACTTGTTCGGTTTCTTGAATATGTCGTAATCGGCTAAGGTCACCGCCGTTATGCCGTCTGATTCTGTTGGTCCGTCGTCCCCTCAAGAACCAACGGACGATGACGACGATAACATCCCGTTCTAATTTTTGCACTTAATTTCCATATGACTTAGTGAGAGTAATTGCTGATTATCCATGCCGCAGCCCTGCCGTATTCTGGATTCAGTAATATCTGTAAGTCATCGACCAGAACTAATCTCCACCACTAATACCCAACTTAATTAGCTATAGGAAATAGAAGGTCAGCTAATAGATCCTCTAATTTTGAAAGTGAATTCTGCGGTTACCGTTGAAAGAAATACGTGGCCAATCTCGATCCCAATTCTCAGAATGATAGGGAATATAGTGGCAGGCCAGCGCGTGCCTGGGGCTACCCGGTTCCTTAACTTTGGCTCCACCATGTATTAGCCGACCATGGAATAGAACCACATCTCCTTGACTGGCCTGTAATTCCATTTCCTCCACGCCATTTTCAACAAAGACTTGCTTAACCGCCGGAAAGTAGCGATTTGTCTGCTGTGCTTCATAGGTTTCACCTAAGGAGAATTCCATTGACACATCTCGTTTGGTTATTAATCTCCCCCGATGTGAGCCCGGCTGCACACACAAAGGGCCATTTTTGTCGGTCACATCGACCATGGCAATCCAAGCCGACATACAGTCCGACAGGTAATATTGGTCTTGGTGTCGCGGGTGCTCAGACCCTTGATAGAAGTGCATGGTTTGAATGGCTTCCGCTTCGTCCCCCATACAATCGGCTAATGGTTTGGCTAATCGTGGATGGATTAGAAAATTCAAAGCCCATGGATCATATAAATGTTGATTAAAGGTCCGGAAACCATAATTGCTCTGTTGACCAAAGTGTTCGAGATCTTTATGGCCATTTTGCAAGTCTTCCATATGTGCGACAAAGTCCTGACACTCAGTGGAACTAAACACTCGGCTTAAAATAACGTACCCATTTTCTTGATAGAAATTTTTCTGATCTTCTGTTAAACCGGCGTTGTGAGGTTTATTAGCCATCTTGATACTCCTCTATTTTAAAAAACGATAGTTGAAATGATAACAACAATTGAAGAAAAATATAGATTTCTTTTCACAATAAGTACAAATCATAATATGTCAAAATAATATGACTACTAGCATCTAACCTAGATGGCTGATTTAATACACCCAAATTACGTAGGTATCTAGTCTAAAGATCAAGCCAATAGATGACCAAAGTAGACCAATAATGAATTCCCCTAAAATCAAGCCCATAAAGAAAGGTATCGCTCGACGATAGGTCTTGAACCCGCCCCGGCGGAGGAGTAGTGATTTAATCGTCCAGCTAATGAAAATAGGCAGCCAACATACATTCATGCCCCAGCTGTTTGAAATGGCATAACCGGCGGGATGAAAAACAAACCATAAAAATTGGCTGCGCATGATGGCAATGCCTATAGTTGATAGGAAGCCAATCCCTACGAAAGCCGTGGCTGAAAAATCTACTTCTAGTGGATGGGTCAGCCAGGCCCCAAGCCTATTATAAGCTTCCCAACCGAACCAATAGACTCGCTTCTCCATTCCTGTTTGATAACAAACATCCAGAAACAACCAAAAAAAGAATGGAATAGCCACCAAACTGGTCAGGACCAGAGCGGACAAGATTCCTTTTTTATCTGCTTTCACCATATCAGCCATTTTCAAAGCTTCCAGTTGATGCGGCATTACATCACTGTAATGCGCTCGGTTGAGAAACCAAAACATACTGAACATGCTCAGATTTCTTGGACCTAGAGCTTTAGTTCCAATGGCCTTAGGTAGAAGAATATCTGGCCCAGCATAGTGTAGATCATGAACAGGTGTACCCAGTTCGGCTCGCATACGAGTGATAGAGATTTCCAATGCAAGATAGATAGTGAAAAAAATAATAATAACCCAGATCGACATTCCGGCATAGTAACAAAAAAATAACAGAAAGCCTAGACCAATGAAAAGACCCAAAATGGCTGATCTGTAACTGATCAGCTCTTGAGAGTTGACTTTGGTATCTATTTTTTTATTGATGGCCAAGTGTATAATCCCCTTCATGTAACTGCGGCTGGCCCAGAGTGGAATTACACATAAGGCAATATATCCTCCAGCCGATTGTTCGTTTGGAAATGGAAATCCAGTTTGAGTCCATCCCATCATACTGCCGAATACACGCTCCATTCGCCAAAACCAAAAGAAAAACCAGCAAGAAAAAGATAAATCCAAAGGTATTAGGAACGCTAAGCCAATGACGAGGGGATAAAACGAGACCGGAATTCCGCCCAAGGCCGACCACGGTTTTTCCCCAAATACACCGAGATAACGAAGTTTAATGGGCAGACTAGGAAGAACTGGATATAAATAGCTTAATCCATTCAGCAGATCGATGCCGCCAGCGAAAGTCAGTCCTATCCATAATTGTTTGTTTTTGAATAGCGTGACTGGTTGGGTGATGATCCTGTGAGGGAGCTGTACGATCGGGTAACTGAGCTTCTCTATGTTGACCCATTGTTTTCTCAATAACAGATTGATACAAAGCATAGAGAAGACTAAAGCAAAGATGAAACTAGACCAAGAGAGTACAGGCACGATCCAGGCCTTGATATGCTCAATTTGATATAGACTGGATCGGCCTTCATAATAACCGCTTAAAACCTGCTTGTCGGCCACGGTTAGCCAGCTAGGGAGATAAGGTAAAACCAGATCTTGCCAATCGTTTTCCGGGCTGGCATACCAGAATGCGTGTCCGATTAGTGAGACGACGATTTGCATCATCCCATGTCCGGAGATGGCCGAAGCAGTGCACACCATGGCATAAACCGCTAGCAATTCGCCTTGTCCTAACTGCAGATGAGGCGCAAAATAACGCAGGCCTAGGTTGAATATGGCCAACAGTAATAAGCTAAAGACAGCATTAGAAAATAGAGAGATGGTGGTGGGATGAGCCGCGTTCCAGTAGACTAAAGTTTCAACTTGGACAATCCAATACATGTTGAGCAGACTGAATAGCAATCCTATGATTGCTGACCTCGGGGTAAAGCAAGGTGAAGATTTATTTGCTTCAGTCAACATGAGAGGGTTTAGTGCCAAGCTATATTGAGAAAATTTTTAAAGGATCTAATGACCGAACTGTTTCTAACTGGGTTATTGACAAACTTAGAAGCCCCGTCTTAACTGGTGGGATATTAATATTTTGACAGTACTGCTTAATCAATCCAGCTAAAATAACAGCGGCTTGATATCAGGTAGATCGAGCTAGAAAACTAGTAGCCGATTGCTGCAAAATTTAGTCAACAAAATGATGGTGGTAATGCCGCCTCATTGGACTAAATCAAGTAGGGGGTCGCAGACATGGCTACGCCCCGTCAGTTACGAACTAATTTCTAGAGTTCGGTTAATTCTGCTTCAGATAGGCCCAGGTAGTGGCCAATTTGCTGTTGGGCGATACCGCCAAGACACTTTCAAATCCGTCGTTCATAATATCTTGGATTTCTTGTTCGGTTAGTGCTTCACCGAAGATGGCTACTTCATCCAGCACTCCCTGGTATCTGCCGCCGGCGTTATCTGTTCGGGCGCCAAACCTGACTACGTCTTTACCAGCGTTGATATCACCCTCATGCTCTAGGGTATCCACCGCCTCACCGTTTTCATAGGCGACCAGATTCTTGCCGTCATAGGTGCCAGCTAGATGCACCCACTCATTCAAGGGCGTAGGCTTAGGTGGCTGATTAAATTTGAATCCTTCAGTGGTCATAATAACAGGAGTGGTTTTGGTCTGATAAATCTCGAGGGTGTAGGCGGGTGGTTTCCATCGATGAATCTGAACAGCAGCAGCCGCTTCAGCATGAACCCAGCACATCAAGGTCATATGCTTGATGTTTAGCAGTTCATTAAAAGGAATCTCGACGTAACTACTTCCATCAAATTGCAAAGCTTGGCCGAATTTACCGTCTACGACCTTAACCTTGCCCTCGAGTTCACCATCCAAACCGTTTTCCGACGTATCCTTAGCCTGATCGCCCTTGATGTCATCAAAAAGCCAAATACCAACAACCTTTTTATCTGTCAGATCAGTTTTAGCCTGACTTGGTAAGGCCGCTATTAGACCAGCGACCAATAAGGTTAGGCAGAACAAATTTAACATTCTACTCAGTTTCATATTTAAAACACCCTTCAGTATGTTAATTTTAAGATGCTTGTATCGTAAGTACAAATTTGATGTTTGTCAAGTGACCTTTCAAGTAGCAATCCTCGCGCTCACCCCATCTCAAATCGAGGCAATTTCTGGATCTGATGACATTGTTGAATACGTCAACAGCTTCCCAAAATTCCGAGATATGCTTGAAAAGGACATGAGCTAGCTCTTGCATAGACTAACTGGATACTAACCCATCCAATTCCACCTGGGCTAAATCCACTAAATATATTTGCCGGCCATCTTGATGAGCGGAGTCCACCGTGACCCATCTGCCATCTGGGCTAAAGCGAGGGTGTAAATCACAACGCCATTCACCGCTATAGGAGGATAGTGCCGGGAAGTCAGCCAAACTTATTTTCTGATTGCTTGGACAGTGAT
>JYMV01033345.1_pt1 | contig 10348 bp, 10 predicted proteins | sample 338911 | NCBI WGS metagenome assembly JYMV01 (sample SAMN03354496, study PRJNA234377) | hydrothermal vent metagenome | biome: Deep sea; feature: Hydrothermal plumes at the Eastern Lau Spreading Center, Western Pacific Ocean; material: Seawater | place: Tonga | collected 2009 | depth 2000 m m
GGATATTTACGGAAAAGTCATCAGTATCGAGGGCGAAGTCGAAGGCAATCTTTTTGGAGATGAGAAAATCGTGCTTCGACAATCCGCCGTGGTGCGTGGAAACATGACTGCGCCACGGGTCAACCTCGAGGATGGGGCCAAGTTCAAGGGCATTATTGATATGGATGCCAGGGGCGAAGGCCGACAGCCCGTTTTAAAGGAAGCTCCCACCAAAAAATCTGAATCCTCCAGGGAGGAAACAGGCGACTCCGGGAAACAGGATGCCAAGCAAGATAAAGCAGAGAGTGAACAAAGAGGACTTGACCTGGAAACCGACGCGTCTTCATCCCGAGCATGAACAAATGGATGTCTCCGTTGGGTGTGAAAACTAAACAAGAACCGATTGAGCTCACTTCTTCGGAGCTTGAAGTCAACACTTCTTTAGCACTTAACGTCCTTTATTATCAGCTTCGGCACGAGAAAAAATGCCATATTTGGGACCTGGGGCCTGCCTTGGGAGCCAATGTCGATTTTTTCTCGCAGTTTTCCTGCAAGATCTATATAGAAGATCTTTATCATACTCTCAGCTCCTTTGATTATTTCTCCCCGGAGGATGGATTCACTTACCAAACAGTTTTCGACTACCTGCTGCCCTACACTCACAATACTCGCTTCGACATTATTATGAGTTGGGACATTTTCAATTACCTGGAACGAGATGAATTCAAATCCCTGATCAGTCACCTGGGCAACTTTTGCCATAAAGGGACACTGCTGTTCTCACTGATTTCCACCTTGAAACATATTCCCGAAAAACCCACAACCTTCAGGATCCAGGACCAGGAAAGCCTCCAGTACCAGGCGGGATCTACCGTCCTGCGGCCCTGCCCCGGGTATCAGCAAACCGATCTCAATCATCTGATGCCACATTTCCGCGTCTGCAATTCCTTTCTGCTCAGAAACGGTTTCAAGGAATACCTCTTTGTCTACGAGTAGATCAAAGGCATGGCTCCGATTCTTGCGACACTTGGCTGCTTTGTTCTCTACCTGGCTGGCTATCATCTCTACGCGAAGCACCTGGCAGTCCGAATCTTTAAACTGAATCCCGAAATCGCGACTCCTGCCCACCAACTCCAGGATGGGATCGACTACGTTCCGACCAATAAATACATCCTTTTCGGACACCACTACGCTTCCATCGCCGGGCTGTCCCCCATGCTGGGACCAGCCATTGCTGTCATCTGGGGCTGGGTGCCCGCCATGTTGTGGGTTGTTCTGGGAACGCTTTTTATTGGCGCCGTCCATGACTTCGGAGCTCTGGTCATTTCCATGCGTGCCCGGGGAATGTCGGTCGGCAAGGTGGCCGAATCCATTATTGGCCGCAGAGCCAAAACTCTATTTCACATCATCATCTTTTTTCTCATTGCCCTTGCCATGGGCGTGTTCGTGCACGTTTGTGCCACGCTTTTGAGTACCGCCTACAATCCGGAAGCCATTTATCCTTCCACTACCTTGATGATTTTGGCCCTGGGAGTCGGCTGGTTAGTCTACAAGAAAAATGTTTCCATCTGGCACGTGACGTGGGTCGTCTTCATCATCACCCTTGTCAGCATCTGGATCGGGATCAGGTTGCCAACCATCGATTTGAGCCTGGGCCGCTGGAGCGTCCTTTTACTGATCTACAGCTTCATCGCCTCGGTGCTTCCGGTGTGGTTGCTGCTGCAGCCAAGAGATTACATCAACTCCTTGCTACTGTACCTGGGCCTGGTTTCGATTTTTCTTGGTTTTTTCGTCTTGCGACCCGATTTCGCTGCACCCGCGTTCCAAACCCATCCCGTAGGCGCCCCCCCTCTGTTTCCATTTGTCTTCATTGTGATCGCCTGCGGCGCAATTTCCGGCTTTCATGGACTGGTGTCATCAGGAACCACCGCCAAACAAATCAACCGGGAAAGTGATGCCACCCTGATCGGTTACGGCGGCATGATTGGAGAGTCACTGCTGGGATTAGCTTCGGTACTGGCATGTACGGCCGGCTTTCTGACCCGCGATCTATGGCTGGCTCACTACAGCTCCTGGGAGTCGGCTGACGGTCTGGGACCCAACATGAGGGCCTTTATCGACGGATCCGCTCTTTTCATCAATCAGCTAGGGCTCCCTCTGGAGATCGGAAAAGCATTCATAGCCCTGATAGCGATTTCGTTTGCTTTGACCACCCTGGACTCAGCAACACGTTTGCTTCGGTTCAACATCTCGGAAATGGGGGAGACACTGGGTATTCCGGTGCTTTCCAACCGCTATCTTGCCTCATTCCTGGCGGTTGTCGTGATCGGATTTTTCGCCTTTTATGAAGTGGACGGACAAGCCGCCGGGTTAGCTTTATGGCAGCTTTTTGGCACCACCAATCAGGTCCTGGGAGGTCTGACGCTTCTCACCGTCACTCTCTACCTCATGCAGCGGAAACGCCCCTACTGGTATACGGCCGCCCCCATGATCTTCATGCTGATTACCACCCTGACGGCCATGCTGATCAAGATCCGAGACTTCTGGAACGACGAGACCTATCTATTACTGACAATGGGCGGAGTGATCCTGGTCCTTTCAATCTGGCTGGCCGTGGAAGCCGGAATTCGCATCTTTCGAAAGGAAGATTTCGCGAATTTAGCTGGGACCCAAAAGTGAAGTTTCACACCATCTTTCTGGATATCGGGAGGGTGCTGGTGGGACTCGATTACGAGCCGGCACTCACCACCCTTTCCGATCTAAATGGACTCTCGCCCAACCAGATCACCGATCGTCTGAACAACCATTCAGGCATCCTCGACTACGAAAAAGGCTGGCTCACCACCGAGGAATTTTTCCAACAGATCAAGGACCTGCTGGCGATTGATGTTTCCCTTGAAGCATTCGAAAAAATCTGGGAGAGCTCACTGGTTGTGGACGAGGAGGGCTCCATGGGTCTTCTTTCATCGGGGCTCTTTCAACAGCTAAGGGAACACCACCGGGTCATCGCGCTTTCCAATACCAATGAGATGCAGTTTGGTTATCTTTTAAGAGTTCATCCCCTCATCAGGGAGTTCGATGATTACGTACTTTCTTATCAGGTCGGTCACCTCAAGCCCGATCCTGAGATTTACCGGATTGCTCTCCAGAAATCAGGAGCTTCGCCTGAAGGGTCCCTTCTGGTGGATGACCTGGTTAAAAATATCCAAGGGGCGGAACGAGCCGGGATGAAGGGCCTTGTGTTCAGGGGGGAAAGCAAGCTGAGGGAGGAGCTGGAGGAGTTGGGGATTCTGACAGCTGACCCCTGACCCCGGACCTCGGACAATGGATCGTTGTCCCTATCCTCTGACGTTTCGTTTTTTCGTTTCTTCGTTTTTTCGTTCGTTTGCTCCACGCCGAGGAGGTCGACCGAACGCAACACAGTCAGGGCGGATGATGGCACCGATGCAGTAGAGCGGGTGTGAAAGGCGGGCTGAAGAGCGGCTGCTGCATGATTGTGCTCTGATCTGACTCGCTGACCCCACGAAGAAAAGAAAAAACGAAGAAACGAAAGAACGAAATCACATATTCTTATAATCTGGCCCCCCACCCCCTTCAGGTGGAGTCCAAACAATAATTTGATAGGGATCCATGATGTCACAGGTCTTGCAGTGCACGCAGTTGCTGAAATTCAGCTGCAGACGAAGCTGGTCCTCCTGCTCGACCATTTCGTAAACGTGGGCAGGACAAAAATGCTGGCAGGGATTGCCGTACTCCACCTGACAACGGTTGTGACAGATATCAAAGTCCAGAATTTTCAGATGGCAGGGCTGATCCTCCTCGTGAGCGGTGTTTGAATAGTAAACGTCGGTTAGCTTGTCAAAGGTAAGCTTCCCATCAAATTCCACCTCATCACCCGCTTCTCCACAGTCATCCGTGAGACGACTCATCAAGGTGTGTCCGGCCTGGGTGGGAAACGGATCCCTCAACCCCCTTCCATTGCTGAGAAACTGAAACCCGGAATGGATCATTCCGGTCCAGAAGCCTTTCTGAAAAGACTGGCGAAAGTTCCGTACCTTCCAGAGTTCCTGTTTGGCCCAGCTTCTCTCGAAGGCATCGGTGAAGCTGCTGAGTTGATCGGCGGAATAGTTCTTTTGGAGCAAGGCCTCGAAAATCGTTTCTGCCGCCAGCATTCCCGATTTGACAGCCAGGTGAATCCCTTTCAAACGCTGGGCGTTCAGGAACCCCCCGGCATCTCCCGTAATGAGCAAACCGTCTGCATAGAGACGGGGCATGGAATAGTACCCTCCTTCAGGAATGGCCTTGGCCCCATAAGAGAGTATCTTGGCGCCATCCAGCAGGTCTCGAACCAAGGGATGGCGCTTGAACTGCTGAAACAGGTGATGAACGTCAAGTGAAGGGTCCTTATAATCAAGGCCGACCACCAGTCCAAGGTCAACCAGGTTGTCATTCATGGTGTAGATGAAGCCCCCGCCGAATTCCCGGGTTCCCAATGGATAACCAAGGGTGTGGTAGACCAGCCCGGCCCGGATCTCACGGGAGGCTTGCCAGATCTCCTTCACTCCAACGGCATAAATCTGAGGATGGCACTTATCGTTCAAGCTCAAGCGCTGCTCAGCTTGTCTCGCCAGGGTTCCCCGAGGTCCCTCACCCAATACCGTCACCTTGGCCAGCACATCAATTCCCGGCTCAGCGTTGGCTTTGAGGTTGCCATCCTTGTCGATTCCCTTATCGCCCATCCGTGCTCCGACGATCGAATCCCCTTCATATAACAACTCCACCGCTGGAAATTCAGGATAAACTTCCACCCCGTTGGTCTCACACAACTCCGCCATCCATTTCACCAGTTTCCCCAAAGAGGCCACATAGTAGCCGTGATTTTGAAGGGGGGGCGGAGTGATGGGGGAACGAAAGCTGCCCTTGCGAGTCAGAATGTAAAGGGCGTCGTCTTCAACCGGCGCGTCGTAAGGAGGAGTTTCATTCGTCAGACCGTCCAGCAGTTCATCAAAGGCCCGGGGATCCACGACAGCTCCACTCAAGGCATGAGAGCCGATTTCTCTGCCCTTTTCCACCACCAGCAGCGTTAGATCCTCGAGCTTCTCCCCCGATTTCGTTCCCGACCGAATCTTCTCATTGTGATCTCGAACCAGGTGAGAAAGATGCAAAGCACCTGCCAGACTGGCAGGTCCAGCACCCACGAACAGCACATCCACCTCGAGTTGCTCATGGTCCATCGGCGCTCATCTTAGCACAGGGGGATTTCGTTCCTTCGTTCGTTCGTGCGTTCGTGCTGTGGTGCCAGGGGTCAGGAGAAGCGCGCTCCGCGTGGAGAACAGTCCGGGTTTTATTTTCGGATTTGTGACTTCGGATTTCGGATTTTCGGTCCGGTGTAGCAGCCGCTCTATGAGCGGCCCTCCGAAATCGGCGCGGGACTCCGTTCTTCTTTTCGTGAAACGTGGAACCTGGAACGTGGAACGCGCTGGTCGAAGACCAGCGCTCTTGAACTTGGCTCCGGTAACTTGCTAAGGTAGCGGCCCATGATTTCTGCGACCCAGATTCGGAAAGGGATGATTCTCATTCACGATGGCGTTCCCCACCGTGTTCTAGAGTTTCAGCATCGAGCCCCCGGTAAAGGAGCGGCGATCGTGCGTGTACTCATGAGAAACCTGCGCACCGGGGCCTCCTATGAACACCGGTTCAAGTCTCAAGAGAATGTGGAGCGTGCCATTTTGGACCAGCAGGAAGTAGAGTACCTCTACCGGGACGGCGCCCTTTATTACTTCATGAACACGGAGACCTTTGAACAGTTCCCCATTGATAAGGAGATCCTGGGAGACTTCCACAAATATCTTCAGGAAGGAACCAAGGTTCAGGTGGAGTTCCTTGAAGAAAAACCCATTACGATCGAACTGCCGGCCATGGTGGAGCTCAAGGTCGTGGAAACTGAACCCGAACTGAAGGGAGCTACTGCCAACAACTCCCCCAAACCCGCCACCCTGGAGACCGGCGTGGTAATCCAGGTTCCCCCCTTTATACGTACCGGCGAAGTGGTCCGGGTAGACCCCTACGAAGGCCGCTACCTGGAACGAGCGAAGTAGGATGATGGGTGCCCCGGTGGTGCTGTGGTGCTGTGGTGCTGTGGTAGGAACCACTCAGTGAGCGCCGGTGTCTGACAGAAAATTCGAAATCCGAGATCCCAAATCCGAATCCGTTCCGAAATTCAAAAGCTCCTCCCAAAGACCTAGACTCCTGGCTCCTTCTTCCCTTTTTTAGAAAAAATGAAACTTTTCTTCAAAAGAATCTTCTTATAACAGTGATGTTTGAATCAAGGAGTTTCGGAAGAACATGACAACTTGTAGCCGGAGGCTATTGAAACGCTTCCTCATCGATACATTGGACGTGGACGATAAATTACGTTTTCTCTCCCACGTGGAAGAGTGCGCCGAGTGCTGGGATGAGGTATACAATTCAGTGAAATCTCAGCATCCGCACTACTACAAAACCACGGGCCGCCGGGTTAAGGTTTCCGACAAGGAAATCGAACAATTCGAGGAGAAGGAAAAGAAAATCCCCGAAGTGGCCTGAGTCCGGCCGCCGCCCTCCCGCCCAAAGGGCAATCCGCCTTTTCATCCTTGTGCCTCTCCAATCCATGGCATAATGGACTATATGAGTCCAACTAGATTGATCATCGCGCTGCTGGCTGGACTGGTGGGATCGCTGACCGCCTGTACACAACCAGACGTGAACACGGAGCCTCAGGATGTCAATTCTGAGTTGATCGAAGCCGTCAGGTACGGTCAAACCGAGACCGTTAAAAAATTGCTGGACGCCGGCGCCGATGTGAACGTCAAAGACAGCAATGGGCTGAGCACCCTGGCCCTAGCGGTTATCACAGGCCAGGTCGAGATCCTGAAAACATTGCTGGACTCGGGCGCCGACGTTAACCTGAAGGACAGTAGCGGTATGACCGCCCTGGCACAGGCGACGGGTTTAGGTGCTATCGACACTATCAAAACCTTGTTGGATGCGGGCGCCGAAACGAATGCAAAAGACAACAGCGGAAAAACGGCCTTGATGAGGGCCCTTTCCGTTACTCAGCCAGACACCCTCCAAACCCTTCTCGATGCCGGCGCCGATGTGAACGCACGAGACAACGATGGCAGGACGGCCTTGATGGAAGTGGCGGCAAGAGGTGTTTTCGAAACCCTTCAAGCCCTGCTCAAGGCGGGTGCGCAAGTGAACCCCAAAGACAAGAATGGACAGACTGCCCTGATGGATGCGGCGAGGGCCGACTCGGTAGAAATGGTGGAGGCATTAATCAGCAGAGGGGCCGACATTCATGCCAAAAACGGAGAGGGGAAAACGGCCTATATCCAGGCAGGAAGTCGAAGCGGAGTCGCGCGGCTTCTCGAAAGGGCTCAACAAAAATTTCTTTCGGAACTGATAGAGGCGGCACAAAACGGCCAGATCGAGAGGGTGAAAACCTTGCTGCAGGCTGGCGTGGATGTCAACGCTAGGACCCGGGATGGACGAACCGCCCTGATGAATGCAGCGGGTCGAGGACAGATTGAGGTTGTGCAAGCCCTGCTTGATGGCGGTGCGGATGTCAGCCTGAAAACCGGAACGGGCATCACCGCCTCCACGGCGGCGGCAGTGGCGGGTCATTCCGAAGTCGTCGAACTGCTCAAGCAGGCCGGAGCTCAATAGTAGCCTAGCCCGCATTATGCATCATTCTGGTTAGCGCAGTTAACTCCACGGGCCCTGATACAACATCCAATAAACGATCACGCCCGTAACGGAGACATACAGCCAGAGCGGAAGGGTCCAGCGGGCAATGCTTCGATGCCTTTCAAAGCTTCCTTTCCATGCCCGTACCAGAGTCATGATGGCCAGCGGTACAATCCCCGCTGCAAGGACGATGTGAGAGATAAGAATCGTAAAGTAAAAAACACGGATCCATCCCTCACCGAGGAAGGCCCTGGAACCGGTGAAGTAGTGGTAGGTGAGATAGGAAATCAAAAACAGAATCGAGGTGGAGAAGGCCCCCAGCATACAGGCCTTATGCAGATTCACCTTCTTTTGTCGAATGAAAACATAACCCAGAATCAGCAACACGCCACTGGTGCCGTTGAGGCTAGCGTTCAAGGCCGGCAGGTCCAGGATCGAAATCAACTCAACTACCACCCCGGCTAGGCCCAGTGGCACGGACTACCAGAAACGAGGCTACGAAACCCGCCACGCAAAAGGCAACGCTCACCAGCAGGGCCGGACCCAACGACGGCAATTCAGCCTCCAGATACGGACCTTCTCCATAGAATATGTGCCGTACCGCGGCCACCTGATAGGCCAGGGGATTGATTTTCATGATCCATTCCACCCAGGTCGAAGCCCCCGAAGGAGGGAACACCGCACCCGAGAGCAGCCACATGGGGAAAAGCAAAAGATTCATCACTGCGTGAAAACCCTGGGTGGAATCCATCCGCCAGGCCAAGGCAAAACCCAGTGCTGTCAGGGAGAACGCTGTCATGAAAAGGACTCCGGCCAGGAGTACAACCTTTTGCAGGTCCAACGGAATACCGATGAAAGGAGCTACCAGAACAAATAGAAGGCCTTGAATAAAAGCCAGCGTTGCTCCACCTAGAATTTTCCCCAGGGCTAATCCGGATCGGGACATGGGAGCAACCAATACAGAGAGTAAAAAACCTTCCCGGCGATCTTCAATCACTGAAATCGTGGAAAAAATAGCAGTGAAAAGGATAATCAGGACAATCGTTCCCGGATAAAAATATTCCAGATAGTTCATCCCATCCGGTGCGGAAGGAGGCCGAAAAGATGCCCCAATCCCCGACCCGATGAGCAGCCAAAAAACCAAAGGGGTTCCCAGTGCACCTAACAACCGGCCGCGTTGCCGGTAAAACCGCAACAGTTCTCGCCACCAAAGAGTCCAGACAGGCAAAATAAAATTCATCCTCCCACGAAATACACGGAAAAGGTGTGAGAGTCAATAGGCGCGTTGATTCATTTTCTCGTTTTTTCGTTTTTTCGTTTTTTCGTTTTTTCGCTCTGTCGTTCTTTCGTGGGTGATGCTGGAGCCTGTTCGCCACGAACAAACGAAGAAACGAACGAACGAAGAAACGAATCCCGTTGACAAAGGGAAACCAGGGCGCTACCCTAGGTGAACAAAAGGTGAAAATACATGCTGAATCAAACCCGTTCCCAACCTGAAATCGATTCCTTAACTCTCAGTGGATCAGAGCTTTATGAGAAAACTCATCGGCAATACTTAGGCACGGGTATCAGGCCACTCGATCTTTTGCTTTCAGGTGGGATCTCCCGAGGTCACATCACCCAGATCGTGGGACCTTCTTCCAGTGGAAAGACCAGTTTGCTCCTCTCCATTTTGGCCCAGGCTACCGCACGAGGGGAATGGGTTGCCTACATTGATCCCTTCTCCTCCCTGGATCCGGCTTTTGCTCAAAAAGCGGGGATCGACCTGAAACGCCTACTATGGATACGGGGGCCCAAGAGAGTTTTCAAGGCACTCGACATTCTGGTGGGAGCAGGTGGTTTTGGGGTGGTGGTGCTCGACCTGGTGACCCAGGGAGAAACCATGAACCCTCGAATCTTTCAGAGAACCCCTTTCACTGTCTGGTTCAGACTGAAACGTGCTGCCCGGCAAACTTCCACGACCTTACTGATCCTGGGACAAGCGATCAATGCCGGAAGTGCGGTCTCTCGAGTGATCTCACTTAAACGGAGGGAAACCCAGTGGAGTTCCACCACTGACAAAACAAGAGACACAGATTCCCGCCATGCTCGCCTGCTGCTCGGCATCTGCAACGAATTGGAATTGCTTCGCGGTAAGGACGCTCACGCCAATGCAACGTTTTATTGCCATTTTCAGCTCTAATCTGCCTCACACTTTTCTGATTGCTCAGAGACTTTCTCCAGGTATTGAACTCTGTCCTCCAGACGGGTTACTTCTGGAAGTAACAGCACGCTCGGAACGAAAAACTCTAAAAACATTTCTTGAACAAATCGAGAGTCCTGCAAAAACCGGCATTGCCTCCACCCGCATCACGGCTATCCTGGCAGCACAGACTCGATCCGGGACAGTCGTACCTGATGGCAAGGAGCAGGATTTTTTAGCCCCTTTGCCGGTTAGATGGCTTTCTCTGATTCTCCAGGAACCAGACTCCAAACTTCTTTCGACTCTGTTCCAGTGGGGGATCCGTACCCTGGCCGACCTCACAGCCCTGCCGGAGAATGATCTCGTTGCGCGTCTGGGACAAAAGGGGTTTCACCTCCAGAACATGGCACGGGGTGAGGACGTACAGCCGTTTCAATCCTATGTGGAAGCACCTGGCAA
>JYMV01019940.1_pt1 | contig 10347 bp, 10 predicted proteins | sample 338911 | NCBI WGS metagenome assembly JYMV01 (sample SAMN03354496, study PRJNA234377) | hydrothermal vent metagenome | biome: Deep sea; feature: Hydrothermal plumes at the Eastern Lau Spreading Center, Western Pacific Ocean; material: Seawater | place: Tonga | collected 2009 | depth 2000 m m
CCATGGGATATTGTCGATCACGGGTATAAAAATGATTTTCTGTGGAGCGATTACCAACGCGGATTAAAAGAGGGGGTAACACCTGTATGTGATACTGCAGTTTGTAAGATCTGTGGAATTTGCTAAGCAGGACTTTCTTTAATAGAAATTCCTTCCTCCTTCAATAAAGATTGAGTCCAATTTTGAAAGATTCTTTTTAAGATGTCCTTTGATATTGAGAGGATGAATAAACTTCCACCGGAAGCGCGTTTTTTAGATGTTAACGATTTTTGGTGTTTCCCTAACCGATGGGTTGTTAAGTTTTTATACCCACTCTCTATTACCCCGACACAAATTACGATTCTCTCTTTGATCGCTGGACTTGTTTCAGTTTGTTGTTACATGATTGATTCGAGTGTCGGGTTAATGTGGGGGGCGCTATTCCTATATTTAAAAATTTTTTTAGATAATGTTGACGGGAATCTAGCTCGCGTTAAAGGAGAAGTTTCTCGACTGGGGAGGTTTCTAGATTCGCTAATAGATTTTATCGTCAGTTTTCTAGTTTACCTTGTTTTGACTTTAAGACTGGTAAGCGAAACAAGCAACTCTTTGTACTGGTTTCTGGGAGGACTTGCTTTCCTGAGTTGTCTGATCCATTGTTCGTATTTTGTGTTTTATTTGGTTCAGTACACTTCGATTTCAGGAACTTACCTTTGTAACCGTGCAGATGAAAGTATTACCGAAGAAGACAACAAGGCTTACGATAGAGGGGATCTTTCAATGTTGGTTTGTTTTTTGCAACGTTCCCATATTTTTTTGTACGGATGGCAGGATAAAACTATTGAGTGGTTTGATCGTTTAAGTAAAAAATTAGGATCTAAAAGCAAGTCTCGGAGGTTGTCAGAAAATAGCTGGTATGGGGGCAAGGTTTTTCTTACGTTAACAAGTCCCTTGTGTTTATGTACTAACAATATGTTGCTGGTATTTTTTTCTTTAGCCGATGCAATAGAGTTTGGTTTTTGGTTTGTTGTCGTTGTGGGGAATTTCTACTTGCTTCTATTACAGATTTTAAAAATCATCAAAACTAGAAATAATTTAATTCTTAATGTATGAGTGGGTTTATATTAGTTCATACTAAAGTCAGTTTCTTTACCTTCCATGTTTTTTGAAATTTGTATCAACTGATTTTTGAACTCAATTAGTGAATAGAGTGAATTTGCTCTTTTTTGAACGTCTTGTTGTTCTAGAAATTCTTGCATTCTATTTACAGGTAGATCGAAGTGGTGAGTGAGTTTGTCAACAAATTCCCCTAGTTTGCAGCAGTTTTTCATGTCGAGTGCTTGTTCGATTTTTGTTCCTTCGGGGAGATTTTTTAAATATAGTCGCATAATTCTAATTAGCTGTTCTTTGATAGGAGAGGGTTCAGAGGTTAGATCTTTGTCATTAATTTCTTTCAAAAACTCCACTTGAGCTTGTCGGTAAATCTTTCCTTTTATTTCATTGAGAATGCGAAATCGATAGAGTCCAGAAAGTAATATATTATATTTACCTTCGGGTAATTCGGAATGATGCTTGATTTTTCCAAGGCAACCGATAGTCATGATTTCAGGAGTGCCTTGATAATCACTTTCCCATCCAGGCTTTAGGAGAATCATGCCAATTTCTCCTTTCCCATTTAGCGCATCCGCCACCATGCTGCGATAACGTGGTTCGAAAATGTGAAGCGGCAGAGAAGTGTTTGGATAAAACACAGTCGTGGGCAGTGGAAATAATGGAATAACTATATTTTCCCCGGGGGAATTTTTATCTGACTCCATGATATTACCTAGAAAAATAATAACCTTTTATTAAGGCGACTTTAACTTTATGCCTTAACATTATAATAGTGGGTCCGTTTTAATTGCCACAACTGTTTTACATGATTTCGTTAGATGGTAAAATGAGTTGAAGATTATTGACGCTAGATTTTTGAAGGTACTGTGGCCAATATAAGGATTTGATATTTTAAGGAGTAGTTTTTTTTTAGTTAAGATTATTTTTTTTGCGAAAAATTTCTCAGGGTATTCTTAAATGATTACAAAACCGGAAGATATTTGTTTGGAAATAGAATCTGCTCTAGTCCAGTCGAACCTTTTCTCTAAAGCAACCCAAGCTGAAAAGGCAGCGCCTAGCTGGCGAGTATCTCCTGAGCCTTACTATCTGTCTTCTGAAGAAATCTTATTTTTCGAAGATCTTGGTTGTCACCTCCTGAAATTTTACACTGTACTAAACAGTCTTTATGCAGATAGTGTGAAAGGGAAAATCCCCTCTTGGTTTGCGCAATATTTGGATGCAGGGAAACCCGATGATTTAGTTGCCTATTCGAGAATGAAGCGAATTCGTGGCGATCTACCAGGAATAATACGGCCTGATATTATGGTTACGGAAAAAGGTTTTTCTATTACTGAACTAGATTCTGTACCTGGTGGATTTGGTTTAACTGCTCGTCTCATGGATCTATATTCAAGCATGGGTGAGACGATGGTTGGAATGAGTGACGGAGGTATTCCAGAAGCATTTTACAAAATGGCTGAGTCTGTTTCTGGTGAAAAATCCTGTGTGGTAGCTATTATAGTATCCGACGAGGCTAATGATTACTGGGGTGAGATGTCGAGTCTAGCACAGCATTTAAACGATAAGGCTTTTCCTGTATTTGCTTTAAGACCTCAGGAGCTGATTTTTAGAGAGGAAGGTTTATTTTTTAAGAAGAATAACAACGAGGTAAAGATAGATGTTTTATATCGTTTTTTTGAGTTATTTGATTTGAAAAATATTCCTAAGGCTGAACTGATTATGTACAGCTGTAAAAAGGGGAGAGTCAAGATAACCCCACCCTTCAAGCCTTACCTAGAAGAGAAACTTGCATTTAGTTTATTTAAGCACCCTGTTCTAACTTCATTATGGGAAAAAGGGTTAGGTTGTGAAACTTTTTCAATCCTATCTCATCTAATTCCAGAAACGTGGATTTTGGATTCTCGAGAAATTCCTGAATACGCGGTAATTCCAGGGTTAGATATAGGTGGCAAACTGGTTCAGAATTGGAAGGAGCTTATCCCTTTAACTCAAAAAGAAAGGGAGTTAGTTATTAAGCCTTCTGGTTTTTCGCCAGAATCTTGGGGTAGCCGAGGTGTTGTAATTGGGCATGATGTTTCTGCCGAAGTGTGGAAAAAAACATTGGAAGACAGTTTGGCTAAGTTCCCAGAGGGATCCTCAGTTTTGCAGGTTTTCCATAAAGGGAGGAGAGTCAGGATACGTTACCGAGACAGCTTTACTGACTCCATTGTAGAGATGGAGTCTCGAGTTCGACTCACTCCATATTATTTTTTGATTGATGGCTCGGCTCGGCTGACTGGAATTCTGGCTACCTTGTGTCCTCATGATAAAAAGAAAATTCACGGGATGTCTGACGCGGTTTTGATTCCTTGTGCAAAAAAATGATTAATTTTCACTTATAGAAGCTAAAATGGACAAGATGAAGCTTTATAACATTGATGGATGCGGATATTGTGCTATGGTTCGCTCAGAATTAAAAAGACTTGAACTGGATTACGAGACTATTGATGTGCCCTGGGCTCATCATGAGAGAACAGAGGTGTCCAAAGTTTCTGGACAGAGTATGGTCCCGGTTCTTGTCGATGGTGATGTGGTTTTGAGCGATGAATATGAGATTATTGATTTTCTGAAAAAAACATACCCAGTTGAATCCTAACCCCCCCTTTTAAAGGAAAGTCATGCAAGAGTGGCAAAAGCAACTAAGCGGCAGTGTTGTGCGAGTAGAAGATCTTCCTTTTCTTCCAGGCTCAATCGAATATCTTGAAAAATTAAAAAAAGTTGCAAAGATATTTCCCATTCGAATTAATTCTTATTTTTTAAGCCAGATAAAGAGTGAAAATGATCCCCTCTGGAAACAAGTAGTGCCTACGCTTGATGAATTAGACGATATAATTGATGAAGAAAGTCTTCTTGTTTCTGATCCATTGAATGAAGAGGGGGATATGCCTGTGCCAGAATTGGTACATCGTTATCCAGACCGAGTGTTATTGATGGTCAACAATCAATGTCCAATCATCTGTCGCTTTTGTACTCGTAAAAGAAAAATAGGTTTTCCTGGAATAGTAACGCGCGAAACATTACGTCAGGGAATAGAATATATTCGTTCACACTCCGAAATACGCGACGTGATTTTGTCTGGAGGTGACCCACTTTTGGTCCCTGATAAGGAGCTAAATCGAATTCTTAGCGAATTGAGAAGTATCGAACATCTGGAGATCATCCGCATAGGAACCAGAGTACCAGGAACTCTTCCGCAAAGGGTAACTCCAGAACTTTGCAAAATCCTAAAAAAATATCATCCGCTTTATTTTAATATTCATTTTAATCATTCGGATGAAATCACGCCGGAGGTGGAAAAAGCCTGTAATATGCTGGCTGATGCGGGAATCCCACTAGGAAGCCAGACAGTTCTTTTGAAAGGGATCAACGACAACTCTAAAGTTATGAAAGAACTTATGCAGAAGTTACTTAAAATACGGGTAAAGCCCTATTATATTTATCAGGCTGATATGGCGTTGGGAACCGGGCACTTTCGAACTAACGTGCAAAAGGGTCTCGATCTTATTAGTGGTTTACAGGGACACACCTCTGGTATGGGAGTTCCTTATTTTGTGATCGATGCACCAGGTGGAGGCGGGAAAGTTCGTTTACTACCAAATACAGTTATGGAGCACAATGAAAAAGAAGTCATCATTAAAAATTATGAAGGGAAAACATTCCGTTATCCGCAACCTGCCAATCAATCCCATAAAAGTAAGACGTTAGTTAACGAAGAACTTCCCATTGCTGATCCTTGTGAGATCTCAGCCTGAATAGCCTTCCCTGACAGATTTCATCTGCTATACTACATTCAAAAAAAACATAAGATTTGTCGTGGCGCGATATGCTTCAGTGTAGATGTGGCGAATGGCTTTGATGCTAAGTTTAGGATTTAAAGTGATCAGATAAAGTCGATACGGCATTCGGGAAAATAATTTTCAATAGAGGTAGCAAGGGTTGCCAGTGTTTGGTTTTCTTGTAAAAATTACAACTTGATCCACGGTTGTTACGAAAGAAATAAAACAATTATCTGCTTTCAGTATGGGAAATCTTTTGATGAGGCTTTTGGAAGGAGTTAAAGAATATTATTAAGTAATTAAGGATATTTCTCTAGATTAAAAAGGCTTGTTTTTATGCAGAAGGTAAAAGGCGCCATAAAAAAAAATATAATCGCCGGACTTTTGGTAACGGTTCCTGTTGCACTCACCTATATTATTCTCGAATTTGTGATTACGCGTATAGATGAGATGATGGTTCCAGTAGTTTCTAAGATAATAGGCGAGAAGGCTATGGAAAATTTTAACGAATATTTTGTTCCCGGGATGGGTTTTTTGCTCCTCATTTTGATTATTTTTTTTATAGGCTTGATTGCGACTAACATTTTTGGCAAGAAGATATTCAAGCTTGGTGAATTAGTGCTACAGAAAATCCCGCTCGTTCGGGTTATATATATTACTATTAAAAAAGTGGTAGACACGATTTCTCAGTCCCAAACACCTACGTTTGAAAAAATGGCATTGATTACGTACCCGCGTTCACCTCTGAAAACTGTGGGAATTGTAGCCTGTAACACACCAGACATGGTTTTTAAAATGGTTGGGAAACGGTCAGTTAATGTGTTTGTGCCTACATCTCCCAACCCGACAACTGGGTTTGTCATTGCCGTTCCGATAGAGGATGTCAATTTTCTTGAAATGACAGTTGAAGAGGGATTGAAGATGATAATTTCGTTCGGAGTTGTCGCACCAAAATAATATTTGGTTTGGATAAAAGTTTATTTTAAGGCTGTTTTTTAGGGGTTGTCGTTTTTCCCGCAAGTTTTTCGGTGATCGCTTTAGCAACCTTCACATCCAGTTGACTGAGTACCTGTCCAGCGATTTTGCTTTTCATTCCGGAAATAAGTCGCAAGGCAAGGTCTTCATCAATGGCTGCTATCAAGTTGGCAGCTTCAGCTGGCTTCATGGTTGAGTATACCTTGATCAGTGAGTCAACATTTTTCTTGATAAGGCTTTCTTTCATTCCGAACTGTTCCTTGCTTTCCTTTAAAGCTTGTTCGATTTTTTCTAGATTTTTTTGAATATTTTCTTCTAGGGTTTTTAGCTGCTGTTCCTTGGAAACTAGTTCTTTTTCCCGATTTTCAAGTTCTTTTTTTTTCTTCTCGATCATTTCCATCATACGAAATGTTTCTGGACTGATAGAGGTATTTTGTTTTGGAAGTTTGATTTTTTCGGGGGTTTTTTCTTTACCTTCTTTTGGTGGGTCACCTTTTTTATCTTCGGTACTTTGGTCGTCTTCAGCCTCCTTTTTTGGTTCTTCTGGTTGCGCTTCTTCTTTTTGTTCCTCTTCTTGGGCGAATGCCAGATTTCCTCTAACCGTATATACATTATTAGAGATTTTAGAGTTCAGGAATATACCTAATAAATGGAGAAACAAGGCGGAGAATACTATTAATTTAAGTGGTCGGTTCATGAGTTTAAATGCCAGTAGTTAGAAGCAATTTCATCCATTGTTTCCGTCTCTATTTTCGCCATTTTTTTTTTATGCTGCTTTAAATCGCGTTCTTTGAGAATTTCCATCGTGCGTCTTTTTCGACTTGCCTCAACCAATTCTTCTCGCTTAGCTTCGGCCCGTGTATTTATTTCTGAAATTATTTTTTTTTGGCGGTTATTCTGTAAGTAGTTACCTTTAAAAAACATATCATAAAGAAAGTGAGTATCAATAGTTGTGTCTTGAGTCATACGTTGATTAACCTGATTAATTTTATTTTCCCGGGTGTTCTTTAAAAAATCTTGCCGATTTTGTTGAGTTTGCTTATGCGTAAGAATAACACCTAGCTCTTTTTGCAAAAGATTTTCTTTATTTTTGTGTATTTGTAAAAGAGCTTCAAACCGGAATCTCATATTCTTAACTCTCCACGATTTCTTTTAATGCGTTCAGGCATTCTCCCATGGTAACGGTTTCCATAATTCCTTGCTGGAGGTACGCATTGATACGATCTATCTTATTAATGGCGATGTCCCACTTTGGATTACTTCCTTTGGTATAGGCTCCAATATTAATAAGATCCTTTGCTTCATTATAGGTAGCTAGGAAATCTTTCATCTTCATAGACAGATCGTAATGTTCTTTAGAAATCACATCTATCATCAGGCGGCTTACACTCGAAAGAACATCGATAGCTGGATAGTGATTATGCGCGGCTAATTCTCGATCCAATACGATATGTCCATCTAGTACAGCTCTGACAGAGTCGGAGACAGGTTCATTAATATCATCACCTTCAACTAAAACGGTATAGAGCCCAGTGATCGTTCCACTCCCTTCACTGGTCCCAGCGCGTTCTAGAAGTTTGGGAATGAGTGAAAATGTGGAGGGAGGATAGCCTTTCGTAGTAGGGGGTTCTCCAACCGACAGACCAATTTCTCTTTGCGCTAGTGCAAACCGAGTGATTGAATCCATCATTAGAAGGACATCTTTTCCTTGATCACGGAAATACTCTGCAATTGTTGTGGCTATGAAAGCTCCTCGTAGACGAACGAGGGGAGGTTGATCTGATGCGGCGGCAATTACTATCGAGCGTTTCAATCCTTCAGGGCCGAGGTTTTCATCGATAAACTCCTTGACTTCCCTTCCGCGCTCTCCAATAAGGGCAATCACATTAATTTCGGCTTCTGTATTACGAGCGATCATCCCTAATAAAACTGATTTACCCAAACCAGTTCCCGCCATAATACCTATTCGCTGTCCTTTAGCGCAGGTTAGAAGTCCGTTGATAGATCTCACCCCTACATCGAGTGACTGGTTGACTCGCGTCCGACTAAGAGGATTTATAGGTGTTCCCATGATAGGGTACTCTGTTCCTAAAGGTATAGGTCCTTTTCCATCGATAGGTTTTCCATTTCCGTCCAAAACCCGTCCAATCATTTCCGAACTTACACCGAAAGATGGTTGTTCTTCGGTTGCTTCAATAGGACAACCTGGTTCTATCCCATCAATATTGCCAAGCGGCATGAGTAATGTTTGGTTATTACGAAACCCAACGACTTGCGCAAGTATGTGAGGCCTAATTCTAGATTTAATAGTGCATATACTACCGATCGCAACACCAGGGCCGTCAGATTCAATCATCAGCCCAATAATTCGACTGATCTTACCGATTTTCTTTACAAAAGGATTAGTTCCTATAAAGGAGCTATATTTTTTAATGTCTATGGTTTCTTGCATGATTGAGATGCATTAAAAAATGAAAAAAGTTACTCTTCTTTTTCAGGGGTATCTTTTGTTGGTTTTTCCGAAGTAGGCGTTTCGCTACTAGCCGGTTTGTCGCTTGCCATAGTGTCAGTTTCTGAAGTAGGCGTTTCGCTACTAGCCGGTTCGTCGCTTGCCTTGGTGTCAGTTTCTGAAGTAGGAGTTTCGCTACTAGCCGATTCGTCGCTTGCCATAGTGTCAGTTTCTGAACTCTCCGCAGACAGAGGTCCAGAACCGGAGTTGACAACAGGTACTGCCGGGGCAAGGTTTAAAATTTTGTCAATTTGGCTTTCGAGTTGATCGACTTTCGCATCAATCGTTCCAAAGTTCGTTTCAATTACACATCCGCCCTTTTCAATCCCGGGGTGCTCTTCAAAGGTAATGTTTTTGATCTCACTAAATAGATTCTTCAATTCAGGAGAGAATGCCTCCGCATGTGCTTTATCTGATGGATGAATGCGGATAGTCATGTTTTCTCTGTCTATCACAGCATTGATAGCCAGAAGAATCATTTGTTTAACACTGGCCTCGTTAGTGTTGATTTCATGTTGGAGGATTTTTTTTGTCAGTCCGGTGATCATTTCAATCATTTCTTTTTCTACTTTTGGGTACATCATCGTCCGGAATTCGCTTAACTCCCGGATTAGAGAATTTATTGTTTGCAAAAGAGGGATAAATTCTTCTTTTGCAGAATTCTCACCTTTCTGATATGCCGTCTGAAATCCCTCTTCGTATCCGGTTTTGTGTCCTTCCTTGTAGGCATTTTCCTTGATTTCAATGGCTAATGATTTTGCTTTGGCAACTGCGTCCCCAATTAATTCCTTGACTCCTTGCTTGGCCTTATTGATGTTGTCTGCGTCAAAATTTCTTGCATTTTCTGAGTCGAAGGAAAAGCTCCGGTCTCGGTTTGATGCGGTACCCAAGAATTCACTTAACTCAAAGAGACGAGTTTCATCTTTGTCTTTTTCCTCAGAACTATCTAAGTCAATAAATGTGGATGAAGGTTTAAATTGTCTAGACAAGTTCCTCTCCTGCTCCTCCAACTTGAATTTTCCCTTCTCCTTCTAGTTTTTTGCAGACTTCGATGATTTTTTTCTGCTCTTTTTCAACATCGGCAAGCTTGGTGGGGGGAAGGTTTTCCAGGTCATCTTTTAGCATATCAGAAGCACGTTCTGACATATTGAAGAAAAGTTTTTCTTTGAGCTCGTCACTTGCCGTTTTAAGAGCTAGCGGCAGACCTGCTTGGTCAATTTCTTTCAAAATCAGCTGAATGCCCGGATCATCAATCTTATTGATATCTTCAAAGACAAACCGGAGATCATTAATTTGCTGTGCCAATTCAGGGTCGGATTCCTCCAGTTCGGCCATAATTCCCGCTTCGACATCTTTTTCCATAGTCCCGATAATCTGGGCTGTTAATGCTACTCCGCCAAGCCTATTTCCAGATGTGGCTCCTTGTTGTCTCAGTTCTCCTTGAAGAGCAACATCTAGTTCTCGGATTACGTTAGGTGACACACGCTCTAGCGTCGCCAATCGAAGTATGATCTCCGATCGTTTCGCTTCAGGGATTTCTGCAATGACTTGGCCAACAATAGTCTCGTCAATATGAGCTAAAACAATTGCAGCTGTCTGAGGATGTTCATTCAGTAAAAATTCAGCGATATTTTTTGGCTCCAGCATGCGGAGTGTTTCCAGTCCACCACTAAGATCCTCTCCTGGTGTCGATATATTATTAAGAATTTCCTGTGCCTTGGCGGGATCCATTGCTTTCATTAGCGCGGCTTTAAGAAAATCCGCTCCAGCGATACCGATACCACCGATTCCTGTTCTCGTAGCCATGTAGAAGTCTCTAGTGACCTCATCCATGGTTCCCTGATCGACGTCACCTAATGCTGACATATAATTACCAATCGCCTGAATTTCACGTTCCTCCATATTGGCCATTACGTTACCGGCGTTATCTTCACCTATTGACATCAGCAAAATAGC
>JYMV01040236.1_pt1 | contig 10347 bp, 8 predicted proteins | sample 338911 | NCBI WGS metagenome assembly JYMV01 (sample SAMN03354496, study PRJNA234377) | hydrothermal vent metagenome | biome: Deep sea; feature: Hydrothermal plumes at the Eastern Lau Spreading Center, Western Pacific Ocean; material: Seawater | place: Tonga | collected 2009 | depth 2000 m m
TAGCTTGCCGAATGATATAAAAAATCGCACGATCTACACGATCACGACGAAACCGGTCCGCGCGCATGAAATATTTTTAGGTCGGGTGTTTGGATTTGCAGCCGTGGGTACATTGCTGTTGGTTTTAATGGCATCGGTGAGTTATGGATTTGTTGTACGTGGTTTGGATCACGAACATACGATCGACAAAACGGCGATCGAGTGGGATGAATCAACGGGGTTAGGCACAGGTAAGACTTCGTTAGACGCTTATCATCGTCACGATTTTACGATCAATCGTAACTTGGAGAAGGCAGATGGTTCCGATGGTTTAGTTGGTACGACTGAATTAGCCAAAGGGCATTCGCATAACATCTATTTACGTGATGGTGATTACATTGTTGGACCACCGACCGGCGACTTGCTGGCACGAGTGCCGGTCTATGGCGCTTTAAGCTTCTTAGATCGCTATGGGCAACCGAGTGAAGAAGGTGGATTAAATGTAGGTAAAGAGTGGACCTATCGCTCGTACATCGAAGGCAACACGCTGAATACCGCTATTTGGGAATTTGAAAATCTGACCGAAGACATGTTTGTTACAAGCAACAGTAAAAGTGTGTTGCCGTTGGAATTAAACTTGCGTGTGTTCAGGTCGACCAAAGGGAAAATCGAAAGTCGTATTCGCGGCGAGATTTTGTTGGTAAATCCCGAGGAGACATTGCGCAATGAAGAACGTTTCAGTGCCCCAATTCCCTTTGAAGCAGATGAGTTTGTAACCACGCAAGTCAATATAAAATTCAGCGACATCCGTCGTCAAAACCCAGTGACTGGGGAACTAGAAAATATAGACCTGTTTAGAGATTTAGTTGATAGCGGAAAACTACAAGTCCATATCCGCTGTAAGGAACACGCACAGTTTTTCGGGATGGCTCAAGCCGACCTGTATCTTCGAGCTCCTCCAGGTTCGTTTGAAGCCAATCTCATTAAATGCTATTTAGGTATTTGGATGCAGATGTTGCTGGTAATTTTGCTAGGTGTGTTCTTTAGTACATTCTTAAACGGTATTGTTGCGTTGATTTCAACAGTTGCGATTGTCGCGATGGGTATGTTTGCCGGCTTTATTGGCGACATTCAAACGGGTGAAGCCCCAGGTGGTGGCCCGATCGAGTCGATTGTGCGAAACATTACGCAACAGGGTGCGACCTTGGAATTAGAAATGGGTGATACAGCGATTGAAGTCATCAAATCGCTCGATGGATTCTATCTTAACACCATGGAGAGCTTGGCAAAACTAGCTCCAGATTTTTCAAAATTTAATATGTCGTCGAAAGTTGCTTATGGGTATGACATTCATTTGGATTTGATATTAAGACAATTAGTCACCACGATGGTTTACTTTTTTGTATTGGTGCTTGCCGGTTACTTTATTCTCACATCGCGGGAGATTGCAGCGTGAACCTAAACTCGACATTTAAACGTAAAGTTGCCTACATCACAGGTATCGTTCTACTGCTGTTTCCATTGTTCTTCTTAGGGCAACCGGCAACGAGTGGGCGCAATGGTGGCGGTGAGGTAGGCGGTAAGTTAGCACAATTGCGAGCTGAAAGTGAGTTGGCGCAATCGAATTTGGGTGAGATCAATCCCGTAAGTTCGTCGATGCAGTTGGCAACGTTTGGTCTTCGCCCAGTGGCCGTCATTATTCTTTGGGAAAAAGCAACCAAGTTCCAAAAGATGGAAGACTACGACAACGTAACGGCGACGATTAATCAGATCTCGAAGCTACAGCCTAACTTCATTTCCATCTGGAAATTTCAAGCACACAATCTTGCCTATAACATCTCTGTTGATTTCGATAATTATCGACACCGATATCAATGGGTTCGCCGCGGGATACAGTTCTTGATGGAGGGCACTCGCTATAACTCTCGTAACACTCAGCTTGTCCAGGAAGTAGCGTTTTATACAGGCTCGAAAATTGGCTACTCGGACGAAAAGGTTCAGTTTCGCAGTCTCTTCTCAGAAGATGAAATGTTTCACGGTCAAATGTCTGATGAAGGTATTGATTTGACTTCAAACCGAGCACTAGGTGCTAACGGAAAGCCAGATAACTGGAAGGTGAGTTACCTGTGGTATCAAAAGAGTGAAGATGTTGCGAGTGTGAACGAACACCACGTGCATCGTGATCCGATCCGATTTTTTGAGAAAAAACCACAGGCGTTGGTTTATTACGCGATGGCGCTAGAGGATGACGGCTATTTAGATGCGGAAGCACAACAGGCGTTTGCGGCTGCTCATGCTGCGTTAATCAAGCTCGGCAACAGAGACTTGTCTACGCAGTTTGGTTTTAACGTGCGATTGAATCAATATGGTGAATTCCAACAGAATTTGCAGAAATTGCGCATCAAAATGGACGCGTTGGCTCCGGAGTTACGGCAAGAGTTAATAGCCGCACGATTTAAAGGGCTCAGCAAACCGCAACAAGATGCTTATAACATGGAAGTGGGATTGCGTTCCGAGTATCACCGTCAGTTAGCGAATGAAGCGAGTCAGGCTTTAATTATCCCTGAAATAGAGATTGCTGAAGCGATGCCTGCTGCTATTCGCAAGCAGGCACGCAGCATAGCGTTGGCTGCTGAGGATGCTGCGATGAAAGTGGACGGCATCAACTATATGCGCGAGATGATCAACTACGATTACTGGCTCAAACGTTGCGAAATGGAGCAGATGACATTGGCAATCACGGCCCGTAAAACAGTAAAACAAGCGGATGATTTGTTTGTCAAAGCGAGATTAGAAGAAGCTCGCAAGTTGTATGAGATCGCTTGGGTAGATTGGCGGAAAATTTTTGACAAGTACCCATCGATGATTACGCGTGACACCGGCCAGAACTTAGAATCGTCCATCTCAAATTACATTGAATTGTTGCAGCAATTTGATGAGGAGCTGCCGGAGAATTTTGTGTTGCGGAACTTGGTGGCCACTTTGGAATTTGCTCCCAAAAATCTGCCCACTCCGAATATCCAGTTCCCTTCTCCCTCGCAACCGAACCGCATAAGAGGCTCTGTTCCCAATACGGACTATTTGGACAAGTAAGGGCGTTAGGTTGACGGTCCGTTCTTACAACATCAACCACGCATGTGAAAAATGGGTCAGCCCCAGTCATTTTATCGTTTGCAATGCTTGGTAGTGTGACCGCACAGTTTCTATGAATTTGGCTTGCGGTTTAAGAGGCTGGTAAACAGCTCGCATCACCATTTGATATCGCTTGCCAACTTGGTAATTTTCCACGATGAATTGAAAATCCCAAGCCGGATTACCCTGTCCTCCACCGGACGGTGATTGAGTGATGCGGATGTTGTCGCTGGGGCGGAAAATTTGCGCAAAACCCATGCCCTTGCTAACGCCATAATACCAAGGGTCACTATAGCGGTGATCCGAGTGCCCAAAAACGAGTGACAAAGGAAAGTCTTCATCGTGTCCCAATTGCCTACCGTCTCGCAGGGAACGATGCGTTGCTTTGAGCCCATGTGCTGACGTGATACCACGAATGATTGTTGGCGGCGGCAACTTGATTTCCTTGAGTCGGCTACCAATATTCGCCCACCCCGGAAAATGGATGTCTAGCGATTCAGGTTGGTGAATGTAACTCGCCCAAAACAAACCAATATAACCATTAGAAAAAGTATCTTTGTGGGCAATGCACTCCAACGTCATTTGAATAACGCCTGCGGGTAACAATTCGTACCGCAAGCAACTCTCTAGTTGAAAGTGTGGCGTCGGCGGTTGGTATAAGTCGACGCAATGCTTGTTGATCAAACGTAATTCCATGGGGGCTCGTCGTGGTTCGAACAATACGTCTCGTGATTGTGTAGTCCCGTCATGAATATGTTCATAGTTGAGACCAGCGTAACTTGGTACAAACAGGTTCGATTGACGCTGGGCGTGGCGTAGTTGTGCAATGCCACTATAACCCGCGCGATGACCGGGTAATTGTTCATCGTCAACGGCTTGGTTTGTAACGATCGTCATTTCCACACTCTGCCTCTTAAGGACGGCATAGGCACTTGTGGATTTCGTCCAATCGCCTTTCCCTTGACTCAGCGATGTGCGCGGGGGCGGCTCCTGAGCCAAGGTGGCTACCGGCAAACTCATTAACAGAAACAGAAGTACGGCTGTTGGTTGTTTCATTCACGCGTCTTTTGGGAAGGGACTATTGTTGACTTAAGAATCCCGCACTGGACTGAAAATATCGCTGGCGGCGGCCTTGGGCTAACGCTCGAGCTTCTGATTGTTGTTGTTGCAGGTCATCTACGTTTGCTTGGCATTGGCGACACCCGTTGATTTCAAGATGGGTTTTTACAAAGGCATTTTGATCTGGCGGCATGATGCCGAGTAGAAAATTTCCCAAGTCTTCTCGGTTAGGACAACTGACATGGTGGCTGTGCCAAATAGCACCGAGTGAATGGTTTCCAGCGCTGGTGTTTGCTCTGAGGGTCGTCAAGCGTTCAAGTAGAGCGGGATCGGCGCGTAATTCACGTTCAATGTCTGTCATCCGTCCAGCTTCTAGATCTTCATCCAGATACGCATATAATTCCGCATCACTAAACATGATTGGTATCCTCCTTGGAGTTTTGCTCATTAAGCTCGGGGAAAATATCCTTATTGAGCCCTTGCTTTCGCAACTGTTTCTTTATTTTGTCGACGAACTCAAATTTAGTACTAGCCACAACTTGTTGGCTAATTTCTAATTCGTCCGCAACGTCCTTGTTCTTCATGCCGCGCAAAAATAGCAACTCCAAGGTACTAATTTTGAGCCAGTCCTGCTGAGTTTTATAGGATTGAAGAAGTTGTTCGATGATTTCGGCTATTACATCCGTTTCAATTCCTTTGCGTTCTTCGCTGCGGAAAATCGCGGATGGTTTACGGTCTCCTGCCGCTAATTGCATCGCACCATCGGAAGAGTTATTGGCGTTGATGGGAATCGTTGGACGTCGACCTTCTCGCCGTAGATGGTCGGTCAGTTTAAACGCACAGATCGTAAACAAGAATCCTTGGATGGGCCGGCTGTCATCGAAATTCGGGATGCTCGTGAGAAAACCGATGAAAGTATCTTGGACAATATCCTCAACAGCACTGGCTTGTGTCAGTCGTCGCCTAACGAAAGCGGTAAGCCGACCTTCGTAGGTATCGATGAGGGTTTGCCAAGCGTCTTCGCTGCCAGCACGAATTTGTTGGACGAGTAATTTATCTGGTGACGTCATACGAACCCTTGGAACAAAAAAACTTCCGTTACTTAAATTTTAATCAAGTAATACGTCGCTGTACAAGTAAATCTTGCATTAGAAATAGTTGGTCGCCAACGACGCCACCGCGGACAAACTAGTCGTCCAAGCGGTGATGTTGAATAAGAGTCGTTTTGTTGGTGACGTTTTCCGCACTATCATGATTTGATTGCCGCGGTAGACAAGCAGCGTCAGGACAGTTGTACCCGCTATGGCACAGAATTTAATTAATCGCTGTAAAATATGAGAGTCGCGCCATGCTTGCTGCATTTGTAAGTGCTGGGGGGACACATCAACGACAGTAAACAATCGATATTGTGTGATATCTGAAGGTTGACCGTTGACCACGGGCGTATATTCCGCCACGTAAACGTTAGACTTCAACAAGGAGCGACGAGGATCCAAGTTCATTCCTTGAGCATAGAAGAACTCGATAGCCAGAGGGTCCGATGTGATGTCGCTAGCCGCAGTGGTGATTAGTTCGGTTGTCTGTTGTTCGAGTTCTATAATCGCTGTGGTGAATTCGACTTTGGCTGTCGTTTCTATTCGCCGAGCGTAGCGATTATTGATTGGCAATACGAGTTGTGGTTGTTCAACGATCGCTCCTTTTTTTCCCGTAGCGAGATCAAAATCATAGAAAGTGGAACCAGCGGGGATAGCACTGGTCATGATTGTTGCTTTGCGTCGTTCCGTTATCGCACGACTACCGTCGGTTAAACTTGGTGCAGGTGAGAGTGAAGTGACAACGAGTACCACAGCCAGGAGGATCGGCGACGCCATCAGCACTAGGTGAACGCGCATCATGTTATTCGTTACTGTTGACGGTTGGTGGTTATTCATGATACTACCCTAACCTCGCTATTCGCTTAAACTCTCGACGCTGGGCTCCGCTGATTTGTGGTGCACTGAATTGGATTGCGAGTACGGTGGCGGCCATGATGGCAGGCATCCACGGCTGGGGTGCAACAGGAATCAGCCACGCTACGAGTGCGACCATCAGCGCACTGATGATGTCCATCCGAAAAGCACGCATGGGACTAGCTTGTTTCCACCAACGGCATGCTGCAAACAAAATAGCGACGAAAACAACATAGTGCTGATAGACAGGCGCCGACTGACCACCTAGCCGCCAGTCTTTTCCTGCTTGCCACTGCTCCAACACCCACGGAAACCATGCATCTTCAGTGTGCAGGTCCATGAGATCGAGTTGCAGAAAGTTGGCGAGGCCAAACATAAACAGCCCTAGCGCAGCGCCGGCTGGGAACATCATAAAGCGCTTCACTGTATTGTTTTCGAGATCCGTCTCCCAGTATTTACTGATGCTCAGCACAGTCCAACTGCTGACTGTAATGACAGACGTAATCCAAGCGTACCATTGCAACATTTCATTTGAGGAAAATGGCGAAGCGTGAGTAGAAAGTGACAATATAACAAACCCGAAAGCCAATGCGGCGACCAGTGATTTGACCAGCGACGAAGTTAGTTCCGTGAGCAAGTCGCTGCGAGAGCGAAGTAATAAATGTTCAATCGCGACGTCCTTCCAGTGTCGTATGGAAACTGGTCGATGTACTATTGTGGGAGGCACATAGCTAGGCGTTGGAATATATACTGGAGTAACAGGCGCTTGGGTGACGGGGACAACGGCATCACGTGATTCGTTACCGCTGAGATCGATTGGATGCTGAATTGGCTTGTCAACCGTTTCTAGGTCTTCAGGCAACTGTGGCCGTTGAACATCGCCAACGTTTTCATAGTCGGGTGCAGGAATGTCGCGTAACATATCGACGACATGCTGATACCTTTTTGTTTTGTCTTTCTGTAGCGCCTTCTCGATTGCTTTTCTATATTCCAGCGGTACGCTCGACAGATCGGGCTTAGCGGTGAGTTGTTTGACCAATATTTCCTGGTCGGTTTCACCTGTAAAAGGCACATTGCCAGTCAGTAATTCGAACAGCATGATTCCGAGGGCATAGACATCAATTTCGCGGCCGTAATTGCCGTCGCCAATTTCCGGTGCCATGTAGTGGAGTGTGCCAATACTGCGAGTATGACCGCCACGTTGACTGCTAGAAATGAACTTGGATAAACCATAATCACCAACTTTGACATTCCCATCACTGATGAAAACATTTCCAGGTTTCAAATCGCGGTGGACAATACCTTTGTTGTGCAAATACTCAACGCCACTGGCAATACTATAAAACCAAGCGGCGGCATCATCGGTGCTCAGGCCGGTTGGGTTTTTGTCAAGAATATGCCGCAAGCTATTGCCCGCCATATATTCCATGATGATCCAAGTATCATCATCGATGCCTTCTTTAATATCGAACAGTGTCACCAAATTTGCATGGCTGACATTTAAAACAAGATGATCTCCCCGTTGTTTTCCTGTCGGCTTTGTTGCTTCAGCCTTGCTGACAATCGCATCCACTTGTTTCAAGGCGACTTCTTTTTCACCGTCGCTGATGGCGAAGTAGACTTCACCAAAACCACCTTTGCCCAAGCCACGCTTGATCGTATAACCATCAAGTGGTCGATCGCCGCTGGAGTAGGTGAATTTCATGGCTTCAATCCTGCAATAGGAGTTCGAATTACTGAGGGCTAACTGATAGGTTAATGGTCACTTATGGGGTTTGTCGAGTTTCTATAACGCTTCGATACCGAGTGAAATGTATTCGCTTTTTATTTTGGAACCGAGGAAAACAGGACCTGCGGATTGCTCGTGTTTTTCATCCATATCGATTGGTTGGTCGGAGCGGCAATCGATGCCTTGTTCGCTGCGATACAATACGATTTGATGTTCATCATAGGGGTAAACAACATGATCATGATCACGATTACCAATAATGAGTGAATCGGCCATGAGTAGAATACCATCGGTACGTGGATGTGTTCGGTGGCTTGTAGTGAACTCTAATTTTGCCGTTGCGCTGAGCGGATGGGGCTTACGAAACAGTAGTTCTACGTTGCCGAACTGAATTTGATCACCATCGTGTAGTGGAGTTTCAGTCGTTGTTTCGCTGCCACGAACCCGAACTGTTGAAATGGGTTCCAGAATGTACTGGTCACCAACTCGGCGTATCTTGGCATGGTTACGCGACACGTCAGCTAGTAATGGAATATCGACTGCCGATCCAGCAATGGCTTGTCCCAAAGTAACAACATCTCGGAGACACACTAAGTAGCCGCCGACGGCGTCGACCCAGAGGATAAATCGCTGAGTGTGAGTTATCGGTTTCATGGCGCGATCCTGGGAAAAATGTTGCTCATCTTGTGTTATCTTGGGAGCGATTTGTGATAGTGCGTTTTGCATGGGCTTGTTACTTCAATGAGTTCTTATTTACTATACTCTTGATTACGGCACTTTGGTTTATGTTTGGACAAGATTAGAGTCGTCATCTTGTATTGATATGGAGTTTTATACTATCCGCGCAAGAATGGAGCTCACACAAGGAATGTGTGAGCTCCGATTCAGGAGCGATCAACACTATTTCTTAACCACCTGTGTTGAAACTTCGTCACCATTCTCGCTGTTTCCAAAGTAGTTCGTGATTTCATCCATCAGATCTACTTGGGATTCGCTATCCTGAACGGGGATGCGATCAAACGAGCGGCTTTCAGAGTTAGCCATGCGTTCTTCGGCACTGAGACGAGAATCGATTTCGTCAATCAATTGACTCGTCTTAGCGAGCTGGCTATCATCGAAGACAAATTGACTGCTCGATTTAGCAACTTCAATCATGCGATTGCGAGCAGCTAAATTATCAATTTGCACGCGCAGTTTACGCTGCACACTTTGCATGTCCGCCAACTTGTTACGGGCAGTGCTAAGATTACTCATGCGTGTTGCGAGCAATCTCTTGAGGTTCTTCAAGGTCGATTCGTCGGTTTTGTATTCTTCAAACCGATTTTTCAAATCTCGTTTTACCTCTTTAGCAGTGTAAGCATTCCCGGTGTAGACAAAGGTCTCACTACCAGAGGCCAGATCCGCGTTGAGCCGGATGATGGATTTTTGGTCAGTCGATAACTTTGCGTCAAACTCATGGATGTGCTCTTCGAGCTTTTCGATTTCGACTTCTTCTCCAGTGATCAATTCCATGTTCTTGCGAACTTCGGGAGTGATCTTTGAGATATGTTGTCGAGCGCGTTCTAGTTCAAAGTTCACAGGAACTGAGCTTTTAACGGAATCGCGAACACTGGCAACCGAAGTGGTCAGATAGCTGGTTGCGTCGCTACCAAAGAGGAGAGCCAAAAGCATTAATACTGCAGTGGCACCACCTCCAAAATATAATATTCTTTTCTTCATGACTAGATGTCCTTTCGTAAGACATTTTGATTGAAGGGCCATTGATTTGGGCCCGTTGGTGCTTTCCGAAGCATTTTGCGTTTTGAGAACCACAGTGGTTCAAAACGTGGCGGAAAATCGTTTTCTGCCATCCTTTACCTATCTATTCGTAGAGCGAGTAATAAAATTGACGGCGGCAGGTCAAAAACCGAAAAAAAACTTGGCTGATGCGGTATTTCACGGCAAAAATAGGCGTTATTCATTATTTACGAACATCGGAGTCCGACATTGTTGCTCTATAATCAAACTACAGCAGAAACGAAGTCAAGCAACGGTGCGTTTGCCATACTGCTTGGATATTCCCGATGTGTGAGATGGAACCATGAACCGAAATTCTAGGACACTTCGCAAGAAGTTGTTCGTAACGACAGTTGGAGTATTGATTTTGTTGTGCCTGAATTCCTCAGTACTCGTGGCTCAAGATGAACCACCATCTGCGGAGCAGGCGAAAATTGTGGAATTGATCAAACAACTGGGCTCGGAGTCGTTCCAAATTAGGGAACAAGCTCAAGCGCAGCTACTAGCAACAGGCCTAGCAGCTCAGGACGAACTAAGCAAAGCACTGAAAAGTGCTGATTTAGAAATACGATTTCGCGTTCGTCGTATATATGTTCAATTGCTGCAGATGGATTTTCAACGACGCCTGACCTTATTTGTCAACGACGTTGATGGCAAGTTGAAACATGATTTGCCAGCCTGGAAAATGTATCGAGATAAAGTTGGCAGCAGCTTGGCACACCG
>JYMV01020730.1_pt1 | contig 10346 bp, 9 predicted proteins | sample 338911 | NCBI WGS metagenome assembly JYMV01 (sample SAMN03354496, study PRJNA234377) | hydrothermal vent metagenome | biome: Deep sea; feature: Hydrothermal plumes at the Eastern Lau Spreading Center, Western Pacific Ocean; material: Seawater | place: Tonga | collected 2009 | depth 2000 m m
CCGACGCAATAACCAGTATTGTAAATAATTTTATCTGAACACCTCTTTTCATAGGAGGCAAACTTACCCCCGAATGAAGATTTAATCAACTTTGAGTGGATTGTCAAAACCTTGACAGAGAACTGTTTTTGGACTACCTTCAGACAAATCCCTCGGCTAACAAATGAATTCCTGATTTGGAGGAAAGTGAAATGAGGAAATTCACCGGCCTGATTACCGGTAGTGTTTTTGTGCTAATGCTCGTAACACCCAATATGGCACAGGAACATCCTAGTGAGCATCCATCGGAACACCCAAAAGAACACCCGGTCTCTCTCAGTACAAAAGCAGTATCGAAAGAGAGTCTGGCTGATGCTGTGAGGGAACATGTCGCTGCGATAACATTGGCAGAGGGAGCTTATACTTTTACCGATAGTGTGGAGAATAAAGTGCTTAACCTTAAACTATTGAAGGTTCATGATGACAAGTTAGCGGCACTTGGAGATCACACTTACTTCGCCTGCGCCGATTTCGAGGCAGAGGATGGAGTTGTTTATGATCTTGATATTTTCATGAAAGGTGAATCAGTGGAAGTGCTAAAACCCGACGAAGTGACTCTTCATAAGAAAGATGGCTCGGAAAGGTACACCTGGATAGAAGTAGAGGGAATCTGGCATAAAGCAGAAACTGGTAAATAGATCTTTTTCCCTAGTTCAAGATCCACCACGTAAAAGAGCGATCGGAACCATGTCAATGCCACTACAATCCTTTTAGTTTTTCTGGCAAGGGTGCCGTCGGTGATGGCATATAAGTTATTACCTGTTTTTAAAGTCTTATTGGGTGATTGTATGTGGTCAAAACCCCCTTACGATAAAACTTTCCACCCCACATAACGTTTTCTCCCCAGAAAAAAGGGGTGTTACGAAACACCCCTTAAAAAAGTTGTCGCATATTTCACCAATTAATCTTCGTCCTCTTCTTCCTCCTCGTCCTCTTCTTCATCGCCCTGATAATAGGCAGCCATCATTTCTGGATCGTAGTAGTATTCGTAATCTTCGCCGTATTTAGCACCGGGCCACCCCTGGAATGGAGGTACGTGTGCTTCCGGAGATACGGCCCCGGCAGTATACTGAGGAATAGAAGGTGTTTCTAAGGGGGGCGCTGCTACTCCCTGCTGCGGAGAGAGCCGCTTGTTATTGTAGCGGAGAATCAGCCCTGGAGCAATTGTTAGAAAAAGGATAACGATTGCCAGCGTTGCACCATCAGGTTTAATGTGATATCCACCCCAAATATCCTGCTCAACTGCAAACAGAAGAAAAACGGGTATAGACAACATGATACCGAATAGAATAAGAATTGATCCTAGTTGCCCTCGAAGAGTTACACTGGCAACATTGATGTACATTAGCCATAAGATCAGCCCCCCCACAATAGATAAAACCGCTAAGTAGTATTGCTCGTTGCCAATGGCCACCCCAAAAGCGATGGTAGAGAGAAGAAGTATAAAATATCCAAAGACGGTTCTACTGTCTTGATCTATCACAAAACCCCCTGTAGAATAGATGTTCGGGAAAATTCCTTATCTGAGGAACAAAAAATATCCCTATTCTCTCCGTCAAAAGCAAGCCTAAACTAAAACCCCATAAAGAACGATTTTAAATAAGGGCTGAGCGTTCTATATTCTTCTATTACAACCTCATTATGATGTTGAAAAGTAATAACACACTACAGATTGGTGTTGTCGGCGTTGGCTATCTAGGCCGCCGTCACCTAGAACACACCATGCAGCTAAAAGATGCAGAGTGCTGCGGTTTTTTTGACAAAGACGCTGAGAGATCGGCATTGATAGCTCAGGAAAGCGGCGCCACAAGCCACAATTCTTTGGCAGCGCTTCTTGAATCAGCCAACATTATTACTATAGTGGTTCCCACGGTTGATCACTTTTCTGTGGCGCAAGTATGTATAAATGCCGGCAAGCACGTATTCATCGAGAAACCCATGTGTGAAACAGTAGAAGAGGCAGACACCCTACTTGAATTAGCAGAAAAGAAAGGTGTACAAATTCATGTGGGACATATCGAGCGGCTCAATCCCGCACTGGTTGCGCTGAACGGCATTGAACTGGCCCCACGATACATCGAGACTCACCGTCTGGCGCCATACACCGTCCGAGGAACGGACGTTCCCGTGGTACTGGATCTCATGATTCATGATTTGGATGTGATTATTTCCCTCGTGAAATCACCCGTCAAATCTGTGAACGCATCTGGTGTTTCTATTATGACGGATTCGGTAGATATTGCCAATGCTCGCATTACTTTCGAGAATGGCTGTGTAGCCAATATCACATCGAGCCGTATAGCTAAGGAATATGTGCGTAAGCTACGGATATTTCAGCAAGACATGTATGTCACCATCGATTTTCTCCGTGGGCTTACGGAAGTATATCGTCTCTTGGATGCAGAAGAAGAAGATCCTGACGCGGTCTTTTCAGCGCCGCTTGTCACCGGCAAGACAACTCGCCAGATTGTCTATGAAACTCCCCCGGTGAAGAAAGTAGACGCACTGAAACTGGAGCTGGAAAACTTTGTTGCATCAGTGAATGGCGGAAGCACTCCCATAGTATCTGGCAGGGAAGGTCGGGAAGCGCTGGCGGTAGCACTACAGATTCAGGATAAGATTGAACAGACACTCCACTGATCTGGAATAAAATTTCCTTTCCTACTTATGGATATTCGAGACTTTTTCTTCAGGAATCGAGGTTACACACCCATTCCTTTAGCCATCATCATTCTCACCTTCGCTTCCCTCAAAATAGAATTACTGCCTATTGGTGTTATCCTGGTGGTAACGGGTGAATTACTGCGATTGAATGGTGTGCGCTATGCCGGTGGCGAAACACGGACACTAAAAGTAGGAGCCTCCGCCCTCTGCTCATCGGGGCCATTCGCCTATCTGCGAAATCCGCTCTACCTTGGGAACGTGATAATCTACGCCGGGATGGTGCTCATCGCAGGAGGAGAGTTTGTCTGGATTCTTCTCCCTGTAACATTGACTTTCTTCTTTTTAGAATACGGACTGATTATCTCGCTTGAGGAGGAGACCCTCCGTAAGAAATTTAATGAAGAGTATGGGGAATATCTTTCAATGGTACCTCGTTTGATTCCAAGAGTGAGCCCATGGAAGGGAGGAAGTGAAACTGTGCCCATGACGATAGAGAAAACTTTGCGGACAGAAAAGCGAACCCTTCAGATAATAGGCGGGTTTATCCTTCTTCTAATTCTTAGAGTCACATTATTATAAATAAAGGGCAATGGTGTTCACTAATAAGAAAACAATACTGATTGTTGCCGGCGAAGAGTCGGGAGATCTCCACGGCTCGAGTCTGGTGGGTGAGATGGACCAGCGCATGCCAGAGCTTTCCTTTTTTGGTATTGGTGGCGACCGACTTCAGGATGGGGGAGTGGAGACCATTGAACATACGGACAACATGGCCGTAATGGGTTTTTCGGAGGTGGTGAGCAAATATCGCTTTCTCCGAAAAGTCTTCCAGAATATAGTAAAGGAAATTGATAGACGTAATCCTGAAAGAGCGATTTTGATTGACTATCCTGGGTTTAATTTAAGATTGGCGAAAAAGCTGAAAGAGCGAGGTGTTCCCGTAACCTATTTTATTTCACCACAGGTGTGGGCGTGGAAGGAGAAGCGTGTGGAAGTCATAAGGAAGTGCGTGGACCAGCTTATCTGCATCTTCCCATTTGAGGAAGCGTGGTACGCTAAGCGGGGGGTGGATGCGACCTTTGTTGGGCATCCCTTTATGGACATGCCTGAGCCGAAGATTTCTAGAGAGGAGTTTCTCCAACAACATGCATTTGATCCCGACAGGACCACAATTGCCCTCATGCCTGGCAGTCGACAGCAGGAGGTTAATCGACATCTGAGCGTCATGGTGAAATCGCTCTTCAATCTCCGGCAGATGGGAATGAACCTTCAGGCGGTCATCGGCAAGGCGCCGGGAGTTAATATTCGCGGTGTGAACTACCACGGTCTTTCAGTAGAAGAGGAAAATCCTCAGCTAGCCCTCCGATTCGCCGATGGTGCAGTGGTAGCTTCCGGAACTATCAGCTTTGAGGCTGCACTCTATAACACACCGTCCGTGGTGATATATAAACTTTCACCTTTCACGTGGTTTTTCGCCAAACGGATTGCCAAAGTTAAACACGTTTCAATGCCCAATCTCATCGCTGGGAGGGAACTGTTTCCGGAGCTTCTTCAAGAAAAAGCGACACCTGAGCTTGTGGCAGCTAATCTGCAGCCTCTTCTTGCGGATGGAGAGAAACAGGATGAAATTTATTCGGGTATGGCGGAAGTACAGAACGCCATGGGTGAGCCTGGTGCGGCAAAAAGAGCGGCAAAGTTGATTTTACAGAAACTTGAATAGACACTGTGGCAGGTAAAAAGAAGACAGGTATACGATTCGGGAAGCCACTAATCGGGATACTGTTCCGCACTAATCGTATAACCATGATTAATGAAGAGGTCCTCCTCAAGGCTTTGGCAAGTGGCCGCTCAGTAATTCTCTGCTGTTGGCACGGACGGCTTCTATTTCCACTCCACTGTTTTCGAAAGCGCGGCTTTCATGCTCTCGCGGGTCTACATGATGATGCGGATATTGTATCGCAGATCGGAGAGAAAATGGGGTGGCACTTTATACGCGGCTCTAGCTCTGGCGGCGGGAAAGAAGCATACCGGGAAATGGTGGAAGTTCTTTCCAGTCCCGGGCAGGCAATTGTGGTAACACCCGATGGACCGCAAGGTCCGGAGCATGTGGCAAAGGTTGGTGCGGTGAAAGCGGCACAGCGGACAGACGCCCTGCTTATTCCCATCACGGGACATGCCACACGGAGATGGGAGATAGCCAACTGGGATACATTCGAGGTACCCAAGCCGTTCGGCCGGATTCGGTTTGCCTTTGGGGAACCGCTGGAAGCAGATGCAGAAAGTTCCACCGAGAAACTGAATAGTAAACTAGAAAATCGAATGATATCACTACAGCAAGGGAATGACGCCCAGCTTATCAGCTAAATCCCGCTATATTCTGTTCCCGCTGGCGCTCTTCTACTGGGGAGTCGTATTATGGCGCAATCTCTTCTATACTGTTGGCTTCTTTGTAACACGCCGCCTGCCTGTGTCGGTTATAAGTGTAGGCAATCTTACCGTGGGCGGTACAGGGAAAACTCCGGCCGTTATCTATCTTGCCCAGAAGCTGCAGAAGAACGGTTTTCACCCTGCGATTCTGAGTCGCGGCTACGGCCGAAACACTACAGGGACAGTGATTGTTTCAGACGGAGAAAAGTGTTTAACTGGATGTAAAGAAGGAGGCGACGAACCGTACCTCATGGCGCAGCGCCTCTTCGGCGTGCCCATTGTAGTGGACGAAGTTCGCTACCGTGGCGGCTGTTATATCGTGGAAAAATTTCACCCTGATGTTATACTATTAGATGACGCCTTTCAGCACCGGGCTCTGGCGCGGGACCTGGATATCGTCCTGCTTAACAGTCAAGACAGCCCAGAAGCTTACAAGATGCTGCCCTACGGCAAACTCCGTGAGCCGCCGTTTCATCTCCGCCGAGCGGATCTACTCATCTGGACCAAGCGAAATCTCTCCCGCCCGCCTGTTGCAGTGCGGAGCAGGGTTGAACGGTATGGTGTCCCCATACTGTCTAGCCGACTGCTTTCAGCACCAGAACTGCGCAGTTCTGACGGAACGGTGATGAGCTTAGCGGAACTGAAAGGGAAGAAGGTTTTTGCCTTTTGCGGCGTGGGTGATCCCCAGTCGTTTTTCCGCATGGTGGAGCAGACCGGTGCTGACATTGTTGGTCGCAAAGCTTTCGACGATCATCACAACTATAATAAAGAAGAGACAAAGCATATCGTATCTGACCTAAAGAATCAGGAAGTTGACTGTTTCATCACGACGGAGAAAGACCTTTTCAAGGTTGCGCCGTATTTTGGGAGCGACAAACTTTACGCTTTAGGAGTGGAGTTTAAACCTACACCGACAGGAGAGAAGGAACTATTGGCGATGGTGAAGGGAGTGCTGGGATAAATATTTTCTCTGAGCTCTCAGCGCCTCTGCGGCAAAAAACCTACTGCATTGCACCCACAGCAAACAAAGCTCCCACAAAGGCGAGCAGTATAGGCCAGCTGGTAGAGACAAACTGCTGAGCGCTGGGGTCCTGAAAGACGTGCACCTCAAACTCGTGAGATGTGGCGGCACCCCGCTCATCCACCGCCGATAAAACAATGTCGTTTACGCCCTGCTGGTTCATGTGCGGCTTCCATTTCAGCACACCGGTCTTTTCGTCAAACCGGGCGCCCTTGGGGAGTTTGATGGGACGCAGCTTTACTTTATCGCCATTTAAATCCTCTACGGTGAAACGGTAGCGGTATTCGAAATTCGTAAGAGCTACCGGTTTCGGCTTGGAAATAACCGCCGGCGGCATATTTACGAATAGATTCGTTTCCTGGATATCTTTAGCGTAACCGTCGGTAATCTTCACGGCAAAAAGCCGGCTGTTGATCTGGGTTGGGGTGGGCACCCACGAGATTCGACCGTCCCGTGTGATCTGCATCCCCTTGGGAGCTTTCAACAGTTCGTAGTTCAGCTTTTTATCTGAATTCTTATCTTCCACCACCACCTGATATTTGTAAAGCTTATCCACCCCCGCCAACTTGGGAGGCGTAGAGATGATGGTCGGTGGGTGATTGATATAGAGATCGAAACTCTGCTCGTCTTTGGTATAACCGTCGGACACCATGAAAGTAACTGTGTGGGAGTCGTATTGCTTTGTCGTGGGTGTCCACGAGATGGACCCCTTAATTTCATCAATAAACATCCCATCCGGGAAATCCAATAGTGTGTAGCGGATGAGCGGTACGCGCTCTACGTTGACCTTGGGCGGCTTACCCTTGTTGCCTTCAAAAAAGTGCCACAGAATATCCTTTACCTTTATCCACCTGCCACCTACCCGCTTGGAGATGAGAGTAAGCTGATCGTCTTCAAAGAAGATGTCGTCCACGAACCGTTTAAGGTTCAAGCGTGCAACCACCTCTTCACCATCTGCCCCTTTTTCCTCAATCTCAATAAGGATAGACTTCTTGGCTTTGAAGTCACCGATGTAGCGCTCGATATTTTCCAGGAATACCTCGTCCTCAATCACGACTGAATATATCTTAGTATTCTCCACATCGTAAACAGAGGTAATGTGGTCAAATGTCATCAGCGAGCCCCGGTTCAGATCGTCGGTCTTGATGGGATAAGAAAAGGTTTTTCCCACGGCTCCCAAGACTGGTGGTTCTGAAGTGATATGAATAGTAGCGTTCACAAAAAAGTTAAACGATTTCTCAATGACCACCCTACCATCAGTGATTTCCACGTCAGCTGTAGAGAAGTCGAGGTTTTCCTCAGTGGGAACCCACAGCAGCCTTCCAGTGGAAGGATCAATGCGCATCCCTTCCGGCATGGAGATGGGCTCGTAACGGATTACGTCGAATTCGTTGGGGTCTTCCACTTGGAACTGAAACTCTAAGGTGTCGCCTAAGCTGACCAGCGTCATGGGCTCTGGTGTGGACACAATCACCGGCGGATGATTCACAAAAAGGGCTACGTGTTGTGTATCAGCAGCAATGCCGTGATGGGCAGCGATGACAAATTGCTGAGTGTCAATCTGTGTCACCTGCGGCTCCCAGGTAATTAATCCGCTATTGTCCACCATCATACCGTAAGGGGCCTGGACGAGCGTGTATTTCAACTCACCGGCTTTGTCCTCCGGGATCTGGACATCCACCTGGTACTCGTACCGTTCTTCCGTGGCCGCTTCTGTTATTGGCACAGAGGTGATGACCACCTGTCCCCGGGAGTAGAGCTTCAGGGATTGCACATCCCGGTCGAAGCCATCAGAGACGACAATACGAACGTCATAAATATCCACGTGAGAATCGTCTGTTTGCCACGCCAGCAGGCCGTTGTTATCTATTGACATTCCACTTGGTGCCTTCTCAAGTGAGTAGCGCAGGTGAGCATCCACATTCACATCGTGGGCTTCCACCTGATAAATGAACTCACCACCGGCGATAAACTCAGTCGCTTCCGGCTCTGAAACAATGACTGGTGGATCGTTCACGTAAATCCAAAAACGTGATTCAAATGTAGCCAACTCGGGAATAACTTGATAGGTTACGCTATTGTCCACAGGTGAGGTGACTATCTCCACATTCTCCCCGACCTTCATCTTCAACAGGAATTCCAGCTCGTACGCGCCCAGCTGGGACTGGTCCGGTACCCACTCAATAGAACGTGTATCGTAGTGGAAATACATCCCTCGAGGCGGCGCCTCTACCCATCGGAAGCTGAAGAATTTCCGGTCATCGTCCTCCGGGATTGTGTAGGCGAAGCTCTGGTTAACCGGCAGTATATATGTAGGCAGAATCCCGGGAGGTAGGGGTATTCCTTCCGTGGGAATTGAAGGTGGCGGCTCAACCACAGGTTGCTCAACTTTCGCTCCTGGAATAGTTGTTTCTGGTACATAAGTGTCCACCAAAATTTCTTCAGGGTACTCTGGCACACCACCCAGTTCAAAATAAAATATTTCTGCTTTTTCTCCGTTCCACCCCCCGGCAATTACCGTTCCTAAATAAATTCCATCCACAATTTCAGCCACCACAGAAAATATCTGTGTTCCGTCATCCTCGATTGCCACCGAGAAAAACTCCTGAAGCGGTGCCCCGCCGCTTGCCGCTCCGTATGCGGCGGTAATCAGCCCCTGTTGACCGCTGACCAAGATCAGATCCGGGAATAGGTCTTGGTTGAGATCAGCTGTTTTCAGATCGGATAGCGGCCCACCATCAATGGCCAGATCACGTACTTCTATTCTTTTCTCCACCACCGACAGCTTAACCACATGTCCGGAGCGAAACGGGACTAGCAGATCATCGCGGCTGTCGCCATCCCAATCCAAGGTGACCATAGAAAGATGCAGTGCTTCGGACATTCCTGTCACACGGTGAAGCACACTCGATTCCGGCGTCAATTGACCTCCTTGATTTAGAAATGCCTGCAGCCGCAGGATATTTCCATCAGGGCTGAAGGCGATTAGATCGGACAGCCCGTCACGGTTGTAGTCAAAAGCACCGGCGTAAATACGTCTATAGTCTTCAAGCGGTGCATTCCAAACTTCGCGAAGGAAAGATGTATCTTCCTCTGTGCTGAGCCCAAAGACGGAAACAGCAGCCCGCCGGCCTTGTAGTCCGACAGCGATTTCGTCCCTGCCGTCGCCTTCAAGGTCGAGGATTAGCTTGGTCACCCAGTGAGAGCGTCAAGCTGGGCTGGATAGGGAATTCACCTTGTGTCCACTGAAAGACAAGGATGGTTCCGGTTTCCAGTTCATTAGGAGAAAAGATGTTCGCTGCCACAACAAGTTCAGCCGAACCATTGCCGTCCAGATCAGTGATAGCAGCATCCACCAGTGCCCCAGTTACCTGAAAACGTGATCCAGTGTCTGGTTCAAATGGAGTTGATCGGGAGGAGAGATGCCAAAGCAGTTGAGGATACCCCAATTCATCAATTTCATAATAACCAATTTTACCCGTTATGTCACCATCACCCCTACCTTCCTCTATTGTAATAAATTCAACAAGGTCATCATTGTCTAGATCGAATACACCATCTATATGGACAATTTTGAGATCAGCTCCGAAAGAAAATGAAAGCAGCGAAATTGTGAAAAATGTAAATAATCGAGAAGTCATTGATGAAAACACACTCATTATTCAATATCCCCGTTTTCGTCTTCTCGCTTAACAACAAAAAAGTACAATTCAACTGTTTCTTCTGTTTCCCTGGAACGGGCTGTCACGCTTTGACCGCGTATTTCTTCCACCTCTACCTGATCACTATCAGCAAATTTTACCGTATAACTCATTTTTCTAACACCAAGCTGTTTTACTTGAGGTATCCAGGTTATCATCTTTTCAACTGGTTCAAATATAGCACCTTCGGGGAAATAGTCGTCAGAAAATCCCAGAAGTTGCTGTGTTGCTTCACTTAATACGGCTATTAAGACTTCCACGCCCACGTACACCGTATCGGATAAAGTCTTACCTTCCGGCAGGATATCTTCCGGCAATAACATCGAGGATTCTTCTTGCTTTAAGGTGGTTAGAGTAATCTTCCTAACTTTCCGCGGTTCGAACCCTTCTGTTTCTGCAGCCGCCAACTGAAGCTGACGCACCCTCCCTAAATCTGCTGGATTGTAACCTGTTTCTCCAGAAAGTTCATCAGTAACCTGCTCTGCAGTGGTGTGTTC
>JYMV01020069.1_pt1 | contig 10344 bp, 8 predicted proteins | sample 338911 | NCBI WGS metagenome assembly JYMV01 (sample SAMN03354496, study PRJNA234377) | hydrothermal vent metagenome | biome: Deep sea; feature: Hydrothermal plumes at the Eastern Lau Spreading Center, Western Pacific Ocean; material: Seawater | place: Tonga | collected 2009 | depth 2000 m m
CCCAACCGTTCGCCGTTTGAGCAATTCCTACTATATCCATCAAAAGTATTAATTTACCATTTGAACTTTTCCTTTCAACGGGCAACTTTAAACTTTTCTCCCTATGGCGGAACTGGAAAAGGAGCTCAAAGACTACCTAATGGAGAAGGTTTTAAAAGCCCGTTCCACTTTGAGGGAGCTCTCCAACCTCAAAACGGATATAAAGAATAAGACCCTCCTAAAGGCGGCGGAGCTTATAGACCGCTACAGGAATAGGATTAAAGAGGAGAACCGAAAGGATATAGAGACCGCCAAAGAGATGGGGCTCTCCAAGGCTATGATTGACAGGCTCCTTCTGAACGACAAGCGTATCGACGGAATGATAAAGGTCTTGCGCGACGTGGCGGCGCTCGAAGACCCGGTCGGAAGGATAGACAAGATGTGGACCCGCCCCGACGGGCTGAAAATCGGAAAGATGCGCGTCCCCCTCGGTCTCATTCTGATAATCTACGAGAGCCGTCCCAACGTTACGGTCGAAGCGGCGTCGCTCTGCATGAAGACCTCCAACGCCATAATTTTGAGGGGGGGAAAGGAGGCGCTCCACTCGAACAAACTCCTGGTAGAGATACTCAAGGAGGCGGCGAGGGAAACCGGTTTCCCCGAGGAGGCAATCCAATACATAGACAACCCCGACAGGCGTCTGGTTTGGGAACTCCTCAAAATGGAGGGATTGATAGATGTCGCAATTCCCCGTGGGGGTGAAAGTCTCATAAGGGCTGTCTCGGAGAACGCCCGCGTTCCGGTGATAAAGCACTACAAAGGGGTTTGCACCATTTACGTCGACAAATACGCCGACCTGGAGAAGGCTTACGATATCGTTTTCAACGCCAAGGTTCAGCGCCCCTCGGTCTGCAACGCCATAGAGAACTTGGTAGTCCACAGAGATATAGCGGAGGAATTCCTGCCGAAGATGGCTTACTTCCTCGCCAAGGCGGGGGTCGAGCTTAGGGTCGACAAACCCTCTATGGAGATACTCAAAAACGCCCGCCTCCCCGAAGGGGCTGTCGTTAAGGAGGCTACCGAGGAGGACTATTACGAGGAGTTTCTCGACCTCATACTGGCGGTGAAAATAGTGGATAACCTCGACGAGGCTATAGCCTTTATAGAGAAATACGGCTCTAAGCACTCCGACGGGATAGTTAGCGAAAACTACACCAACGTTAAGAAATTCCTCGAAACGGTCGACAGCGCCGCCGTCTACGCTAACGCCTCGACCCGTTTCACCGACGGAAACGAATTCGGATTGGGCGCGGAGATGGGTATATCGACCGACAAGCTCCACGTCAGGGGTCCCATGGGTCTCGAGGACTTGACCATTCCCAAATATGTGGTCTTGGGAGAGGGACACATAAGGGACAACTTCGGCGTTCCCGAGGAGTGGAAAAGGGAAATTTAGTTCCCCCTTCCGTTCCCCCTTAAAATTTTTCCCTTTAAATGAAAGTTCTCGTTGTAGGAAAGGGTGGAAGGGAACACGCAATCGCCTGGAAGGTAGCCCAAAGCCCTCTGGTTAAGGAGGTTTACATAGCTCCCGGAAACGCCGGAACATCCAAAGTTGGAAAAAATATCCCCATAGGGGCTACCGATATAGAAAACCTCGTGAAGTTCGCCAAGGAGGAGAGGATAGACCTCACAATTGTGGGTCCCGAAGACCCCCTCGCAAGGGGGATAGTGGACGCCTTCCAAAGGGAGGGTTTGAGGATATTCGGTCCCGACAAGAGGGGGGCTATGCTGGAAGCCTCCAAGGTTTTCGCCAAAAACTTCATGCAGAAATACGGCGTTCCCACCGCCCGCTACGGCACCTTTGAAAACCCCGAAGAGGCTAAGGAGTTTGTGAAAACCCTCGGCGAGAGGGTCGTCGTAAAGGCGGACGGACTGGCGGCGGGTAAGGGCGCCTTTGTCTGCCAGTCGCAGGAGGAAGCCCTAAGGGTTGTGGACGACCTAATGGTTAAGGGTATCCTCGGGGAAGCCGGCAAGCGGGTGGTCGTCGAGGAGTTCCTCGAGGGTGAGGAAGCCTCCTATATGGTCATGGCGGACGGCACCGACTACATACCCCTTCCCACCTCGCAAGACCACAAGAGGCTTTTGGAGGGCGACAGGGGTCCCAACACGGGGGGTATGGGAGCCTACTCCCCCACGCCGGTTATAGATAGGGAGACCGAGGAGAGGATTAGAAAGGAGGTTATAGAACCCACCTTGAGGGGTTTGGCGGAGGAGGGTATCCATTACAGGGGTTTCCTATACGCCGGTCTGATGCTCACAGAGGAGGGACCCAAAGTTTTGGAGTTCAACGTCCGTTTGGGAGACCCCGAAGCCCAGCCGATACTTACGAGGGTCGAAAGCGACCTGGTCGAACACGTGATGGAGATATTGGAGGGCAACATTAGGGGTGTCGAATTGAAGGTTTCCCCCAAATGGGCTTTGGGTGTGGTTTTAGCCTCCAAGGGTTACCCCCAAAAGCCGGAAACCGGAAAGGTAATTTACGGACTGGAGGAGGTCGAAAGGCTCCCCGATGTGGTGGTGTTCCACGCCGGCACCAAGAGGGAGGGCGACAAAATAGTGACCGCCGGCGGTAGGGTTTTGACGGTCGTAGGTTTGGGGAATACCTTGAGGGAGGCTAAGGAGCGCGCCTACGACGCCGTGGAAAAAATCCCATTTCGAGGGTATGCAATACAGACGCGATATAGGGGACAAGGCTTTCAAATACCTAAAAGGGGAGTAATTTCAGTCCTCCCCGTATTGTTCCTCTATTTTCCGTTTCAAAACGGGGTCTAAACCCAACCTCCTCAATTTCCTATCGTCGGTTTTTAAAATTTCGTAGACACTATCGAAGTTCCTTTCGATAATTTTCCTCTCCCTTTGGGGGAGTTTGTTGAGAATTTTGAGCTCTCTGAGTTTGCGGTTATACCCCACCGCGAAGCGGTGGGCTTCGTCCCTTATCAGACCGAAAATCCTATAGAGGGGCGGGTATTCCCTTAGGGGTATCTCCCTGCCGTCCTCGGTGAAGAGTATCTCCTCCCTCTTGGCGAGCGCGACCACAAAGGTGGGTAGTTTGTAAAAGCGCTTAACCTCCAGCGCAACGTTCAGCTGTCCCTTACCGCCGTCGATGAGCCATATGTCGGGGACGGGGTATTGTCCCTTTTTAATCCTCTTAGCCCTTCGGGATAAAACCTCTTTGAGGGCTCTGTAGTCGTCTATCCCCTCGAAGGTCTTTATGCGGTATTTCCTGTAACACCTTCTGTTCATCGAACCCTTTTCCCAAACCACGCAGGAGCCGACCACAAACTCGCCCATAAAGTGGGAGATGTCGAAACCCTCAACCCTTTCGGGGAAGGGAATTTTTAAAACCTCCTCAAAGAGGGTCTTCGTTTCTTCATCAACACCTTGGGGAGTATTTGCCTCTACCAGTTCCTTTAAAGGTTTGGGAATTTCGGTCGAAACCTTTACCCCTTTTTTGGAGCGGTCGGATAGATACCTCTCCAACATTTGGGGATTTTCGACGCCTCCCCCTACGAACACCCTTTGGGGGATGTAGTTGACCGAATAGTAGGCGTAGAGCCAGCTTTCGGGGGTGCTGTCGTAGGCTTCGGGCAGTTCGAACTCCTCCTTTCCCACCAAACGCCTACCCCTCACGAGGTATAGGACTACCCTTTTAGTCCCCCCGACGGGAACCCATACGTCGGCTTCCGCAAAGGGGAGGTTTAGGACATTTTGACCCCTCGCGAGGTTCTCGAGGGCGGTTATCTGCTCCTTTAGGAGGGCGCACTTTTCGAATTCCAACCTCTTGGCGTGTTCCTCTATTTTTCTGTACAACTTGGGGAGTATCTCCCCCACCTCCCCCGAGAGGAAGGCTTTTGCACCCTCCACCGCAAGGGTGTAGTCCTCCTTTGAAATTTTTCCCACACAGGGGGCGGAGCAAAGCCCGAGGTGGTAATCCATGCAGAGTTTCCCCGGCTTGGGGAGCTCCTCGCAGGTTCGGAGTTTAAAGAGTCTATGAACCAGTTTTTTGACCCTTTGGGCTTGCCTAACGGAGAAGAAGGGTCCAAAATACTCCCCCTTTTCCTCAAAATCGCGGACAATCTTTAGGGTGGGGTATTCGTCGGCGGTTAGCAGCAGCATCGGATAGCCGCCGCCGTGCTTGAAGACGACGTTAAACTTCGGTTTGTGGAGGTTGATAAGTTGCCTCTCGAGCACCAAAGCCTCGTATTCGCTCCGGGTGATTATGTAGTCGAGCCTCTCCGATTGGGCGAATATCTTGAACTCCTTGGGGTCTTCCTTCGCCGCCTGGAGGTGTTGGAGGAGTCTCCTCTTTAGGTTTTTCGCCTTCCCTATATAGACATACCCCTTGCGGTTTCTAAAGATGTATACCCCGCTCCTTTCGGGGGTTTTCTCTATTATTTCCCTCCACCGTGCGAGGGAATTCATTTAAGGGTAATTTGAACCGCAAAGGGGTAGATTACCATCGGAAACCTCCACAAGTAAAAAAATCTTTCCACCCGCGTTGGGAAGGGGGATAAAGTTATCTTCCTTAAAATGGTCTCGATAAAGGAACTCTTTTCGTGGGAGGACTTTGCCCCCACCTTTCCGCTCACCGCCATAGGCGCGAGGGTCTGCTATTCGAAAAAATCGCTCGAAGACCTCCTAAGGGAACCCAAAGTCTCATCCCCCGCGGAGCGGGCTACTTTTCTGTCCAAACTGGCGAATTGGAAACACTTTTCGGTTTTCGCCCACTCGTTCGCCTACAAGCGGGTAGGCAGGGATAAAGCCCTCTACATCGGGGCTAAATACTTCAAAACCTATTGGGACGAAAGACAGCCCGACCTTATAGGCGTCTCCCTAAGGCATTACCTTGAGGAGCTCACCGACATAGAGAGACAGGAGGTGTTTCACCACCTTGCCAAAACCGACATCCCTATAACCCCCATAGCCCAAAAGGGAAATGTAGTCCTATTAGGAGGCAACTACCAAGGGTTTGGTTATTTCGTTTTCTACATAACCGGCATCTCGAGAATAGCAACCCACCAGCTGGTAAGACACACCACCTTAAACTTCTCCCAGAGGAGCCAAAGGTATACAACCGAAAGGGAAAACTATTCGGTAATACCTCCCTCGTTCACAGAAAACGCCAAAAACCTCTTTAAAAGTTGGGACGAAATGGCTAACAACCTCTACAGGGTTTTAACCGAAGACCTAAAGATACCCAAGGAGGACGCGAGGTTTATCCTACCCCACGGGAGGGCTTCCAATATAGTGGTCTCCGCACCCACCCCGTGGCTTCTGGACTTTTTGAGGAAAAGAATGGAAAAAGCCGCCCAATGGGAGATTAGAGAGATAGCCCACCGAATGTGGGAACTCTTAGAGAAAGAAATCCCCAAGGTGGAGCTGTCGAAATATCTATCCCTACAGGGAAATTGAAGGAATTTTTTCCCCTTTAGGCTTTTAGCGCCTTTTTCCAAACCCACAGGAGGGCACCAAAGAGCAGACCCAAAAGTAGGAGTTCAAAAATTCCGTGAAACCAAAGGTGGGCGGGGGGATAAAAGCCGTAAAAACCGTGATGGCAACAGCAATGGGGGCAACCCATAATCTTTTTAATTTATTTTGAGGTTTAACGGATGCTAACGCGGAAGCAGAAGATTAAAAGGCGTTTGGCTCAACTCGCCCTAAAACTGCGGCGGAAGCGTTACGCCTGGCGAAAGAAGGAATACACCCGTTTGGATTACCTGGAAAAGCGATTCTTCCAGTTGCTCACCCGTTTGCGTCAACCGCTGATAATTATCATCCTCGTCCACTACTTCGGAACCATCGGCTATATGGCTATAGAACACTTCCCACCCCTTATCGCCCTCTACCAAACCTTTATCGGGGTCTCGACCATAGGTTACGGCGAGATTATCGAAATGGATTCGGTGGGAAGGCTGTTTACGATATTTCTCGACTTTGCCGGTATAACGGCGTTCTTCTACGCAACCGGGGTATTGGCGGAACTCTTCTTCAAGGAGGATATCTTAGAGATTTATCGGGAGTGGAAAATGCTCAAAGAGATACAGAAACTTTCGGGACATTACATAATAGCCGGCTACAACACCGTGGCAAAGGAACTAATACGCTTCCTAAAGGATAGGGGACACAAAGTTGTCGTTCTCCTCGAAAGGGACGACAAGGATATAAAGAAGGAACTCGAATTGGAGCACGTCCGATACTTCGTTATCGGGGAACCCTTTAAAAAATCTACCCTCTATTTGGCAAATATAAAAAAGGCTAGGGGTCTCATAACCACCTACACCGACGAGGCGAAAAACATCTCGATAATCGTGACCGCCCGCCTGCTGAGACCCGACAGGGAAAACTTCGAAATTATCGGTATAGCCAAAACCTACGAGACCGCCGTCAAGCTCCGCGAGCTGGGGGCTAACCACGTGATAGTTCCCGACCACATCGTCGCCGGCAGGATAGCGGCGCTCATATTCCACCCCCACACCTTCGTGGTTGCGAATATCCTCGAAAAAATCGCCTTCGGCGAGGAGAGCGAAATAGACCTGGCGGAGTTTGAGGTTAAAGAGGGTTCACCCCTCGAGGGTAAGACGCTTATAGACCTCGACCTGAGGAGGCGCTTCGGCGTTACCGTTGTCGCCATAAGGCGCGCCGACGGCAGGCTCGACATGGACATACACGGAAATACCGAAATTTACGGGGGGGACGTTCTCATACTCCTCGGAAAGCCGGAGAAACTCGACAAAGCCCTCGCGTGGTTGGAAAAGGTTCAGGAGGGAAAAATCCCCCTAAAGGGTGAAGAAAAACAGACCGCCTAAAGGAGGAACTTACTTTTTCCTCTCCTCGTTGTGTTCCTCTATCTCCAACACCAAGGGTGCGTAGTGGATATTCAGACACTCGCGCAGTTTCCTAATAAAAAACTTCTTGTAGTGTTCCTTCCAAGACTCGGCGCGGTTTGTTATAACCACAATTGTGGGCGGACGGGTTTTCTTCTGAAAGGCGTAATAGACCTTTGTCGGTTTACCCCTGTAGGAGGGCGGGGGGTTATCCCTAATAATCTTCCTGATGCAGTTGTTCACATAGGATGTCTTGTGCTGTTTGTTGTAGTCCTCCCAAACGAGGTCTATAGCCGAAAAGAGGTTGTCTATCCCCTCGCCGGTAGTCGCTACGGTAAAGACAACGGGGGCGTAATCGACGAAAAAGAGCCTCCTCCTGACCTGCCTTTCCGCCTCATCGGGGGGAACGGGCAGCAAGTCCGCCTTATTCACATCTATAACCAAACCCTTACCCCTTCGGGAGACCAAACCCGCCAGCCTCTGGTCTTGGTGGGTGACCCCCTCCTTTCCGTCGATAACCAAAACCGCTATGTCGGAGCGCTCTATCGCGTTTAAAGTCCGGTTTACCGCGAAAAATTCGGTGCCGTAATCCACATTCGAGGGACGCCTGACGCCGGCGGTATCGATAAAGAGGTATTTCTTTCCGTTCCTCTCGACCAGCGTATCGACCGCATCGACCGTCGTTCCCGCTATGGGTGAGACGATAGTCCTCTCCTCCCCCACTATCTTGTTAAATAGAGAGGATTTACCCACATTCGGTCTCCCTATAAGGGCTATTTTGGGAATGTCCTTTAGCTCCTCCTTCAGTTTCTCCTCCTTCTCCTTCTCCTCGGTGGGGATTTCCTTGACTATATCCTCCAAAAGTTCCGCCAAACCCGTCCCGTGAATGGAGGAGACCGGGTAATAACCCTTAAAGGGGAACTTGTAAAACTCGTAAACGTTTTCCTCCGCCTTTTTATTGTCGACCTTGTTTATGACGACGTAGACCTTATCCTTGTAGGGGAGGAGCATCTTGGCGATTTCCTCGTCGAGGGGGGTAAGACCCTCCCTCGCATCCACAACGAAGAGTATCGCGTCGGCGTCGGGAAGCTCCTTCTCCACCTGCTCGCGGATTTTCGGCATAAATATGTCTTCTTCGCTTGGCATCAGACCGCCGGTGTCGACCAGCCTAAAGATGCGGTCTTGCCATTTGGCAAAGTCCTCTATGCGGTCGCGGGTTATACCCGGTTTGTCCTCCACGACCGCCTTTCTCTTCCCGACCAATTTATTGAAAAGGGTCGACTTACCCACGTTGGGGCGACCCACAATAACCACCTTTCCGGTGCCTCTTTTCCTTTCTTCCATAACGAGGTTGTTAAATTTACCGATAACCCAACTTGGATAGATATTCCCTCTTAAACAGGTAGAGGTATAGGAGACCTACAACCGCCACCGTTAGGAGGGTAAGAATTCCCCCGTCCCTTACGGGTGGGAGGAGTAAGACAAAGGCGGTTAACCCCCAAAGGGGAAGGAATTTCTTTAACCTCCAAAGGGAGCGCAAAAAGAGGGTTAGGGAGCGGGAAACCCCCGCGAGGGTCAAAAAGGTTATCCACCCACCCAAGGAGTAGGAGAGGGCTATAACCCACCCACCGAGGTGGAGGAGAAAGAGACCCACCGCGGGGAGGAAAATTTCCACAGCCAACCAGAGGGTGGAGAGGAAAAATCCCAGATAAAACCTCTCCTTGATATAGAAGATATTCGCGGTGAGGGGATAGAGGGCGGCGGCGGGAAGACCGAGGGCGTAAAGTTGCAGGTAGAGGGCTACCCGCTCGGCATCCCCACCCCCGAAGGCTCCCCTTTTGTAAACCAACTCCACCAGAGGTTGGGAGAATAAAACCAACCCCAAAAGGGCGGGTATTGCGAAGTAAAGCGCTATCTCCCCCGTTCGGAGGAGGTATTTTTTCAGGGTAAACTCCAACACCCTCGGGTCTTTCGAAAAGCGACTTCCCGCGGTGGAAAGATAGGAGAGGTTTACCCTCGAGGTGGAAACCCCTATTACCGAAACCGGCAGTTGGAAGAGCCTAAAGGCGTAGTAGAGACCGGACAGGACACCCACCCCCGCGTGGGTTGCGAAAAACGCCTCCGCCAGCGTCGAGATTTGCCCCACCCCCAGCGAACCGAAGGAGGGGAGCAAGTTTTTAAAAAACTTTTTCACCTTAAAACCGAACCCCGCCTTCGGCGGGAGTAGAACTTTTTTTCTATAGGCAACCGCCAGGGAAAAGAGAACCTGCACAAGACCGCCGCCCAAAACCCCCCAAACGAGGGCGTAAATACCCCACCTTTCGGCAAAGAGAAGAAGAAAACCTATAACGGTTAGATTGAAAAGGGCACTCGAAAAGTAGGCGAGGAAAAAACTCTTCCTATACTGCAAAAGGGCTGAAAAATAGGCGCTCACCACCGCAAAGGGGAGGTAAAAAGCCAGATACCCCAAAAGGGTGGAAGCCAAATTCCCATCCCCACCTCGGGAGATGAGGGAAATAATTTCCCCCGAGAGGAGGGAAAGGAGAACCGAGACACCAAAAGAGGATAAGAGCAACCAAAAGAACACCTCGCGGACAAAATTTTTATCGAAACCCCCCTTGAGGAGGGGGATAAAGACCTTTTCCAGTCCGCCTTCCGCCAAAACCCTCCTAAAGATGTTGGGAATTTTCCACGCGAGAAAGAAGGCATCGGTAGCCGCCGACGCGCCGAAAAAGTAGGCGGTCAAAACCTCCCTGACGAAACCGAGGAGTCGACTCGAAAGTATGGATAGGGCGGACGCGAAGGTGCCGAGGGCGAGCAAACGGCGGGACATTAAGTGGGAGTATAGTTAAATTACATGGCTAACGAAGTCAGGATAACCACCCCTCTGACCGACGACGTTATCGAAAAATTGCGCGCCGGCGATAAGGTATTGATAACCGGCTATATCTACACCGCCAGGGATGCCGCCCACAAGCGTATGGTCGAGGCTATCCAGCGCGGCGAACCCCTACCCTTCGACGTTAAGGGGCAAATCATCTACTACGTGGGACCCACCCCCCCCAAGCCGGGTGAGGTCATAGGCTCTGCGGGACCCACAACCTCAACCCGTATGGATAGGTATGTCGAACCCCTCCTAAAGCTCGGTCTAAAGGGTATGATTGGAAAGGGCTACAGGCAACCCTTCGTAAAGGAGCTTTTAAAGAAATATAAGGCTGTATACTTCGCCGCCGTCGGCGGGGTTGCCGCCCTCTACAAGGACAAGATAAAAGAGGCTGAAATCATAGCCTACGAAGACCTGGGACCCGAAGCGGTTAGAAGGCTATACGTTGAGGACTTTCCGGTTATAGTCGCCTACGACATCTACGGCGGCGACCTCTTTGAGGAGGGTAGAAAGAAATATGCGCAGATAAATATTTAGTTTCTATTTTTCGCTTTCCCCCTAAAGGGGTGGTTTCAATTCCCTTGCTACGTTGCAAGG
>JYMV01021178.1_pt1 | contig 10344 bp, 5 predicted proteins | sample 338911 | NCBI WGS metagenome assembly JYMV01 (sample SAMN03354496, study PRJNA234377) | hydrothermal vent metagenome | biome: Deep sea; feature: Hydrothermal plumes at the Eastern Lau Spreading Center, Western Pacific Ocean; material: Seawater | place: Tonga | collected 2009 | depth 2000 m m
CCGTGAGCACGTTTTTCTTTATATCACTCACCATGGGACGAACAATCTTCCAGACCTATATGTTAAAAATCAAGTTGTGCCTGTTGGGCGAAGTAGGCGTTGATTTTTAAGATCCCCACGTATCCCCACCTCCATTTTCAAAATTTAGGAAGATAGTAGCGGGTTTCTTTAAACGGTCGCTTGAGTTAAGTACTCTTTTTAGCTACTCTGGTGTTTTTTTTAATGAAGGAGCTAAAAAATGATTAAGACTACCTTGATCGGCCATGCATGTCTCCTTGTGCAGTCTAAGGAAACTACGATACTGACCGATCCGGTTTGGTTTGACTACCTTTGGGAAGAAATAAACGTATTGTGTCCAAGCATTGTTTTGGAAAAGGACAAAATACCTCCGGTGGATGTTCTCAATCTTTCCCATAGGCACCAAGATCATTTTGATGTGCGTACCTTGTCTTACCTTGTTCAAGATAAAAGAATCCTAAAACCAGATTCAATCGTTCTTGCCCCTAAAGATGATCTTCTGCTTGATGTTCTCAATGAGCTTGAATTTAAAAATATAAAGATTGTTTCAGATTTTGAGCCTGTCCACGTTAAGGATGTCGTAATAACGCCGACTGCTTCACTCAACCAATCAAGCACCGCCGAAGATGACTTTCCAGAACATGGACTACTAGTGAGTGATGGGGAAGTGACGATTTGGAATCAAGTGGATTCCCAAGTGAATCCCGATATCATTCAGCGGATTGGAGAACTGCATGGCCAGATTGATTTTTTCCACTCTCGGTTTGTTCCGTTACTAGAAGGCAACTTTGCCTACAACAAACCACTCACCCTACCCATCGATGAGTATTGTACTTTTCTGAATGTCGTGAAGGCACTTGGGCCTAAATTCGTGGTACCTGGGTCGGCCGCCTTTAGGTGTAGGGATGAATTAAATTTTTTAAATCAATGCACATTCCCAATTACTCAGGATCAGTTCATACGAGATTTGGCCGCGTTTTGCCCAGAAGTTCCAAGTGCTCCATTTTTTTCTGGAGATGTTGCTCATATTTCTGCTGGAGAGATTCGGATCGATAAGCAGTCCTCCGATTTTGTTCGTGTGGATGAAGATGATAGTCATCGAATAATATTCAAACCTAACGCAGAAGTTCCGTCTATCAAAACTCAGACTTGTGATTTAGAAAAATATAAAAAAGAAATGAAAGTAGTTAATGACTTTATTGAAAATAATTTTCTTGATCTGATTTTAAATAGCGAACTTCTTAGTGGTTGGCAACATTGGCAGATTGTCTACCAATTGGAAATATTCGGGCAGGAAGAATCTCAAGCCTGGGCTATAGATTTTGGACAAACAGATAAGCCAAAGCTTCATAAAGGAGACCTTGGAAAAATAAATCTCTATGAAGGCATATCTTCATCGGAAATGTGCGCATTGGTTGAAGGAACAACATCTTGGGATTATGTGACCCTATGTGGCAATTATAGGACATTCAATAACATCTATCGCATTAAAGACGGTGGTTTTGAACTACCTCCTGAAGACAAATCGAATTATGCCTTGGAACCTTTAATGGATATTTTTCCTTGGGATAAGGGTATGGATCGTAGAAAATTCATGAGAGACGTTCAACGCTGGAAAAGGAAGGCTTGAAGGAGGCCGATAGATCAAATTTTATTTTTTAAGATTTAGGTATTAGTTCTCCCGATCAAAGTTGCGTAACGGAATAATGGGTTCAGAAGCTGGATTTACCTGTAGTTCTGTTTCAGAATCGGATGAGGGAGTGGATACCTCGGCTTCGGATTCTTTTTTGGTTTCCGAAGAGCCACGCTTCTCAGTTAGAAAAACTGTGATGTCCTGGTTAATTAGATTTTCTGGGCACAATTTAAGGTGTTGTCTATAAAAAGGCATGTTCAGCATCAGGTCGCTGTAAAGACAATCCAAACCGTAATGATCAAATAGTCCTTTAATTGCTCGGGGTCCCACTAAAAACAAAATGCCATCTGGTAAAAGGGCGCGGACCGATGAGGCTAAAATCTGCTCGCATACTCCTCGGTCTTGAAAATAAAACATGGGTATCCATTTAAAAATCATTCTAAACTTATCATTGTAGACTTCTTTTAAATGTTCTTTCTCCGGTAGAAAAGAAACTTTTTTTAAGTTGTCCAGCTCTTTTCGTTTTGCGGCATAATCCCACAATTGGCATGCATTTTTTTGTGCAAGCTCAGGATCGCTAAATAAAATAGTATATTCTCGCTCATGGGTGCAATCGATGCATCCTGCTATAGACATGTCAAAAGTATGAACAAGCACACTTTCAACTTTTTCCAGTTTGGCAGGCATTCCCGGTGCCATCTCCATGTAGTAAATGATTTGATCTAATGCGAGTGGCTGCAAAGCAGGTTCGTCTATTTCTGCGTTTCCTTCAGGGTATAGGGGGACGGTGTAAATCGATTTAATGTTATCCGTTTGAGGAGGGAAACCATTAAAAAACCATTTCCAGTTGAAGGCGTATTCTGGAATTTTTGCAGGCAAATCAGTTTGTGGTAAAATTTTCCAGTCGGGGTGAAATGAAAATTCTTTTCGCTCCTGATCGTCTATCAGGGTAAAAAAATTAACTCCAACCTGTATTTCTCTTTGACAGGATGGTTTCCCGCCTATCGAACGGTTGACGTAAGGTATAGGGTTGGTTTCATCGTAACGGGTGACCTTATAAAGGTGCCCATCTTGGATTGTCAGACAAAGTTTTGACTCATGGTTGAAGTATCGCCATGGAGGGTTGGGTTGTGGAGACCAGGTGACCTCATGGGATCGGTTGGTATCCATAAAAACACGAAAAATATCTTTTTCTTCTCCGGGTGCCTTGGGTACAAAAAAAGATACGAAGATATTGTATGCACCTTGAGAAGGGTAGGTTGGAAGGCCACGATAGCGAAGAGTATCTAACGGTTCCTCTCGTGATTGGTCCTCGTAAATTCCCCAAATGAATTCGAAAACAGCTCCGCCACTACCTGGAAGAGTAGATTGGAATAACTCAACAACAGGAATAATATCCAACCGCGCCCAGTTAACTTTAGATAAAAAACTTAAAAATATTTTTCGCCCATCAAAGCTTCCATCCGGTAAGGCATAAAGCGAATCTTTTGTCAGTTTTACTTTGTACTTTCCATCTCCAAGGGGAACTAAGCTATCTTCTTTATAAAAATAATTAACTTCTGAAAACGGAGAAAATCCAGAGTCATATCTTCCCACCCCGGTTGACCCTTTATATCTATCTGTGATTCAAAGGTGCGAGATTGGGGTTTAATACCAACCCACTGCAATGAGTCAAGTTGCATGCGAGCTAGTTCAAGGTAGGTTTCACCAGTTGCTTGATCTTTGCTCCATTTGGCTTCATGTAGAGGATGCCCACCAGGGTCGGTTCCCAGAAAACGACGGCCCTCGTCATTATAAAAAGCCATGTGCCCTGTCTTATAAACTTTGACGCGTGTGTTGGCAGTGTTAGGAACATCTCCATCGTGGAAAATGGTTGCGCCATTTTGTTTGGTGGAATTTAATAAAGCCAAGTTGTTAAGGATAGATTCAGCCGAAATTTCGTTATCATGAAATGAAAAAGAGCCTGGACGCGATAGGGCCAATTGGATTTTTTTTTCCAGCACGGGATAGTCCTTCTTGTCAGATTAATGAAGGGTCGATTATAGAAAGCTCCATCTTGTTATGTCAATAAAACCTGTTAGGTTGATTTTTATTAAAAAATAAGACAATAAAAACCTTTTCAACAAATTGTTAATTGCTACAATATTTTTATGCCACTAAATATTGCTTTGGTAAACATGCCATTTGGGTTTCATACTTTACCCATCCATTCAACTGGGAACCCTTTCAACGCTATTAAAATCGCATGGCTGTGCTGTTAAGAGTCATTATCTGAACTTGCACTTTGCCCACCAGTTGGGGATGCCTGTCTATAATCAACTGTGTGAAAAAAGATTTCTGGTCGGCGAAGGGCTCTTTTCGCACCTTCTGTTTGGGACAAACCCTAAAAACCTAGATTATTTGAACCATTTCGACTCCCATATTGATGATGTGTGCCAGTCCATTGACCGTCCGCGCGAATTTTTGATAGATGTCAAAACAAAAATGGTCCCTGAATTTCTTCAATGGGCTTTAGAGGCAGGTGCATGGGGTCAATACGATGTTATTGGATTTTCATCGACCTTTAATCAGAATCTGGCAAGTGTGACATTAGCTAAGTTAATTAAGGATAAATATCCCACGGTTAAAATTATGTTTGGCGGAGCTAACTTTGAATCAGAAATGGGGTTGGAATACTTTCGTGTATTTCCATGGATTGATTTTGTCGTTCCAGGGGAGGTAGAAGGGGTATTGATTCCTCTAATGAAATCGTTGGAAAAAAACGAGCCTATTCCAAATGGAGTGGCGCACAGAAGTAATGGAGTGATAGTTTTTGCGGAGAACCACGAGCTGCATGAAGATTTTAGTGATAACGCTCCCCCTGATTACGATGATTTTTTCGAGCAGTTGAGGCAGATCGACCCTGATTCATCATTGCTGGAAAATCCAGTCATTCTTTACGAGACCGCTCGGGGTTGTTGGTGGGGAGAGAAACACCATTGCACTTTTTGTGGGCTGAATGCCACTACTATGAAATTTAGATCAAAGCCGATGGATCAGGTTCATGCTGATATTTCGTATTTGTCTCAACGTTATGACTCTTTTCGCTTCCGACTTGTGGACAATATTTTAGAGATGAAATATATCGAAGGTATTTTTGGAGAAATGGCCCGTAATAATTTTGATCTTCAGTTTTTTTTGGAAGTGAAAAGCAACTTGACCAAACAGCAAATAAAGTCATTAGCTCGTGGCGGGGCGAATGTCATCCAACCGGGGATCGAAAGTTTTAGCCTGAACCAATTAATGGAGATGGATAAGGGGGTACGCCCGTTACAAAATATTCTGTGTATGAAGTGGGCGATGTATTATGGGGTGGAGGTCAACTGGAACATTCTTATCGGATTTCCAGGAGAGACCGATGAAGATTATCACCAGCAAATCCAGTTGATCAAACTTTTGTTTCACCTGCCACCGCCCGAGTGCGTTGGAGATCTTTGGCTAGAAAGGTTCAGCCCCTATTATACCCGCCCCGAGGAATATGGGGTTACGATAACAGGGCCAGGCGAGGCCTATTCTTATGTTTACGATTCTGAAGATATCGATTTATTTAGAATCGCTTATGATTTTGAGTTTACTACCAAGAATGAAATTGACCCGGGATTAAAAAAGGAGTTGTTTGATACGGCAGAGGAGTGGAAACGGAGGCATCAGTCGGATGAATTACCCTACCTGATTTTCACAAAGTCCATGAATTTCGTTACTGTGTACGATGAAAGGTCTATTGGGAATCCAAACAAAAATTGCTTTGAAGGGTCTCCCGCTTGGACCATAGTTTTTTGTAATGAATCTCCAAAAACAATGGATCAGATCAAAAAACATGTCCAAGAGTTGGGCGCGGAAGAAGGTGCGGCTGAAAAAGGGGTTTTGCAGTTGGAAAAAATGGGCATCCTCTATGGTGAAAAAGGCAAGTACTTGACCCTTGCGTTGCCACATAACGCAAATCTATAGAACAAAGTTGAATGACTAGTGAGACCTACCATGTGCGAGCTCTCGCGAGCGTACCTTCACTAACACCTTAAGTTCTTTTTTTTCAAAATACTTTGTTGGTTTGTTAATAGTGAGTAAATTTGACAGAGGAAAGCGTAGGCTTTATAATTTTTGAATCTTAACCCTTAAAAACAATTAGTTGGCTTCTGACCGCTCGATCGAATCTTTCGGTTGTGGTTTCGGGCTATTTTTCATAATGAAACAATCATCAAAAGGCAACCCCAATGGCGGAGACTGAAGAAGGAAGGAAGTTTGAAAAAATTGCGTTGGATTATTTGAAGCAGAATAATTTGCCAGAGGCAGAATCCAACTTTATACAGGCCCTGACGCATATGAAGCAGTCTGGAGACGAGGAGGGCCAGGCGTATGTGCTCGGAAACCTTGGCAACCTTTGTTTCCAAAGTCGTCGACTAGATAAGGCTGAGGAGTACTATGGCAAAGCATTGACATATATGGAAAAGGCAAATGATATTCGAGGAATCGAGAGCTCCCTAGGTAATCTAGGGAGTGTTCTTTTCTATAAGGGTAGCCTGGACGCGGCTGAGGAAACTTATAAAAAAGCTTTGAAGTTTCTTGAAGAGGCTAACGACTCGGAAGGCCAGAGCATTTACAACGAAAACTTGGGAAACGTTTACCTCAAGAAGGAGGACTTGGCAAAGGCAGAAGATTATTTCAACCGTGCGAAAACTTTACTTGACTCTGAGAAGAATAAAGACCGAGTCAAGGAGGTTGAAGATAAGCTAGCTTCTTTGCAAAAACACCCCAAATACGTAGAAGGTAAGGAAGGAAAGTTGCTCAAGGAAATAGAATCCCTGGAAAAGGAAGGAAAAAAACGGGAAGCTTTATCCAAGTACCAAGAGCTTGAAGAGCTGTACTATCAAGGAGGGAACATAGATAAGGCGGCGGATACGATTTCCAAATCTATCGAGTTGTTTGAAGAGCTAGGGGATAAAAACTCGGCGGGAATATGCATGGGTAACTTGGCTGGGATTCTCCTGCAGCTTGGATATTCCGGTCAACCGGAACAATTCGATAAAGCTGAAAAATATTGTAAACGTGCATTGGAAATTATTGGTGCAGGGAAGGACAAGCGTCGGCAATCCTATTTACTGGGTAGCTTGGGTAATATTTATTTACATAAAAAAGACTTGGATAAAGCTTGGGATAACTACAACCAGTCTTTAGGGTTTATGGCAGAGTTAGGAGATATCTTAGGGGAGGCCCGAGGCTATTCCAACCTAGGTAATGTAAGGCTCTTGCAGGAAAATTATGACGATGCTCGGATTCAGTTCGAAAGCTCACTGGAACTTATGGAACAGTTGGAAAACAGACCCGGCATAGCCCAGCAGTGTGAGTCCTTGGGTGATATTTTTTTAAAGCAAGGCAATCTGCAAAATGCAGAGATCTTTCTTAGCCGAGTTATTGCGTTGTACGAAGCCATGCAGGATACGAAAGGATTGCAGCAGGCTCAGGACAAGCTGGTCTACCTCATGGGAAAACCTGAGTATATAAATCGTAGGCAAGAAGAGTTGTTGAGTGAACTAAAAAAACCAGAGCTGGAGAAAGACGATGAATCTCGATTGGCGGCTCTAAGCGAATTAGGCAATCTCTATTTCATGGCAGGAAATATGGACCAGGCGGCATCAAGGATGCGGGAAACAGCAGACCTTCAAGAAAAACTAAAAGATGAGGCTGGGCTTGGTTCTACCTTGGATAGTCTAGGAAGTATTCTAAAAGAAAAAAATGATCTCGAAGGCGCTGAAGAATGTTTTGGTCGTGCTATGGAGATTAAAGAAAAGCAAAACGAGACTGAGGGATTAGCAGAACTCTATGGCAACCGAGTTAATGTGCTCTTGATGCTCGGCAAGCTTGATGTAGCAGAGAAACTTATCAAGAAGTCTATGCGCACCAACAAGAAAAGCGGAAACGAAATCGGGTTGATGAAAGATTACCGCAATATGGGTAACCTGAGTATGCAAAAAACAGATTGGGCTAATGCGGAAAAATTCTATAAAGATGCATTGGAGATCAACAATAAAAGAAACAACAGATATGAAATATCTGAGGATTACAGAAACCGTGGCAACCTATACTTACAAAAAGAGGACTGGGATCTATGTGAAAAGTTTTCTTTGCAGGCGCTTGAAGTAGCTGAGGAGATTAAAGACTTACGAAATGTTTGCTATGACAGTCGAATTTTAGGGAAGGTCTACGCTGAAAAAAAATCGAGGAACAAGCAGGAGGAGTATTATAAGAAAGCCCTTGAAGCCAGTGAGGAGCTTAAGGATGAAGGGGAACAGCAAATCGATCACAGGAACCTGGGAGAACTTTGTTTGGGCAGGGGGTACAAGGAAAGATCAGAAAATCACTTTAAAGCAGCGCTGGAGATCTCTCTGAGAAAAGCGGATAAAAAGGAAATTGCCACAGACTACCGCCATATGGGGAACCTGAGTTTTAATAATGGTAACCGTACCGATGCGGAAAAGTATTATCGTGATGCCCTCAAATTAACTTTGGAGGTAGGAGATAAAAATGGCACCGCGCAGGACTACACGTACATCGGCAATTTAAAATTTAAGGATGGCCATATTGATGAGGCTGAGGCTAACTTTGATAAGGCGATAGACTACTTTAAGGAGGCTGATAACAAGGCCAGCCTTCTCCAGATATTTTTGACAGTGGCGCGTATGGAGTTGCTCATTAGCAGGAAAGAACAAAGTGAAAAATACTTGGATCAGGCAAAAATAATTTGTAAAGAACTTGGAGACCCTGAAGACTTAGTCAATAATATTAAGGAAATCGAAAAAGTAAAAGACACCGTTGATCAGAACAGATAGTTTTTAGAATAAATAGAGCGGGTGTTTTTTAGGAAAAAGGTTACATGTGGTAGGAAAATACCTATAAAAAAGAGGTGGGTTCGAAAAAAAAAATACTGTCAAGTGCGCAGATTTGATGAAGGGCACTTGAGTCAATATTGGCGAATATTCAGAGCTGCGATGATCAAGGCGCATATAAAGCTTTTAAAATCATTTACTTGGGTTGCACGTGGGGTCGCGGCTAAGATTAACAAAATTTAATTAAAATAAATTTAATGTTTTCAAGGGTTTTTACCAGTTTTCTCACCGGGAAAAAAGGTTCTATTTTCTTGACAACGACATTGAAATTAAATATAAATTCCCTATATCTTAGGGCTAAATAGAGGGAGCGTTATATGTTTTGTTTTATGTTCTCTGGTAGCGTTATTGCGGAAGGGTTGATAGGTCGCCGATGAAAGTAATCTATAGTCCGCAACTTATGGAAGAGGCTGCGTTTCGACACCTCAGTCATCTAGAAAGATCTGGGTATCGGTCGGAGTATGACGAATATCATTCTTTAGCCGATCCCATCTATGAACTTCCCGAGGACGACAGAGAAATTGCCTTCGAGAAGGTCAACAAGATATTTTTTATAGAGCGACTCAAACTGGGTGATCATGTTTTAAGAGCGCTCGAAGCTGTAGGGCTAATTCCAAAGCGAAAACATACAACAAAAAGAGCACAACTCGCCGCCGTTGCTTTGGAGCTGGAAGAGTCAAGTTCATCTATCCATGCTGTCCCGGTAGATGATGACTCACAAGAAACGAGCTCTGACGAAGATTTAGTTTCCTCCACCGATACCGACCTCCAAGTAGAAGACAACCCAACCGATACCGACCTCCAAGTAGAAGACAACCCACAAGAAGATAATCAAGACAGTGAAGATACTGATGGTGTCGTTTCTTACGACATGGTACGCGATTTCGAGGAGCGGATAAACGAGGTGCATGTGAAACGTGCGATCAACAAAGTTGATGAAGGGTCGAACGTCTTGAACCGGATTTCTGGTAAGCCCATGATAGAGATGCGAGTGCTTGCCAGCCGTTTTTGTAATCCAGAAGAAGCGCAAGAGTTAGATGCCTTCCTTATCCAGGAGTTCATGCACGCTAAAGATATGGTGGACCCGGAGTTTGACTACGAGGACGCATTTATTCCTGGCAACCCTTCTGTTAAAAATCTAATCACGGCGCGGTTTCGTCTATTGTGGAATTGTTACGTGGATGCGCGGTTGGCTCGATCAGGAATTATTTCCACCATGCCCAGGGAGGCCCGCTATAGAGAGTTTGATAACTTCTACAGAAAAGTACCAGAGAAGCAGCGACGGGGTATTTTTGAGGGGATTTGGCAGACTGAAAAATTTACGCACGAAGAGTTGTTGTCTATGGCCACCGACCTTGAGTCGTTGATGAGTAAGTATGTAGATGATGTCGATATCACAGAGGAGGAAAGAGATTATATTCATCTGCAGGGATCTCCTTGTCCATTGTGTAAGTTCCCGACCTACAATTGGGTGGATGACCCGGAAAGTATTTGTGACGAAATGGTAATCGAAGCGATCCAGATCGATTTCCCGGATTGGGAAAATAAAGATGGTGGATGCGATCGGTGTATAGAGGTTTATGAGTTAAGAGCCGGCGTGTGAGCCGGCTTTTGAATTTAAGCAGGGATTTTTTTTATTGTGTCAAATGTATCAATGGAAGGCAGTTCATTTATGAATGTTAATTCGTATTCCCATCCCATACCGTATAGTCAGGCATCTGGTTGCGGTTGTAGTTTTTCATCCACTTCGTGGTGAATCCATCCTTCGGCAAC
>JYMV01037908.1_pt1 | contig 10344 bp, 2 predicted proteins | sample 338911 | NCBI WGS metagenome assembly JYMV01 (sample SAMN03354496, study PRJNA234377) | hydrothermal vent metagenome | biome: Deep sea; feature: Hydrothermal plumes at the Eastern Lau Spreading Center, Western Pacific Ocean; material: Seawater | place: Tonga | collected 2009 | depth 2000 m m
GTTTGTATCCTATTTAACCTCATTCATATGACCACATAACTTCTCGTCAGTAATGATTCACATTTTAGTTATCGGAAGGTAATCTAATGGAAATAATGTTGTTGGACTATTTGTAATGCTGTTGTGCTTGTGTAACGATTGACGGTTAATGTGCTTGTGTAACGATTTACGGTTAATTAATCAATTATTCAATAATTTGATAGTTTAATTGATATAATCATCTATTGAGAACACCACAAATGTTAAGTACTAATGATTTTTGAAAGTCTAGGATAAAAAGTCATCGTTAAATACTGGTCAACTGATATAACGGGATAAAACTTTGAGTGACTGTTGATCGTGTTCTAGAGGTGACCACTTATTTCAGTTAACATAACACGTAAATCCAGAATGGAGGGCTTAAAATTGACTGTTAAACAGTGTTTACACAGGTGACTGTTAAGGCAAGTTTGTCTGTATATTAAGAATGTAGTAAGACATTGCAGAACTTTACTTCCAATAACTAGTATGTCTCAAGTTATAAGAAATATTTTTTATGTTTTTATTTCCATCTTGCTAATTACAGGGATGATTCTGAATAGAAAATCAAATAACTGAATATTAATGAAAATAGCTGAAACCATCTACACCCCCTTTTCAAAAAGGTCATTTTTGAAATGTTCTGACTGTATCTTGCAATTTTCAGAATTTCTTTTTCACAGAAAAATAGCTGAAATCAGTTAAACAACTGATTTTTTTTTTCCCCTGTAATTTATAAATATGACCAGAAATACATCATACCTCTACATAGTTAACAGGAAATATACCAGATCTTCCATACCGTTCTCCTTCAAACCAGTTCTTATCAATCTGTTTTAGTAAAAATATCACGTCACCTTTCCTAAATGATAACTCTCTGAAAAATTAAAAATATGAATAAATCAGCATGATTTATCAAATATACATTTGAACTGTTTGATACCTATATCTACTTAATCTCTAATATCTATAGATGCCACATGTCGGTGGTTTTCTCCGGGTACTACGGTTTCCTCTGCCAAAAAATGACCACCACGATATAACTGAAATATTGTTGAAGAATTTGTTTGAATAAATAGGAAAATTTTCTTAATTTGGCTTTCGGGTAAGTAGGTGAAAAAAAAATAAGGCAAAGACTGGAGTAAAATGATACATTGAGATAGATCACTGACTGTGTTAGTGAGGTGACTACTTATACGAGTTAAAATAACACTGAAATTTGGTCAGGAGAGTTTTATGCTGGATTACAGCAGGAGACAGCTAATACAAGGTGGCTATGAAGACAAGATTTACTGCATGTAAATATTTAAAACATTAGTTGGAGATTTAGAGGACATTTTCATCTTTTGGTATATTTTAAGCACACAAATTAACAAAATTCATCTGCAGATGTTGGTAAATACTGAAATTATGAAATATTTTAGTAAAAAAAGTCATTACATTTTACATATATACATGTCTTGAAAGTAAACATTTGTGTAAACAATTGAGGTATATAATAAGCCTGAATTCACAATTAACATTTATCATCCTAATCTCTCTTTTTTTAATATACTTATTTTATAAGGACCACAACTCACCTTGGATTTTGAGCATTAAAGTTATATAAAGCTTTAGCTTTGCCATGTATTTTAAAGCCTCGGCGTCTGTCTGCTGGAACAGTGTTGTATCCGGTAATAGGTTCTTCAAAGCGATCAACTGGGATAGGCGATTTCTGTGATGGGCTAAAAAATAAAGAACAGTTTGTTAATTTGACAAATAGAAAATGAAGACATATACAATTAAATGTTGGTATGTAATAAATATATATACAACCAAATAATTTAATCAAATTCTTAAGTCGGTGTGAGGTGTATAAAGTTTATTAATGTTATAGAGGCTGGTTTGCTAAAACGAGACTATTACAGTATATCTATATATATATATGATAGACTCAGATCAGTGTCCGTATTCAAATCAGCGTCCACTCCTCAAATTGGCATCCACTGACGTCATTATCTCAAATCACGGTCCGACTTAAGGGTATTCTCAAATTGGAGTCATTTCCAAATTCTCAGATCTATGGCCGATTTATTGGTTAGGGTTAGGGCATATGTCAGTGACGTCATTGGACGTCGATTTGAGAAAGTGAGAAACTGCCATAGATTTGAGAATTGGAATTCAATTTGAGAATTTGAAAAAAGACATAGATTTGAGAATTGGATGCCGATTTAAGAATTTGAAAAAGGACAGATTTGAGGTACATATGTCTGTGACATAGAAATCAGACATGGATTTGATGATTGGAAAAGCTGCTTAAGAAAATATGAAGTGAAAATGATTGTAAATTAAGACTGATGTATTGATATTCTAGATAAAGTCTATTTATCAGGATAATCATGTAAAGTAGTTATGCTGTCATCTAGATGTTTTTTTTTCTTATGGATATTATAATAAATAATTGATCTTTTATACAATTTACTTTGTTACAGGAAATATGCTATAGAAATTTATATTTAGTTTCATTATATAAATGTTGTATGTGATACAAGAATGTTCCTTTTTGTTGATAAAATATCGTCATTTTCATTTTCTGTAATTTTGTTGTCTAAGAAAAAAAAATTCTCTAAAAATGCCACGATATAGTTGAAATACTGCTAAAGTTGGCATTAAACACCAATTAATTTTCTCTTAGATTTGAACTTTTTTCACAGCTTTATAAACCAAAATTAATAAAAAAAAAAAAAAAAAAAAAAAAAACAATAAACAAATATGGATTGTAAAATATGCTCTCTGAAATGAATCAATACATCTGGTATTTAACGCCAATTTCAACAATATTTCAGCTATATGGTGGTGGTCAGTTTATTGTTGGAGGAAACCGGAGTACCCAGAGAAAACCACCGACCTGCCGCAAGTCACTGACAAACCTATTACATATGTAATAATAATACATGTATGTTTTTTGTTGTGGTCATGTTTAATGTATTTCATGTGGGGTTTTCTTCTCTCTCAGAAACATGCTGCATATTCTCTACATAAAGCAAACTAAAACAGGAACAGCTAAAAACCTTCAAACAAGACAGATAAACAGTTAAATATTCATAAAACTAGAGTTAGTCCCAAAAATCTAAATGTCCATACCAGACAAGACAAAAAAAATATAATGGGCCACACTGGGTCAAGCATGATACAACCTGATGAAGATGGAGAGGACTTCCCCCTGCACAAGATTTACTGACACGGATACCCCCATTAAAGTAGTCAGGGGCATAACTCTAGAACTGAAAAAGTGGTAAAGTTTACCGCTAGCCTGGCCTTCCTTTTATGGTCTCTGACCTTGAATATCAATTACAAACAATTTCCTTAAGGGGAAATTAAGCTACCGAGAGGAAACCAAATGAAGGACATGTATAATATACGGACATGGGTAAAACTTAATACCTCTGATCCCCTGGAACATAAAACAATAAGCTTCTGTAATTATCTGGTAACCTTTCATACTTCAGGTACCAGTTAAACACATCTCATAGATTATAATAGGTTAAATGGCAATATAAGGGCAATAACCACAAAGACAAAATGTATTTATCACAGCAAACAAAAACACAAATTTTAGTGGAACACTGAAGAGCATTTAAATTGTGTTAATCATAACAAAACAAAATGCAATCCATCATCAAATTTTAACTATGAAATACCTATTTGTATTGTATTATAGTGAAGGTGCAAAAATAAAAAGTCAAGTGAAAAATATTGTATAATTCTTGGTATAGTAACCATGGTGTTAATTTGAGGGGGGAAATGAGAAGTAAGTTATAAAAAAAAATAAAAAAATGTGTTAATTTTAGAGAGAGAAAAGGATATTATATAAAAAAAAGAAAGAAAAAAAGTGTTAATTTGAGGGGGAATGAAAAGAAAATTATATTAAAAAAAAATAAAAACTTCTAATTCTTATCTTGCTCATTGTTAATCTGAGGGGGAAGTGCATTTGAAAATCATAGATACAGGAAAATAATAGAAAAATAAAAAAAAACAAAATGTTGTAATGGTGTTACACAGACATGTGTTTTTAGCTTTGTTTTTAATATGTCAAGTCAATCAAGCAACTGAATTTCTCTCAAGCAACTGGCAAAATGTATTTCAAGCTCATCATAAAAATTGCATTCTTTTAAAATTTCTATTATTTGTAAATATATCAAGCCAATATTTAACCAAAACACATGGACATCATTCACCATACAATCAACATAAGTTATCTCCCTTTTGTTAGTAAGAGTTGTCAGTTCTGATTATTATACTTACTCGTGAAATACATCTTGACTGGGGAGGAAATAATAATCATAAAAATAACATGGATAACAAACAAACAATAGAAGTCAGGGAACAAGCAACGTCAATTTAACTTCTGTCAAATCACTAATTTAATAATACTAATACAAGTATTAACTGTGAGGTCTATGAAATTGTAAGTATATTTTTTACCATTAAATTGAATGAGAAAGCATGCATTGAACCACCGTGGTTTACAAATACTACAGTGAAACCTGTCTAAATGGAATCTCTTTAAGATCAACTGTTCTGTTAGGAATAGACAGGTGTTCACTTTATACAGCATAACTTCACAAAGATTTCTTACACTTGGGGACTTCAAAATTAACAACCATGTTTGGAGGAAAAATGATCAATTATAATTTTTTTCATGTATGGACACAATCATGATTATTGATTATACTGACTGATTGTTTGAGTTGAGAATAAAAGGGAGGTTACTTAAGAGACTTAAAAATAACATTCCTGTTTCTCCATAACAAGGTATTTAAGCTATAGCAGGAAAAGATCTTTTCTAACTTTCACTCTGAAGAACTCCAAAGCCAAAATGACTCCATTTACAAACTCAAAATTCACAACTAATAATTTCAATACATACAAAAAGTCTGAATGTTTGCGTGATTCAATGTCTGCTCGTTCTTGTTCAATTTTTCGTCTTCTTCCTTCTTCATATATTTGTTCCTGTAATTATAGAGAGTATTTATTTGACCAATGAACCGAGCCATCAGAATACAGCAGTTTGTGAAGTAGTATTGGAAGACCAGAAAAACAGTGCATGTATTATTTGGTTTGCAATATTTTGAAAACAACATTGATAAACTTGACTTCACAATTATTTTCTACTTTTCTGCTTTATCCTGTTTTCAAGTTAAAATTAAGCAAATGTTTGTCATTATAGAAACCAACCAGTAGACAATATCGATTTCCAAAATAAAAAAATTTGATACAATGTTGTCATTAATTACAATTTCAATTAGAGCCACTTGTTTTTAATATGAATGTTGATTTTAACTTAAGAACATTGTACTGTTAGCTTGACTTAAGTTTTAAGTACTCCACAATTATATTTTGATCATAAAAAAAAAGCCTCCCTCATGTTTTAATAATTTTCATGAAATTCCATTCATCCAGGTAAAACCCAGCAATTTTTGTGATTAAGCAGACATTTAGAGGTCAAAGGTTAAAGTTCCTGGTACTAGTATGGCTTGTAGAAACAGTTGACAAACTGGTATCAGAATGAAAGAAAGCAAATTCATTGGACCACACATACATCTTTATATAACCCATGACCTCTAAAATTACTTACCATTCGTTTTCGTCTATACTCTTCCTCATCCTCTCTGCGTCTTTGTACTCTCTCTGTGGGACTTTTTCGTACATCAGATGTCTGGAACTTAAATGCTGAAATGAAGTACAAAAAAATCATAAAACGTGTCCGATCAAAAATGTTATGTTTTGGTTTTGTTTATATTCTAAGCACTGATTTCCAAGAAACATCTTTCCAATGAAAATGAGTACTGTATGTATTAATAAAGAAAAAGAGAGAATTATGATAACATTTGTAACAAACAATTCTAAACTGTTGTAGTTACATTGTTAAAACTTACTTTAACAAGAAAATGTTCAAAATTAATTCCAAATATTCTTGTACATATAAATAAAGATTTATTTTTCGTCTCAAGAAAAAACAATAACAATCTATTTATTTACAGGCTAATTTTTGTAAGGTGTAAGAATCAACTGAAATATCATCTATGTAGAATTGTGAAGTGTAAAGATTAATATATATTTTTTTTACTTCTATGTAAAGACATAGAATAAGTCAACCAAATCTATAATTTTTGAGTACTAATTTACCAGCATGACCAAATATAGATAATTAAATTGTATTTACATGTATATACAACACAATGCAAACTTAGAACAGATGACTGGTATACGTAACATTACGGTAAAATATCTGATTTAGAAGCTGTTAAAACAGGTCAATGCTTAATGAATGTTGAATTTGATAAAATTGTTCAAGGAAAGACAACTCATTGGTTAACTACACTCATTGGTATCAACATACTATAGAGAATATATTGTTAGTCATATTAAATGAAAAAGGAGTGTAGTGTACTCAACAAAAGTCTAAAAATAGATGACAGAAAAGCATTGTGGATAAAAATGGTTGACCATAGACTACGATTCAACTAGCATTTATATAGTCATAATAACTTGCAAAAGATAGGAATGATGAATGGATACGTGGCAATACAACAAAGACTACTGGATGGCGATTCTTATCTTGGCAACACATATGGTGAATCGAGCTATCTTATACAAATGCACATTTTTTTTTAAGCAATTTTATACAGTCAAACCTGTCTAATGTGACCCTCCAAGGGAACATTAAAATATGGTCACATAAGACAGGTTATTGCTTAATACAGCTTTAATTGATATGAAATGTACTGTGAAGGGAAATAAAAAATACAAGTTATTGCTTAATAGAGGTGGTCACTAAAGCAAGTTTGACTATATAAGAGAGAAAATGTAATATCTAGTTGCAAAGACAAAAATGACAACAAAACATTGAGCCTAAATTTGCATAAGATAGTGTGATTCACATGTCGACGAGATTGCGTTGTCAGCCAGTAACTTTCACTGTATAAAACATATGATATATTAATATGATTTTCCTTAATGGAGGAGTAATTCTCACCATACATGCATCTTTTTTAAACAACGTCACTAACATTGCATATACTAATTATATGGACTTTATTATTCATGATGTTATTATAAAGTTAAGTCATAAGCATAGAATGTTACCATGCCTATGAGATAAAACTTTTTTACTTACCGTCTTCCTGGTCGTCATAATCAACTATTAAAATGTTTGTAAAGGAATATTTTTAAGATGCAAATTTTTTGAAATTATAAGATTTAGTAAAAGAAATGGATGAACTTGGTTTCCAGGAGATGGATTAGTAAAAACCGTAATTATCTTGTTTCCGAATTCTACTATGTTATTATATTGTAGTATGCATTTTAAACAAATAAAATTGTTTAAATTAAATTGTTTCAATAAATCATTGCCTGCTAGTTTTATAAGAAATATGTGGTAAGACTTGCCATGTTAAACATAGGGTTAGGGTTATGGTGTTTAATGCCACTTTCAACAATATTTCAGTTATATCGTGGCAGTCAGTTTTATTGATGGAAGAAACCGGAAGTTCCCAGAAAATACCATCGACCTGTCGCAAGCAACTGAAAAACTTCATAACATAATGTTGTATAGAGTACACCTCACCATGAGCAGGATTTGAACTCACAACGTTAGTAGTGACTGATTACATAGGTAGTTGTAACTACCATACAATCACAACTACGACAGCATCTGAGAAATAGACTTGCCATGTTAAACATAACATAATTAAAAAATATGTTCTGTTTAACTGTACGTGTGTGTTAGATATTCCCTCAATATTAAGTGCTATTAGTAAAAATCTTTTTTTTTGTTTACACAAAAACAATAGTGTGTTAATAATAGCGATGTGTAATATCTATTTTTGGCGTGAGGACAAAACATACACCATTCCAAGCCACAAGAGCATTTCTATTGAAAACAAAAATATACCTCCGTTGACCTTTGCACTTGAACTTTTAATTCCCAGTTGCTCTGCTGCGGACAAATTACTTCGAATCCGCAGCTTTGTAACTGGTGCCGACTTTAACTTCCTAACTGGTGGGTTAGGTGGTTCGTTCCCAATTCTATTAGTATTTGAATTTCCTTGCTGACCTGATTCAAACTTTGAGTAAAGCTGATTGTATGATGTACTGGACTTTATGATTGGTTGTTGCCGTGGTGACAGCTTTGGAGGAGGTGGAACTTTAGGAGGAGGTGGAGACAGTGGACTTTGTTGTTGTTGTTGTTGTGAAGCTTGTTGTTTTTCTAAAGGTCATGCAAAGAGGAGAAAACAAAAAAAACTCATGCAAAAAAGGTAGAAAACATAACAAAATGTCATAAAAAACACACCCAAGATAAAAAAAAATCAGTTGAACTCTGATGGTAATGGCCAATAACTAAGACCATAAATATTCAAAATAAACAGACAACAACATCTTCAACATTTTTTTGTCTTAAAACAGTAAAAAAAAAGAAAGAAGAATTCTAGCAGTGAAAGGCAATATGAAGTTAAAGCAGAGTTTCGGTTGTTCGGTCAAAATTCTAAAATCATACTTAATTTGTCAATCTTTTTCTAATATTTTAAAAATAATTCGTTCTTAAAGTTTGTAACTTGAACAAAACTGTTGTCATGCTAATAATTTTAAGGGTAGTTTCCCATGAATATCTCCCTTTTGCTAAAAGAAAAACATTATAACCTAATCAAGTTTCTCCTTATTTTTTTGTCTTTTACATCTACTGGATGTCAAAATCTATTCTGATCTGAACACAAACTTGACATGAAGCAATACTAAATTAACCATATTGATTCATCTTAGGAAACAAAAAAAATTCATAACCATAATTCATATAATTCTAAAAGTTTGAGTTCCTTATCACAACAACAAAACTTTTCCAAAATGACTCCAATCTCTGTATTTATAAATATTTATAACTGCCCATAAAGTTCAACTGAAAATAATATGACTTCATGCTTAACTGAAATGTAAAATGGTATTATAAATAAAAATTGGTTTAATACTTTGTGTATGTAGAACAGTAGTCTTGTTTAAAGATTTGATTATTTTGTCTTATTTAAGGGCTAGGGTTATGGTGTTTAATGCCATTTTCAACAATATTTCAGTTATATTGTGGCAGTCAGTTTTATTGGTGGAGGAAACAGGAGTACCCGGAAAAAAACATTGACCTGCCACAAGTCACTGACAAACATAATGTTGTATCAAGTACATCTCGCCATGAGCAGGATTCGAACTCATAACTTTAGTGGTGATAGGCACTGATTGCACAGAGAGTTATAAATGCAACTACCATACGATCACGACCACAACGTCCCCATGTCTTATTTCAGAAAATCTTCTTTTTGTTGCAACCAATAAATAAACATTTATAACAAAATGCTTTAAGATATTCTGGGTGAAAAAGTAAGTTAACAAAAGGTACTACTAAGTTATGTTGATTTTGATATTTTATATCATTGTAAAAAAAAGGTATTTATCAAGGGATAGTGAAGATTTTCTTGAATGAAAAAAACCCCAAAAACATATAATAAAAAATTAAAGATAATTTATTGGTTTCAGACAGAATCAAGGCAAAACAAAAATAGTAGGATCTTTCCCTGTATAAAAATAAACAAAATCAAAATAATATTCAAACCAATGACCACAGAACTGCAAGGATAAAATGTTATTGTAAGTTGGAACACATTTTGTATATCTACAGCTTCAAATTTTTCATTAAATATATGAACATAAAGAATTTTTCTTCACATCAATTACATGCATATGATATATTGTACAACTGATAATAAGGGATACAATTTTCGTTTATGGAAGGTTTTTTGCATAGCGATATTCCAGAAATGTGTAATGCACACTAAATTGGATATTTAGAATTGGAATCACAACTTGACAACATACAGAGTGAGCGGGTGTTTGTTTATATTGTTGCTTACTGGAAAAATGGCAACATTTCGGATTAAGTCTTCACGAGATCATCCTTTTATCAGCTTACAAATAAAGTACCGGTACACACAAAAATTACAATACCACTGTTTTGTTTATTAATTATACATACAAAATGTATTATAAAAATACTAACCATATTTATCATAAAAAATAATTATTTTAAAGACCACTTTTTACTGAAGCACTACTGTACAATTTTTAAACAGCGTTTCAGACAAAACTGATTTCAGTTTGTGACTGACATTTTCATGAAGTGCAAATGATTACATAATCATACCAGAAGAAAAAAATAATCTAAAAACAAAACAGTGGTATTGTAATTTTTGTGTGTACCGGTACTTTATTTGTAAGCTGATAAAAGGATGATCTCGTGAAGAC
>JYMV01030139.1_pt1 | contig 10343 bp, 5 predicted proteins | sample 338911 | NCBI WGS metagenome assembly JYMV01 (sample SAMN03354496, study PRJNA234377) | hydrothermal vent metagenome | biome: Deep sea; feature: Hydrothermal plumes at the Eastern Lau Spreading Center, Western Pacific Ocean; material: Seawater | place: Tonga | collected 2009 | depth 2000 m m
GATTCGCGGCCTCTACCAGCATGGTACGATCAAGCAAAATTCGGAATATTTATTCATTGGGGAGTGTTTTCCGTCCCAAGTTTCCATTCGGCATGGTTTTGGCCGTTATGGAAATCTAAACATCCTCCCAAGGATATAGTCGAGTTCATGAAAAACAATTACCGACCCGATTTCACATATGCTGATTTTGCACCAGAGTTCACTGCAGAATTCTACAATCCAAACGAATGGGCAGATATCTTCAAAGCTGCTGGAGCACAGTAAGATTGAATTTCTTCTTTTTTTCCCTAAATATATATTCAAACACTGTTATCTTACAAAAACTCCATGACGATCGACAGAGATGTCAACACAAAATTACTGAATTATTTATCAGTAAGTGGACCACCGAAAGCATGCGAATTAGTGGAGGCTGCCATTCTAAGTTATGTTTTTGATTAAGGAAATAAAATTGATGAATTCTCGGATTGTGCGTGCTGTTTGTCATCCTTATCGACATAATTTTTACTATCTCATAGGAGGTATAACGAAATTAATAGAAGACCATTGAATAATTATCACCATATTCGTTTTTCTCCAGTGGATAAACAATGTATAGTTTGTTTGTTCTTTTCAAGAATATGTTTCCCATAACAGTTGTGGCTTGTAGTAACTGTTGACTGTTTAACCTAGATAATAGTTATTGAGGTTTATTTTTGTATAATTATACCCTATTGATATAAAATGTAAATTAATGAACACACACTCCAGTTCAAGGAAAGAAAAACACATTTGAGAAATATATAGGAAAACAAAGAAAATGACAGTTTTAAGAAGACAATCGTTAATCTAAACATTAATAACATGTCTAAAGACTTTCATAACCATCCACTCAGTGCTAAAATCATTTCATAGCAATCCACTCACACTGAATCATATAGTTTTAAATATTATTATTTTATGTTTATTTCAGATATGTTGTTCTTGTCAGCAAACATGGTGAAGGTTTTCCAAACTGGCCATCAAATTATTCCTGTAACTGGAATTCCAAATCAGTTGGGCCTAACAGAGATCTTGTCGGTTTGCAAAATATCAATCTAAGTAAAATCAATCAGATCTCTCGCATGCTCGCCTTTACCGATAAGATCGGAGGAAATCACATAGCGGGTCACATGCGAGTGAACTTGTGTCATTAATATACATGTATAATGATATGATAATACAGTGTATGACATTAATTTTGTCGGCAAAATCAGATTGCACGCAGCATGCAAAGCAGATTAGTGACACTTTCATAGATTCACAATCGCCATTGACATTGGATTGTGTATATAGGGTCACTCGCATGTGTCTCGCAATGGGGTTTCCTCAGATCTCCCACTCCACGTTATATCGGTAAATATATCGAGTATTTGCAGTATTCACAATATACATCTGTTAGTTGATCCTTGGCACGCGAGTGTATCATCCGCTCAGTGATTAGTGCAACACCAACATGGCTTGTAAGATATATTTATTATTAAAATTAACAGAACCTAAATAATGCAATAGTAAAAACAAACAATACAATGGACAAAAGAAAAAGAACAAAAGAACAAACAATGATCTACAAAATAATACACAGAAAACTAAAGATTGAGCAACACGAACCCCACTAAAAACCGGAGGTGAATTCAGGTGCTCCGGAAGGGTTAGCAGTTATTAAAAGTAAGCTTCATATCCATCAGACACAATTTACGTGAACTATGGCAATTGCAAGTACGTCTTATACAAAATTTAACAACCAAGAACGATACTATTGAATATTGTTCGTTTTCTTGAACAAGCCTGTTATGGCGGTCTATGGAAGTAGAATATTCGTATCCGTTTTATAAAGTAATAGGAATTAAACTTTTGTAATAAAAACATAAATATTTAAAAATCAAAAGTTTATTCTATATTAGGTGTACGGAATATTATATCCACAAAACAATAATTTTGCGTCTTTTTTTCTTCAGGAGAAATGGCCGCTGCTATTCGCGATAAAGGCGACATAAAATTCGGCATGTACTACTGTCTCTCTGAATGGCTAAACCCACTTTATGTTAAAGACAGGGAATCTAACTTCACATCAGACGAATTTGTACAGGTGTGTAATTTAGCCTATTAAAACAAACTAAATTTACGTGTGAGAGGAATAAGTATCAAAACAAGCACTGCATATAAGAGGAATAACTTCAGTTGTGATGAAGGGTTAGATGCATGTTTTATTTGCCCATTTATCACCAGTTGTGTTACAAATAATAATGAAAGATGCTGTAATAACCAATCATTTGAATGCTGTGTTGATTCAGTGGTAAGAACCAATTCATTATTTAAGTAACTACCGAAAACATTGAAGAGGTCTTTAAATATCAATGAATATCAATGTAACATATTAGATCTCTATAAATAAACTAAATATATGTATGTGACAATAGTGATACATATCTATATCACAATCAATAGTTTAGAACCTCCACAAATCATACGTATTTCAATTTTCTGACACATCAACATGTCAGGAACCACATTCATGAATGTCATTTTTCAAATTATACATACATATTTTGTGAACCTCGTCAAGTTTTAATGACTTCCAAAATCAAAGCATCAACAAATAATGTAATGAAATCGTCAACTTGAAAGTTTTCGGGTCACCATTATGACTTGGTGAACTGTTGTCACAGGTGGCCACAGATATGTTTCATTTGTCGTAGTCACAGTCACATCCTTCTTTTCTCGTTCATGATTTATCATTGGATTTCTAGCATGAGTAACACAACGGGTGCCACTAGTGTAGAGGGACTAGCCAATCCGGTACATCTACGTTCATTCCATGTTTTAGTGCCATTCGTGTTATTCAATCTTCAGATTTCATGGACGATTGTTTGTATTTTTGTGTTTTTACTTTTGGTCATTGCATTGTCTGTGCACCGACGATTTGTGTCCGCTGCTTACCCTTTTAGTACTTTAAGAAAAACTTAATGTCAAAATATTTGTTCAGTGGAATGTAAACTAAATTATCTCATCAGTAAATAGACATGAGAGACTATAGTATTTATATATATATGTATATCATATTGTATTTTGTTTTATTGTTTTGTTGATTTTAGACAAAGATGTTACCACAATTATACGAACTTGTCAATGCCTACAATCCGGACATATTGTGGGCAGATCTAGCTGATGGTTTAGGTCCTGCATCTTACTTTAAATCAAAGGAGTTCCTTGCCTGGTTGTACAATGAAAGGTATATATATAGTATATTTTTATGCAGCTGTACAATGCCTGATTTAGATAAAGAGAGGCGCTAGGCTTTTCCACTTGTGAGGCCCCTCCCAATCCCTACCCTCATGATTGCAAGGAAAGCTACTGAAAGATTTATTCAGAGACTATAGTGCGCTATGACATCATATGTAAGAAAGGCCTGTGGCACCATACAAAAATATACACCTTTACCGGAAGCCCCTTAGATTTTGCGGCCCTAGGCCTCAGCCTGCCAAGCCTATTGGTATACCCGGCACTGCAGCTGTATGTATTGTATAATGTTGTTGATGTAGTTTTGGTTGTATGGGTTCAGAATGTGTCTGTTATACATATTAAATGTTAAAAATGTATGGTTATATGTTTTGTTAGTTGTGAAATGTTGAATGAATATTATTTATTACCAATTGAATTCTATGAGTACAGAATGGAATACAATAGTTTGTCAATGAAGTATGACAATACTTAAGAGTATACTGGTTCAGCATGAAATTTAATCCCAATCTACTACATTTTGAGGGATTAAACATATCATTTCAGTAGGTGTTCCTATTATACGCTTGGATAAACTTTTGTTAAATTTAATTATTTTTATTGGGTGCGCTCGTTTGGTCTTGGTGATGTACATTTCATCGTGAGGTTATGTCACGTGACTATAGCTTTGGTATTTAAGCTGGTGACGTGGATTTTGAGGCATCGAGGACTCGCTATAACTGTTTGTAAAGCAGGTTTACACAGTCTTTGCTTAAGGATATCGACTTGTACTTACATTGTATGCTGTATCGTATTTTTCTGGTTTATCACTGTATTGTATTATTAAAGGTTATAGCGAGTGTCATTCCTAATTATGACTCACTTGTCTTTGTGCCCATATAATTTAATTGTTTTATATTCGGACGAACGTAGTGAGGGAGAATACAAACTATGGCTAAGAACTGTCTCCTATTTTGTAAGAATGCATTACATGTCATAATGTTTGATGGGCCAAAAGAATAGGAAAAGAAAACGAAAAGTTTCTAAGGACAAAGGAACAATGACCTCGAATATGTCAACAAACATGGCGACCTCCATGAACCAAAGTCCAACATTCTCACAAATGCTAACTGGTGCAAATGATTGTTTAAATAACCATAACTATCTACTGAACAATAGCCAGTCGAATAATCATTTCATGCTTTTATCCCCTCCACAACAAAACATATCGAGTACACCCATTATTCAAACAGTCCAGTCACAACATGCGCAAACTCCTCCACTACCATTAACGGCTTTCTTACCTCAGGGTATGATGCCTCCACCTCAACAACTCCACCAAGATATCAGTAGAACACAACAAATGACTTTTGAAATGATTTTTGCTAACTTTCAGACCATAAATCAAAAATTAGAAAAAATGTCACTGCTTGATCAAATGGCTCAGAAGTTCAATGAATTTGAGAGAAAATTTGATATGCTGACAAATGAACTGACAGATGTTAAACATGATCTCGAGCAACACTCTGAATGAATCGCAGCAGAAGAATTTCATTATAATATAATGGGAACAAGAGTTGAAAAACTGAAAGTGATGTGGATTTACTAAGATGGGAAAACAATGAACTTAAAGAACAGCGCCTTGAAATGAAATCATATGGTATGCAATATAACCTAATATTTGGCGGAATTCCTGAGAATAGAGACGATGAGAACACTGAAGAAGTCCTTACAAATTTAATTGTAACTCAACTTGAAATTGACACCTCTGAAATAAAATTCCACAACGTGCACAGGTTAATGGCAAGACGTGATCGCAAACCTAGAAACATCATTGCTAAATTTGTTTGTAACAAGGATCATGAGAACGTGAAGAAACTGAAGGTTAAGCCACAGTTCTCCATAAACCAGCAATATCCAATGGAAATTGCCGACAGACGCAAGGAACTTTTCCCAAAAATGCGTGCATTGAGAGCCGAAGGACGGCATGTAAAACTTGTTAACGAACAACTTTCTGTGGACCGTGAACATGTCCCCCTTTTCATCACAACTAACAACCGTCCACCGCCACCACTTAACTCCGGCCCCAATATACCACCTGTACAAGACGTTTACCGTTAGGGGCACGACATCAGGAGATTGTCAAAGAACAATCTGCAACTGTTAGCATTAATTCATTTAAAATATTTTCTTTGAATGTATGTGGTATTAAAAGCAAGCTATTATCTCCAGATTTTTCAAATCTCATTGAAAACTATGATATTCTAGTTTTTCTAGAGTCTAAAACTGATAAGCTCGATATTTTGAACATTCCCAATGATTACGATTATTTTGCAAAACATCGGACTAAATTTAAGCGTAAGTCCGGTGCTATTGTGATTGCATACAGAAAACGATTAACAAAATTCATTGAGTACCCCCATACTGAATCTGAGTTTGTTCAGTGGATTTCCATTTCGAATCAGCTTTTAAACATTGATAAAACTCTACATCTAGGGTGTATTTATATTCCACCTGAAAATTCTTTGTATTCATCTGATGAATGTTTCAATGAGATTGAAACTGAATTGCGTGATTTATTGACTAATGATTGTACTATAGCATTAATTGGCGATTTTAATTCACGAACCAAAAACAAAGATGACTATGTCAAACCTGATGATAATCTTTTACAATTACTATATGTTTTTGACGATCAGGAGCTTCAAAACTACATGTGTGATTTTGAAACCCTTGAAAATCAAAGCGTACCTTTGCAGAGAATCAGTTTGGATATCGCTAATTCAAATGATTTTGGACACAAGCTACTTAATTTTTGTAAGGGTAATTCTTTATTCATTGCCAATTGTAGATGCGCTAAAGATCGCGGTATTGGAGCCGTAACTAGTAACAACACAGCTGTTGTTGATTATTTATTATTATCACCAACTTTATTTTCTTCTATCAAAGAATTCGATTTCATTCTGTTATTCTCAGACATTCACTGTGGTATTCATGTAACTTTTCACGGTAGAGTAACCACAGATACTACAACTCCGCCCATTACACGCAGTAGAATACACTGGAATGCTACTGAACAAAACCGGTTTGTCGAGTTACAAAATTAGAAGAATGTTACCTTGAACTCAGTCAATTACTTGATGTAAATAACGCTAATGATTCACCTAGATATGGTGATAATATCAATAGAGTCGTCAATACGATTGGCGATATTTTTTCAAAAAGTGCATTAGATACTTTTGATAAAATATATATAAATAACAAAAGACGTCATAATAACGATAAACCATGGTACAATAAGGAATGTAAAATTAAGAGAAAAAACTGTCACAAAGTTAGAAGTAGATATAGCTTCGTAAATACTTCAAAGACCTAAACAATTATAATGATATAGATGATGAATCAGAGTTTGACATTACATATGATAATTATTTTATAAACAGTTCAATTGATGGTAATGCTGATGATATCCTAAATAGTGCAATAACTGAAGATGAGATCAGAATTGCCATTAAAGATTTAAAAAATAATAAAGCTAGTGGCATTGGTGAAATTATTGATGAATATTTAAAGAGTACTGTATCTCAAATGATGCCTTTATATGTTAAATTGTTTAATGTAGTCTTAGATTCCGGAATTATACCTAATGCATGGACTATTGGTGTCATTAGACCAATTTATAAGAAAAAGGGTAGTCTTGCTGACCCTGCCAACAATAGAGCAATTACAATTGTTTCAAATCTTGGCAAATTATTCACATCCATATTGAATAAAAGATTGAACAAATATGCTGACAATATTGAACTTATTACTAAGATGCAAGCCGGTTTTAGAAAATATTTTTATATTGCATTCACTTATTTCTATTTACTTATCTTCTGGTAAGTATCTGCTGCCGCAAGTGATAAAGTTTACCAGTTGCTTGCCCATGGTCGGTGGTTCTCTCCGACTACTTCGGCTTCTTCCATCACTAAAACTGGTCGCCATGATATAGCTAAAATATTGCTGAAAATGGCGTTAAACACCAAAAATCAATCGATCAATTAATCAATCAATCAATCAATCAATCAATCAATATAGTGTGTGAAATGTCTTGTTGTGTAATGGTATTGTATTGTCTGTATAAAAATGGAAAGTTACAATAAGTTGTTTTTATCATTTATTTCACTTCTTATATATATTTGTGTTGTTTATGTGAAATACAATGATAACACTATGATATGATATTCTGAATCAGGTTTATATAACACAGATTAACAATAGTGACACCCGTTGTGCTATGTATTAGAATGTTTTCAGTTATGAGATTAATTGATTATTGTGTATACCACAAGATGAGATTAGAAATATTCCTTCATTCGATGATCGACCAGTCAAAAATCACTGGATTGGAGGGAAAACATTCTTTAGCAGTTTCCTTAGATATCAAGCAGTGAAGCTTTCTGTCTGTAAATTCTTCCTATTTATACAATTGGGCACCAAACAGTTTTATTTGTACTTTTCATTTGGCTAAGTTCAGTCTGGTTTTTAATCCCATGTCTATGTTTATTGTGACATGAATATGTTTACATACTATCTATAATTAATCATATTTTATTAATGTGCTTGCTTGTTTTATCCTGTATATGTTGTTTTTGCATTGATTGATTGATTGGTTTGTTGATTGATTGATTGATTGATTGATTCATCAGTACCCATGACGTCTATCTTGCATACTTGTCTTCTACATTTGTATTGATATGGTATAGTCGGCTGATATATAGTCAATGATTTATAAAACACTATATAGGAAACGAAAGATCGAGAAAAACGATTCCCACTAAAACCCATAGGTGAACTCGGGCGCTCTGGAAGGGCTAGCAATTCCTTCTACACTAATGACACCCGTCGTGTTACTGTCAAACGCCACTGAAATCCTGTTATTGGTTAGCTGTACCTATGTGTCGACTCTGAATATAATTTACCTTACTACTGGTGTACTATTAGTCATCGAGATTGTCATCTGCCCATTAGTCAGTATTTCGCCATTCACATGGTTTATTATATGTATTTATTATTGAAATTTAATAGTCCTTAAATAATGTAATTATCATTAAAGCTAATAATCACTTCTCTAAGGCTTAGGTGACGTTAGCCGATTTTGGCTATCCTGTTTTTGGCCCTTTGGTTTTTTTTGTTTGTTTTTTGTTTTTGTTTGCTTTGCTTTGCTTTGTTTGTTGTTTTGCTTTGTTTTTTGTTTTGCTTTGCTTTGTTTTTTGTTTTGTTTGTTTGGTTGGTTTTGTTTGTTTGGTTGGTTTTGTTTTGTTTGTTATTGTTTATTGTTGTTGTTGTTTTTTCCCCATTTTAAGTCATGTGGCATTCCAATCTTTTGATTTCGAGAGTACCTGATTAAGGTTATTCAAGAAATGCACCATGTGCACTAATTAGATATCTACGTTTTAATTTGTACATAGAAATAGTCTATTCTTTATTTCTAAAACAACAGATGCACTGCAATAGTACACAGATAACAAAAACAATAAATTATTTACAATATACTTCTACTTCTATTTCTACCAAATATTGACCGCCTTCAGCAAGTTGAAGATTATGTTTGAGGTTGCACATGGCAATTGAAAAAGGTTAAAACTATTAACAGGTCTCATAAATTAATAGTTCATAGAAGAGACAGTAGCTTTGAATGTTTCAACCGATCGCTTCGTAACTATAGACTCTGGCAGTCAAGTCTTACTAGGAGGGTTAATGAAAGACGAGGAGTGCATGTTCTGTGATTGCCTCAAGGATGAATTAAGTGTGTCCTTTTTAGTAATAACTACATTTTCATTTGCTATTTTACATATTATGACGACAAGTCGATCATATACGACTGTCGTCAAGATTGCTCCTGTTCAAGAGTTGAACAAATGTTACCAACACTAGATGTGTTTTGATATCTGTTGGTGACGAACCCTGCATCCCTGCGTTGGACGATTTCTCGTCGGTCGACTTCGACTTTACTGTAGGGCTCCCAGACAGAGTAAGCATAATCAAGTGATGGTCTAACTAGATATTTTTATGTTTGTTTGTTCCTTAACGGAGGTCGAACTGATGTTAAGAATTTCGACGGAGAAATCCAAGATATGTATTGGCTTTCGTGCAGTATTATTTAATTTGCTTTTCCATTTTAAATCTTGTCTGATTGTTAGGATGGCCATGAAGGGTGTAGTTGAATTTGATCTGATTTTTATTTCGAGTGACAGACAGGACTACTCATTTTCCGTCCCATATTGCAAGTTTGTCGAGATCTAGTTGCAAGTATTGTGCATCGTCTGTGGATTTTAAAGCCATGTATGCAGTGATTTTGTCTGCAAATAGTCTTATGGTGGAGCGTAGACCGACTGGAATATCATTAATATAAAACTAAAATAGACTAGACCTAAGGTTGACCATTGGGACACTCCAGATTTAACGGAACATATCTTGATTTTTTACCTTTACCTTCAATTATTACAGCTTGTGTCCTGTTTGTTAAAAGCTTTCAATCCAGGAATCCACTTTGTCCTCTATATATGGCCTTGTGTGTTATACAAGGTACAAAGCAGCAAAGAACACGTTATGAATGTTACAAGCCAGGGGGACAAACATTATTATTAATAATACTTATGAACGTACAGAGTTTTTTCTAAATGTTTTTCACTTATATGCCATAATCTCAGAGAATTTTAATGTGGTGTGTCTATAAATGAAAAACTAAATGCGCTTTGTAAGTTCTTTGCGTTTTTTATTTATAAAATATATTCAGAAATATAGTGATGTGTATCACCGATTTGTTGTTTATTGTACAAATTACAGAAACGAGTTATACTTTATCTATGTTTTGCCATCTCTCTGCTTTAATCGACAGTTTATTATTTGTTCTTCTCGAATTCACCAAAAGGAACAGAATCTCTACAATTGTTTGGTTGTTTGTTTGTTTGTTTGATGGTGTTTAATGCCATTTTCAACAATATTTCAGCTATATCGCGGCGGTCAGTTTTATTGGTTGAGGAAACTGGAGGACTCGCAGAAAAACCACCGACCTGTCGCAAGTCACTGACAAACGTTATCACATAGTGTTGCCCACCTCG
>JYMV01047902.1_pt1 | contig 10343 bp, 8 predicted proteins | sample 338911 | NCBI WGS metagenome assembly JYMV01 (sample SAMN03354496, study PRJNA234377) | hydrothermal vent metagenome | biome: Deep sea; feature: Hydrothermal plumes at the Eastern Lau Spreading Center, Western Pacific Ocean; material: Seawater | place: Tonga | collected 2009 | depth 2000 m m
TGTCTGACAACATTCTAGAATAATTATCAAGGTCTTTTTTTACATCTTTATACTCGTGGCCTCCATCAACAAAAATTAGATCATAAGGTTGAAACTGCTTTATAATTTTCAAATTTTCTTTTTTATCTGATTTTCCACAAATTAATGTTAAATTTTTTCTTCTCAAATTTGCTAGTAAATCTGTTGAACTCATATCAGCTGTAAAATCATCTATTCCGACAATATGATCAAAATTAAAAAATTTATTTAATATAGTGTTTAATTTACCTGAGCTATATCCAACTTCTAAAAAATTACGAATTTTTTTTCTTTTCTTTTTTTCATAGCTTTTTAGAAAAAAGATCAAATCAGATAATTCTTCTGGGTTATGCATAAGATGAGTTCTAGTACCATCAAACATTCTATGTCCACCAAATTCTGCGTTTGTTTGACATCTAAAAAATTCTCTGAGATCTTCCTTATCTTTTTTTGTTTTCAAATCTCTAAATACGTATTTATCAATTTTCATTTGAAACGTATGCCGTAGAAAAACCATACATAAATTAGTTACACATCAAAAAAATAGAAATTCTTCTAAACCAATTAATAACACATCTATTTTCTGACATTATGTCTTACTATAAAAAATTAAAAGCAATAAAGGACTTTGGCAGTGTTGATTTTTTGAAAATAAAACACAGAGAAAAAAATGTAATTTTAAGACTGGTGGATGAATCTGACGAAACAGTAACACTTCTCACTAAATGGAGAGAGATGTATAGAAATAATTTTGGTACAGATTTTTCAATCAGTGAGCAAAAAACAAGAGAGTGGATTCGTAAAGGTGTTTTAGAAAATCCTGATAAAATTGTGTTTGTGATATATGTTGAGAACAGAAAAGTGGGAATTATTAGTACTGCAGAATATGATGAAAAAACAAATTCTGCTATATTAGATACAATGATGAAAGATCCTACGTACAAATTACCTGGTCTTATGACTATTATTGAAAAAGTCTATCTCAAATGGATGTTTGATGGATTAAACTTATCAAAGATAACAGGATTTTTGTTTTCAGATAATGAAAAAATGATGAATATCCATCAGAAATGTGGTTGGGCTACAATAGATGTTGTTCCAATCCAAAAAATTTCCACAGATGAAGGAATAAAATGGGAAAAAATTTCCTCAAAATTAGATAATGTAAAAGTAGAAAGGTATTTCAATTTAATTGAGTTAACAAAAGAAAACTTGATGAAACATTTTGATAATATTGAATACCAAATACTTGTGTAATTGATATGAAACTGCAAAAAAAAGTCGTATTAATCACAGGCGGAAGTCGTGGTATAGGAAAAGCAATTGCCAAACTATTTGCAGAGCAAGGCGCAGAAATTATTATCACCTCAAAAAATCAGAAAAAATTGCAACAAGCATCAAAGGAAATAAAAAATTCATTTTTTGTTGCAGGAGATGTTCGCAATAACGTTGATGTAAAAAATGTAATAAATAAAACTATAAAGAAATTTGGTAGGATTGACATTCTAGTAAATAATGTAGGAGTACTACCAAAAATGAAGTACTTACACAAAATCTCTGAGAGGGAGTGGAATGAAACTATTGATGTGAATCTAAATAGTCATTTTCGATTTACTAAAGCAGTAATTCCATATATGAAAAAAAATGGGGGTTCTATTATTAATATTGCATCAGATGCGGGCCTTAAGCCATTTGAAAATTTTTATGTTGATGCGTACGCAGCGGCAAAAGCATCAATTATCCATCTAACAAAATTATGGGCGTTAGAATATTCTAAATATAATATTCGTGTAAATTGTGTGACTGCTGCAGTTGTAGATACTGATATGACGAAAAAATATTGGTTAAACACTAAAACAAAAAGAAAAATTACATCCGCGGAGCATCCTCTAGGAAGAATTGGGACAGGAAATGATATTGCAAAAGCTGTACTATATTTTGCATCCGATGATTCTTCTTGGACTACTGGAGCAGTCCTACCAGTGGATGGTGGAGTTTCTGTCAAGTAAAACCTGATAAAAATATTTAATATTTAATTATCAGTTTTAACCCTTTGAATCTTTTTTACAAATTCAGTCGCTAGTTTCTCAAAAGAATTAGAATGTCTTTCTAAGAAAGATTGCATTTTATCAATTGGTATTTCTCCAGCCACCAAAAAACCATTATAATGAAAAATATCATCGAATTCTATAGATAAATCAAGTGTATCACTTTCAAATGAATTAAATTCTATTAAGTTAAGATAGTTGTTTAAATCAGAAATATTCACTTTCTTTTTTAATGATATTTTTATTGCATCAGGAAGTTCATCCAATGTTTTTATCTGATGTACAAACGGAAGATATGAAAAGTCTTGATTAGATAGAGTGATTGACGGCTTGTTATAAAATCCAGCTTCTAATCCTGAAGTACTATTAATTGAAATAACCAACGAAGATCTTTTTGTAATATAATCAGGTTTTACAGAAGGATGAATCAATGTTACATTAGGTAAACTCATAATTTGTTTATAATCAGAAATTGAACGCCAACCTCGCATAACCATAAAAGGATGCTCTTTTACATATAGATTATAACCACTAGGTAATGATTTAGCAATATTTGTAATGACTTCAATTTGGTTAGAAAATCGTGGAGCTGCAATTAGTGTTGATCTTTCTTGGTCGAGTTGTAATGAAAAATAAATAAACGGTTTTTTGTTTTTGATATCACGAATCAAATTTTTATTGATAAAATATTCTCTGTATTTTTTTTTAATTTTATTAATTAACGTTATTCTAAGAACCGCAAATTTTGTTCTACCGTAGTAAGTAAAATGGCTTTTTACATTGCTATTATCGGAAAATAAATACTCAAGTATAGCTTGGAAATATTTTATTTTAGAATTTTGAAATTTATTTTTTACTGATACTAAATCCGTAGTTGCATCATATTTTTTTATATAGTTTTGAAATTCAGATAGAGAACCAAAATTATGTTTTTCATCATATTCGGTATGATCGACTGAATAAGATCTATTGGCGATGATATACCTACCTCGCAAATATGATTGCCTAATCATTAAAATTTTAACACCTCGAGCTTGGCAAATCTTATAGAATAGATAGTTGTGAAGTAATGTAGTTATTCCCATAATTAGAAAATCAGGTTCTACTTCATCTAGAATTTTTTCAAATAATTTACATTCCTGTTCAAGAATTAATAATATTTCATCGGGTGAAAATTTGTAAAATTCGTTGAATTTATTAAAAAAACGTTCGTTGGATGCGAGTAATCCAAGATCAACTTTGTATTTTTCCTCAATTAATTTTAAAAATTCTCTATTAGGTTTTTGATTTGTTTTATTTATATGCTCATGAAAAAACCAGATCTTTGAAAAATTAATTAATTTTTGTTTTTTAAAAAATTTTTTTGGTTTATCAGTGATATCAAAAACTCCAAATATATCAAAATTATATTTCTCTTGTAAAATTTTTGGTAATCCTAGTCCAGATAAATCATCATTCATCCAAAAAATTATTTTTGAATTCATATCACGGATCAAAATTGTATAAACTAATACCTTGCTATCAATTATAGCTAGACTTTTGTTTTTGATTATCGAACTGCTTCGGAAAATAATTGATTTTAGAGAAATTTTCCTAACTTTTTAGGATATACCAAATCATATAAAATCCATAATATAGCTAAGCAATCTCTTTCTCAAATGAATACATTTTTAATTTGAAGTTATTTTTTATGAAAATTTTCTTACTGCTTTCATTTCCTGCAATAACTATCGCTTTTAATTTTTTGATTCCCAAACTCAGTGCTTTTTTCTCAACCAAATTTAACATAATTGTGCCTATTCCTCTTGATTGAAATTTTTTTTCTACCATTATGTTTATGTCCTGATCTAAAATTCTAATATAACCAACATCATCTTTCCCATAGAATGCAATCCATTGGTGAAAATTTGGATTAGATTCCTGTTTATTCATGTATTTGTAATGATCATCTTTCAGAATAGGTTCTTTTTGTTCATAGAAAAAATTTTCATAAAATTGATTCCTTAAATTTAATATGGAATCCCAATCTTTTTTTGCTACTTTACGAAGTTCTATTTTCATGTTGTTTTTTGCCATTTTTGTTGAATTTCTTTAATTTTTTCTAGTTCATTAGGATATAATTTCCTTTCATGTGAGGTTAGATTTGATTTCAGTTGTTCTACAGATTTAGCACCTGGAATGCAAGTTGAAACTACATCGTGACTTAAAACGTATAAAAGAGCAATTTGATTCATTGTTCGGTTTTCATTAACGAAGATTTGAAAATCGTTAGCTTTTTCAACTTTCGTTTTAATTTCATCTCTAGTAAATCTTGTTCTAAGATCATTTTTTGAATTTTTTAAAAACAGACCATGGAACTATTGGTAATAAAATTTTGATTATTTTCCAATATTTAGGATAAAAAGTGGTTCCAAAATCCCGTAATCTATTATTGAAAACAATGTCAGCTAATCTATCTACTTGAGCAGGTTTAAACAAAGTCATATTAGCTCCAAATGACAGGTTTGTATCAATATAGCCAATCATGTAAAATTGTACAGTCAAAGGCGAGTTTACAACAAAATGTCGCAAGCTTTCAAAATAACTTTCTAATGCACGTTTTGATGCAGCATAAGTTGCATTTAGCGATCTTCCTCGAATAGCAGCTATACTCCCAAAACCAATAATCGTAGTGTTTGGTAGTTTTTTTAGGATTGGTAAGAAATGGTTAATGAATAAACAAACAGATGTAAAATTTGTATTTACAAGTTCAAAAAAATTTTTGTCATCAATTCCTGGAATATCGTTGGGATCATTAAATCCTATGGGAAGAATCAATCCTGTTAACGGAGAAAGATTTTCTAGGGCCTCATCAACTTCCTTAATGGTCATTGGGATTTTTGACAGAGACATTTGCAATGGTGTTACATTTACTCCATATCTGATTTCTAAATCAGAAGCAAGTGCTTTTGTATCTCTCAAGTCAGATGAAATTATAATCAAATCGTTTTTTTCTGATGCAAATTTTTTTGCAATCGCTCTGCCCAATCCCGCAGAACCACCAACAATTATGTAAGTCATAGACCTAATTTCTCTGATACGTCTGATTTGTAGATTCTTCTAGGATCAAACTTTTTCAATTCATCAATAAATTTGTGATATTCAGGAAAACAGTTTTGTACGATTCGCTTATTTGAGCCTTTTATAATGTTAGGAATTGCGCCATATGAAATTATAATATCATCCAGTTTTGATAATGTTTTATCCGTTATTGGAGAACGTTGAAAATCTAGTGCTATGGTAATACCAGAACCAGAATATCGTAGATATTTCTGATTTCCATTAAAGGGTTTCATGAAAATAACAATTAGTGGAGGTTTTTCAATTTTTATCAGTTTGGTAACATCATTAACAAATTCCTCAACCTTGTTGAAAGGTACTAGAATTTGATATTCAGTAAAACCATTTTTTCCAAAGAAAAGGTGAAAAGATTTTGCGCTGCCACCAAATGGAAACATGCTATCAAAAACATTTCTCTCATAGGTTTTTGAGCCAGTAATTTCACGTTTACGATAAAATGAATATGCCATTGCAGCAGTAGTTTTATTCCAAACAGAAAATGGTAAACTTGCCCTAGAGTATGAGGTAAGCGCCTTTTTTTTTGGCATAATTAATTTATTTGATTTAAAACCATCTGCAAAAACTCCCTCGTATCCAACACCTCTTCCAAAATTTTTCTTCAAAGGTGAGCCATCATGCCAACTAGAAATAAAATCAGCGCCTAAATTGTTTTTAAAAAATTCTACTGCATCCATCATTGATTCAATAGGGGTTGTCTCAAAAATCATTCTATCTGATGGTAGAACATCAAGCTGTAGTTTTACACTAATTATAATTCCAGTCAGACCAAGACCGCCACAAGTTAGTTCAAAAATATTGGAGTTTCGAGTCCTACTTAATGTCATAAGTCCATGATCTGGATGAAATAATTTGATTTCTAAAACCACATCAATAAATGTACCATCTTTATGCGGATTTTTTCCGTGAACATTTGCTGCTACACACCCCCCTAATGTAATATCTGGATGACCTGGTTGGATTTTTAGAAACAGTTTCTTTCTAAAACTCCATTTTAATAATTCCCTTAAGGTTATTCCAGATTCGACTACAACCGTTTGTGACTTTGCATCAAATTCAAGGATGCGATTAAACGATGTCATTTCTTGTGTTAGTATATTTTTCCCAAAACTCGGCGCTACATATGAATAACCACCGCCACGACCTATTCGAATAACATCTTTCGGTACTTGTTCCAAGTTACGGAATCTATCTGGGCGTTGATGTTGGGAAACAATTTCAATGCTGCCATCAAATGACAAAAATTTAGTTTTCCTAGTATGAGGAATCTTCAAACTATCCTGTTTTGAATTTGCCATCATATTTTTTGAAGATTTTCGTTATTATAATAAACTCTTCTTATGTTTCATTACCACTACTGATTTAAACTAAGAATCATACATTAACCAGAATGTTTTTGGTTTTATTATTATGAGCAATGAAAGTAAATCAAAAGTTAGTCGTATATCAAAAAATTTGGATTTAAAAAATTTTTTTAAAACTAATAAACTTCCAATACTTGTTACGGTAATATTTTTTTTATTTACTTCATATGTATCGTTTTTCATTGATAATCCTGCTCGTGGTTCTGATGCGATGTTTTACTTTTTTGCTGGGGAACAAATTCTATTTGGTGATAATGAAAATGTAAGGCTTCCAAACGCGCCCATCGGCGGTCCAGTTTTGTTTTCTTCTTTAAATACAGTTTTTCATGATCCGTATCTAACTATTAAAATTATTTCGCTAATTAGCGGAACTGCAATTGTATTTTTATCATTTTTTATTATAAAAAATATTTTTAATTTCAAAATTGCTTTTTTGACGCAGTTAATTGTTGCAGTAAATCCCAAATTACATCTACAAACAACGTTTCCTTTTAATGAAATTTTTCCAGTTTTTTTGGTTTTTTTATCTTTTTATTATTTTACTAAAACCCGTATTCTTTACAATCATCTAATTTTAGCAGGAATACTATTAGGAATTTCTTTCATGTTCCGTTATCAGACATTTCCAATAGTAATTGGTTTTCTAATTTACTTACTCATTCGTGATAAGAAATTTAGAAAAAATCTTCCGTTAGCTTTACTGTTTGTTAGTTCATTTTTGGTTGGTTGTAGTCCTTTGCTTATTTACAATTACACTACGTTTGGTAATTTGATTGATAGTGATCCAAATTATTACATGTATACTACAACTACATTTGTCCAGACGGATGAATGGGAAAAACAAGTCCGGATTCAAGGCGAATCTTTTTTTTCTGGAATAACTTCAGATTTTAATATATTTTTGAAAAATTATTTATTTAATTTGTTTTATCATAATCCAGATCGAATTTTTAATCTTAGCGGAGGAATAGACAATATTTCTCCAATTCCTGCTGTTCCATATATTGGCATCATTCTAATCTTTGGTGGAGTAATATATTATCTAAAGCCTGATTATAATAAGAAACTTTTACTTTCTTTAATTCTACCTGCAATAACTATCACAATAATTATCTCGTTGTTAGGAATTCTTGAAACATATTTTTTTGCAATTATAATAAAAATTCAAAAAAATTTTTTGCCATTATTTGTTGCTGCAATCATATATTTCCTAATGATGGCAGTAATTCCTGTTACTCGTGCAGAATATTTCTTTTCTGTATGGATAATTTTTCCAGTTTTAACTTCTTTATTTTTTCTGGAATTAATCCCACGAGTAACTATACGAAAAAATGAGTCCAAGCAAATTAATCTAAAACATTCATCGCCAGTAAAAACTATAATCATTATTTCTATTATTTTGCTTATTTGTGTTAACTTAGCTTTTTCCTATAAGTTAATGAGTATGATTGAATATGGAGATAAATCTTTTGATGGAATAATTGGTGAAATCAAAAAAATATTTAGCAACAAACAACCAGGCTTGCATTTAGGAACAGAAGTTAAACAAATTGGTGAAATATTATCTCAACAACCTAATATTGAAAATAGCTATGTGATGGGAAATGATTGGGCTGTGATTTATTATTCCAATAGTAAATTATTATTTGCAGATTTTGTTGAGGGCGATGAAAAAGAAAGCTTGCATTCATACATTACAAGAGAAAACTGGTCAGAAAACGATATTTTCCTTTCAAATAGTATGAGCGTTCCAATCGATAGAAATAATATCTATAAACCAGTGCCAGATTATTTGATTTATACACCAACTGTTTTAATAGAATCGCCTGAAAATTTGAAGATATTAGAAAATCCAAACGATCCTAGAGTCAAATCTTATTTGGAATTGCTCTATAAATCTAAATTAGGAATAATGAATTATAAATTTTTAGAGTCACAAACATTATAACTAATTATCAATACAAAAAAAATAACGCGAAGTGATATGGTGAAATGAGTTGTTCCAACAAAATTGTAACGGGCGAAGAATTAATTCAAATTAAACCAAATGTTACTCAACAATTAAAAAAAGAAAAACGTCTAGTGAAGTATTCAAGTAAACCAAACCCGATTAAAAATATATTGTTAATTAATATCCCTAGATTGACTATCAGACAGTTAAACGATGAATTTCAATCAACTTTAAGCTTAGGTACACAATCTAAACCTACTGCAAAAACTCATTATGAGATATACCCTCCTCTAGGATTACTGTATTTATCTTCAATGTTTAAGGAAAAAAATAATGTAGACTTGCAGATTTTTGATATGCACTTAAACTGTATACAAATGTTACAGAAGAATACGATTGTTAATTGGAAGAAGGTTGTTGATGATGCAATAAAAAAATACAAACCTGATTTGGTAGGTATAAGCAGTATGTTTGGCGCATCATTTGAAGGAACAAAATTTGTTGGAGAGACAATAAAGAAGCATTACAAAGACATCATTGTTGTCTGTGGCGGGGTACACATGACCGGATTGGCGAATAATAATGATGAAAATTTAAAATTTGCTGATTTCATATGTTTGAACGAATCAGAATATCACTTTTTATGGTTAGTTGAATATTTGAATAATGAAAAAGATACTCTTACTGGAGTGGTAGTAAATAATAAAACACTTTTGAGAAATGAAGCGGATTTAATACCGGGTTCTCATGTAGTACAAGATCTAGATACTTTGCCTATACCAGATTTTGGCTCTATAGATTTAAAGAATTATTATAAATACGGTATATTATCGGGTGCACAAACGATAGATTATGATACGCCGCTTGCAACGATGCAAACGGTTCGTGGATGCATAGCTCGATGTAGCTTTTGCGCTGTTAGATCATTTAATGGATTGGGTGTCCGAATGCATAGTTCAAAGAGAGTTCTTGAAGAAATTGATCTTTTATATAATAAATTTGGTATTCGGCATGTCGATTTTGTCGACGATGATTTTACATACGACAGACAAAGGGTAATGGAAATTACTGATGGTATTATTGACAGGGATTACAATTTTACTTGGTCTATAGGAAACGGTGTCAGATTAGGTAGCTTAGATGAAGAAATGTTAAAAAATATGGAAAAATCTGGATGCACATATTTATCATTTGGAATTGAAAGTGGAGACGACGAAATTTTACGCCAGATGAAAAAACCTCTAACACTAGAAATCTTAAGGGAGAAAGTAAAATTATTAGATATTTGCCCAAAAATTTACTATAGAGCCAATTTCATTACTGGTTATCCTGGGGAAACAAAAGAACAATTGCAAAAAACTATGGACGTAGCTGAAAAATATCCATGGGATTGGAATTTGTTTTCAATCTGCAAACCACTGCCGGATACTGATTTATGGAATGAACTTTTGGAAAATAATGCTGACTTTGAAGGAGTTGGTAATAATACTGACCAAGACTATAATTATAGCTCTTATGAGGGAAAAGTTTTCAACGATGCTGGTGACGAATATATTTTCAACACTTCTTACGACTTCAATTTGAAATCAAATTTTAAAAATAATAAAAACTTGAAGGGAAGAAACGTTGTACGAGCAGTTAAAGATTTTGAAAGGATAGTAGCAAAAGTAGAAAATCACGCATTTGCATGGAATTGTTTGGCAATTGGTTACAAGAAACTTAAACAATATGAAAAATCAGAACACGCTCTTAAAAAAACCATGGAAATTGTAAGCGAAAGCAGTTTCTGGAGAGAAAAATTTGTTAAACATCAGTTTCTAATTGATGATCCTTCTTGCACATTAC
>JYMV01015097.1_pt1 | contig 10342 bp, 7 predicted proteins | sample 338911 | NCBI WGS metagenome assembly JYMV01 (sample SAMN03354496, study PRJNA234377) | hydrothermal vent metagenome | biome: Deep sea; feature: Hydrothermal plumes at the Eastern Lau Spreading Center, Western Pacific Ocean; material: Seawater | place: Tonga | collected 2009 | depth 2000 m m
ATTTCATCAATATAATGATCTGCATCAATTTTGATTTCAAATTTATTTAAACCAACTCCATTAGCTATATCAACAGGGAGCCTGAGAGTGAGCGTGTCCTTATAGTGTGGAGCTGAAAAGTACAAGTAATATATTGGGTCTTCAGAAACATTTGACTCTGGAGGAAACATTCGTTTGACAGTTAAAGTCAGCTCTTCATTTACTGCCATTCCAATATTGGTAACGATCATATTAAGGTCAAAGCTGTCTAAATCAGCAGAGATGTCCTGTGGGTTTGTATAAACATCAGGATTTGTAATTGTGTAATCTGGCAATTTATGTGTATTTAGTACAACTGCCGGATCACCATGCAGGGTCATCTGAAGGCAGACATTCTTGTTAATTGTTTGTTGTTGAACTTCACTGATAGTGCTTATCATGCACTTTCCAATACTTGATCCATACATGCTCTGCCCTAGCTTTCTATAGAAACTCTCAGTATACACTTTCAAAGGATAACTCTCTCCGATGAGAATTGAAGCAAGAAATCCAATTACACCTCTTTCGTGGAGTGTCCAGTCTATACTGTTACTGAAAATGTCTATAGGCTGGTGAATATCTCCAACATAACAAGAATTGGCAAGTAAAAATGGATATTTTCCATCGTCGTTTGAATAAGCTCCGGGATCATCAATGTCCTGATCAAAACCAGATCCTGAAGCATGGCCAAAAAAGGTGATAAGGCTCACGCCATTATTGATTAGGTCAGTAATTAAATCTGAAATTGAATTCTGAATAGGCTCTGAAGAATTCTTGGAGAATGTATGAACATTACCACCATAAGAAGTATCTTCAATAATTTGCTCAAATTCTTTAAGATATCCCTTTATTGCTACATTTTCTAATCCTTCGGCACCAGCTAGATGGATAATTTGCTTTTTCCATTCTTGATCTGATTTTATTTGTGTAGCAAGGTTGGTCGTTTGATTTGCATCAAATTCGATTATCTTGTCCAAATACTTTTTTACTTCTTCCCAAGAAGATGCGGCAATCCTTCCGGTAGCAATTGCAGGTTCCCATGTCGTGCCAGCTAATCCTGCTGTAAGTAAATTGTCAGAAGGCGGATAGCCATAAGAGGGGACCAGGTTATTAGTATAATTAATCACATTATTTCTACAAGATACACTTTGGATGGATTTTCCTATCAGCAATAAATGTTGGGGTGGGGTAGACCAATTTTGGAGCGCATAATTACAAAATCCACGGATAGCCATTGGGTTTTTTTTGATGCCATAAGCAAATTGATCATACAATTCATCTATGTTAGCTAGCACCACATTGTAGCCACCTCCATCTACGCTTGTTCGATGGTTTCGATAATCATTAACATAATTATATCCTGAACCATCATTATAAAGCTTTTCATTTGAAATAATAAGATAAGCAGAATCAGGATCTATGCTGGTGTAGTCTGTGAATTTTGCTGTTCCCATTGATCCCACACCTTTGAGGTCAGTTATTGTGCTTATTGAAGCTTCAGAACTTAGATAACATTCTTTTTCACCATTAGAATTTGGAACAAGAGCTTGAACGATACCATTACTTATAATCGTTTTGATCCTTTTATGGTTGGTTAAATCAAATAACCAGCAAGGACTTGAAGTCGTAAAATTATCAATACTTAAAAATGATTTTGTAGAAACCTGGTCATCTAATACAGACATTTTGTAGGTGGAAGCTCCTCCAAGATCAAAGCTGTGGGCATATTTTACAGAGATATATCCTACTGTATTTCTGTCATTTTGTGCTTTTGGATTGAATAAAAAGCCAGTAGAAACACTTCCCAAATAGGTCAGCGGAATATTATAGCTAAGCTTGTTAACTTTAGTGCTATTATAGGTGTGGTTATTGGCAGGGCCGGATCCAATCGTAACATCAACATCATGATTATTGTTATTGACATCTTCGTTTGCTCCAATTAATACATATTTAGCTTCTGCGTCTGGACCCAAGCTATAAATGCCAGGTGTAGAAGTAAATAATGTGGTAGATATTGTGAAAGCAGACCTGAACCATCCCTCTCCTTCTGTAAACTCGGAGTCATATCCTCCTGTAGTAAAAGGGGTGATAGATTCTAATCCACCTTGGTTGTAGCTGCTATAATAGTCCTTCCTGGATTCATGAAGGAAGTAATCAGCTGGTACATATCCTGTAAAGTCAACATCATCCTCCACGCCAAGCCTATTAGTTTGTCCTGAGCTGGTCCAGGTTAAAAAATAAGTTGAGGTATCCGTATATATGCTTACATTTGGATTGGCATGCCAAGCTGGGTCTGCATACCAGGCAGTGTCCAGCCATCCAGTATTTTTTTCTCCATAAAATTCAATAAATTCTCCAGGGGAAAGTATGCTATCTGAAGGGCCTGTACCTTCCACATAAATATATTGTTCTTCACCTTTGTAAAATATTTGAAACTGCTGTGGACTTATAGAGCTGACAGGAATTCCGGCGTCAACTAAAGCACTATAGTCAATTCGGTAAATACCATCCTCATAAACCGTGAACTTATAGTATTGTTTGTCATATTCAATCCAATCATTGGTAAAGGATTGTCCAAAAAGAATCCAAGGAAATAATAATAGTATGGTGACAAATATGTTTTTCATCATTCTTCTTTGTTATCTCTTTTTGTAATGTCAAATTTTAAAGAAAACACATTAGATAACAATCCTACAGATTCTCCAATATTGGTTAAGGCATAATCAATATGGATAGCCCTTATCTTTACTCCAAGGCCCATATTTGGCTGGACGATTGTCTTTTCGGTCCCATCATAATCTTTTATTTTTTGGATATACCCGATGCCTCCTCGGAGGTATGCAAACCCATTGTATCCAAGCTCAATCCCCATGTGAGGGTCGATGCTAATGGGATCCCCACTTAATAATACGTTTCTCATGCCGTCAAAGGTTACATCCAGATTGATTTCTGGATAAAAGGAAAACTTTTCACCTAAATTCAGATCTTTTCCAGCCCCCAATATAATCCTTGGCAGAGTGATTTCCAGAGAATTCTTTGGAATTTCATTTCCTGTTATGACAAAGATTGCTTCCAATTTTTCAGTGTTAAAGTTCCAAGCGTTAAAAGTAGAAGTGATGTCTCGGCCAACAGCAGCAAATCTCCATGTGCCCATCTGGTACTGGGCGCCAATATCCAATCCAAAGCCCCAGGCAGTAGCAAATTCGCCCACTTTACGATAAATAATCTTTGCATTGCCACCTAAGTTCAGCCCTTCAATTTTTGATTTCCTGGCAAAGGAAAACAAGAAAGCATAATCAGCCGCAGAGAAAGACCTGATCCGGTCATAATTGATGTTTCCATCTGTATCAATTAGATCAGATGTGTCTGGTATATCATCCACACCAAAACGCAGAAGCGGTGTAAATCCTATTACTGTTGTAGCATCAATTCTTGTGGCTATGGCTCCATAGTCATATTTTGCAATGCCGGCAAAATACTGGTTGTGCATGTAACCAATCTGGAGGTCAGTGGTGATTCCGTTTAACCCTGCCGGATTCCAGTATCCTGCCGTTACATCTTCAACCTTTGCGATAGTTGCATTCCCCATTGCCAACGACCTTGCTCCAACACCAATGCTAAGGAATTCATTGCTGTATTTTGGCGGTTGTGCATCACAAATTAAGGTTAGCATTAAAAAGGCGAGCAATAATAACTTGTGGTTCCTTGAGTACATTTAGTTATTGATTAAAATGAGCTTAGTTCTATTAACTAGACGAACAGCTATTAATTTGGATGCCTATTCAATATAACGATTAAGTAATCTGGGTTTATAAGATAATTTTTAAACTTCTTATTTCCTTAATTATTATAAATATTTGGCTAAATATATGGCATTTTTAAGCAATTAGAATATTTTTGTTTCAGGATAACGATAAATAAAATGCCTATAAAATCACATTTGCCAAATTTACTTACTTGTGCCAACATGGTATGTGGCAGCTTAGCCCTTGTAATGGTGATGAGTCTTGAGCCATCAAAACTTATTTGGGCTTCTTATCTGGTAGGATTAGCGGCTGTTTTTGATTTTTTGGATGGCATGGCAGCAAGGCTATTGAAAAGCTACACAGATTTTGGGAAACAATTGGACTCCCTAGCAGATATGTTAAGCTTTGGTGTTGTTCCTGGGGTTATTATGTACTCCCTTATCTTAAACGAAGCTAATATGGGTGAAGAATGGCTGGCTTACTGTGGATTGTTAATACCCATATTTTCTGCCTTGCGTTTGGCAAAATATAATATTAGCGATAATCAGTCAGATTCATTTATTGGATTGCCAACACCTGCTAATGCCCTTCTTATTGCCTCTTTACCATTGGTTCTTGAACATGGAAACATGGCTATGCTGTACGTAGTGGAGAGTCCCCACTATCTCGCAGCCATGTCTGCTCTTTTGTCCTTGTTATTGGTATCTAAAATTGGTATGTTTTCACTTAAGGTTAAAACACTGAAGCTGTATGAAAATAAGCTTCAGGTTTTCTTCTTATTGTTATCGTTAATAATTATTGTTGTTTTCCAGTTCACAGCTGTCCCAATTATTATAATTTTGTATATCGCAATTTCTACAATTAAATCTTTATTTTTTAAATAAATTCCAGAAAATGACATACAAGGCAGAAATCGACATAATGCCATTAAAAACATTGTTAGACCCTCAGGGTAAAGCCGTTAGTGCAAGTATGAAGAATATTGGTTTGCCAGAGATAGACGCTGTAAGAATAGGCAAGCATATTTCATTGAAGATAGAGGCAACCTCAAAAGAAGAAGCTGAAGAAAGAGTAAAAGAGGCTTGTAAAAAATTGCTTGCTAATGAAATCATGGAGAGTTTTGAATTTTCGGTATCAGAAATGTAAATGCTTCCTTGGTGTTTGAAAGTTGATTTGTTCAAAAATCAACATTAATTAAATTCCTGTTTTGGCAAAAAGAAAGCTAAGTCAATACGATGATCTGGCCACGTTTGAGAATGTAATACAGCCTAATCTTGATGAATTAAAAGAAGACTATTCATTAAAAGGGAAATGGGCCAAGGAATATTTTAATAATGATCATCCAATTATACTGGAATTGGGTTGTGGGAAAGGGGAATATACAATCAGTTTAGCAAAACATTTCCCTCAAAATAACTTTATAGGCATTGATAGGAAGGGAGCACGCTTGTGGGCAGGAAGTGTAAATGCTCAAAGGCATAGTTTGAAAAATGCTGCCTTCCTGAGGTTTGACATTTCATTTATTTCTAAAGTCTTTGGTCCAGGTGAAATCGCTGAGATTTGGATAACCTTTCCAGATCCGCAACCAAAAAATCGCCAGATAAAAAAGAGGCTTACCAACCCTCAGTTCCTAAGAATGTATCATGCTTTATTAGAGGATGGAGGTTTGATGCATCTCAAAACTGATAATCTTCCTTTTCACTATTACACCTTGGAAATTATCAAAGGTGAAGGTCATGAGCTTTTTATGTGTACACAGGATCTATACCATTCAGGATTAGCTGATCCATTATTGTCGATAAAGACCCATTATGAGAAGAAATTCCTTGTTCAAGGAATACCCATTACTTATTTGAAGTTTAAGCTATGTTATCCCTAATGGATGAAAAGGAGGAAATAAATTTCCTTTCGGAGAAAGAATATCCATTACCCTGTACTAAAATATGAACATTCAGGTTCTCAATGGCAATAGGTTCGTTATCAGCAACTGAAGCAATGTTCGAGTATTTTATATTTTCCCCATCCACGATTATTACAAGCCCTGTCCCTATTGCTTCCATGTGATTGGCGGACGTAATTAGAAGCCCAGTGTTTTCACCAAGACCTATGCCCAGGCAAACAGGGTTAGTGGCTACTGCCTGAAATAATCTGCTAAACCTCCCTCGCTTTACAAAATGAGAGTCAAACGTGACATCTTTAATAAATCCAAGTCCTCTCGATAGGTTAACCTCATTTTTTAACAATGCTTTAGAGCTGCTTCCTTGGATCATAGTATTAGACATGGCCATCGCTCCAGCACTCGTTCCAGCTACAACAAAAGGTTCGTTTTGATATTTATTCAACATTAATTTAATTATATCAGAGCCACCGAAGATTGTGGTAAGACGCAGCTGATTTCCTCCGGTAAAAAGAACTCCCTTGGCATCAATTATTCGCCTTTGGTATTCCTCGTTTTCAATATCTTTTCTTTCATTTATATGAACAACGCCAATGTTATTATGGCCTAACCGATCAAACGCTTCCAAGTAACGTTCCCCTGTTTCTAATGGGATTTTTGAGGCAGTGGGGATAATCTCAATCCTGGGATTTTCTCCGTCCAGCTCCTTTAACATCCTTGCCAGAATGCCTAATTCAAAAGATTCAGGATTTGTGTTGGGAGCATTGTTGAAGTCGTCCTCATCTCCTTTATTGACTGCTCCTCCTATCGCTATAAGTTTTCCTTTTGGAGTATCCAATATTTCTTCTGCAATTAATCAATACAAAATTACCTCATTTAAAATCGGTCTTTTGTCAAAAAAATTGTTTTTATCAACAAAATCTATCAGCGATTCTATAAAAAAACGATATAATTCAGGATATTTGCACCAAGAGGTTCCTCTGGAACTTTATAATTATACAAGGCAATGAAAATTCTGGATATTAAAGTAATGAGAGGACCGAATTATTGGTCTATTCGAAGAGGAAAATTGATCGTGATGCGATTGGACCTGGAAGAAATGGAAGAGCTCCCATCTAATAAAATTGATGGTTTTTATGAGAGGATGAACAGTCTTTTGCCATCTATGCATAGTCATCGTTGCTCAATTGGAAAGACAGGCGGTTTTTTTAAGAGGGTAGAGGATGGCACTTGGATGGGTCATATTGCAGAGCATGTTGCACTTGAGATTCAAACATTGGCTGGTATGGATTGTGGATTTGGGCGAACTCGTGAAACTGGAACGAAAGGCATTTATAATGTGGTTTTCACCTATACTGAAGAAAAAGTTGGCGTATTTGCTGCTAAATCAGCCGTAAAAATTGTGGAAGCGCTTATAGCTGGCAAATCTTATGACCTTGAAGCTGACATACAGGAAATGCGTGAAATTCGTGAGGCAGAAAGATTGGGGCCAAGTACTGGATCAATTGTTGAAGAAGCAAAGCAAAGAGATATTCCTTATATACGGTTAAACCGTCATTCTTTGGTGCAGCTGGGCTATGGGGTCAACCAGAAAAGAATCAGGGCTACCATATCGAGTGAAACAAGCAATATTGCGGTTGACCTTGCCTGTGATAAGGAAGAAACCAAGAATTTATTGGGGAGGGCTGGGGTTTCCGTGCCAAATGGCAGGATAATCCGAAATGAGAAAGATCTTGATTGGGTGGTTAAAAAGCTAGGCTTTCCTTTAGTGGTAAAGCCGGTAGATGGAAATCATGGTAAGGGTGCTACTATCAATATTACCAAGCTTGAAGAAGCTAAATTGGCGTTTGCTTCTGCCAGGAAATTCTCACGAAGGGTGATTGTGGAAAAATACATCACTGGTTTTGATTTCAGGTTATTAGTGATCGATTATAAATTTGTCGCTGCAGCTAAAAGGACTCCAGCTTGTGTGGTGGGTGATGGGAAATCTACCATCCAGAAGCTTATTGATTTGGTTAATGAAGATCCAAGAAGAGGGTATGGGCATGAGAATGTTCTCACTGAGATCAAGGTTGACCAAATGACCGAGCGCATATTGAAGAGCTTGAAATTAACGCTTAAGACGATATTGCCAAAAGATGAGATTCTATCTTTGAAGACAACAGCAAATTTAAGTACAGGAGGAACATCACAAGATGTTACCCATAAAGTACATCCATATAATGTATTCATGGCTGAGCGTGTTTCAAGGGTGATAGGTTTGGATATCTGTGGTTTAGATATAATGGCTCCTGATTTGGAAGTGCCGATTCATGAAAATGGAGGGGCAGTACTTGAGGTTAACGCTGCACCAGGATTTCGGATGCACCTTGATCCTACTGATGGACTGCCAAGAAATGTTGCAGAACCAGTAATAGACATGCTTTACCCAACGGGCACAACTACCAGGATTCCTATTGTTGCAGTTACTGGTACGAATGGTAAAACAACTACAGTTCGGCTGATATCTCATATTATGAAGAATGTAGGTAAAAAGGTTGGTTATACCACTTCTGATGGCATCTATATTCAGAACCGTATGCTCGAAAAGGGAGATTGCTCAGGCCCTAAAAGTGCTGAATTTGTGTTGATGGATCCTACAGTAGATTTTGCTGTTTTAGAATGTGCTAGAGGCGGATTGTTAAGGTCTGGATTGGGGTTTAATCAATGTGATATCGGCGTTGTAACCAATATTGCACCAGATCACCTGGGCTTGCAGGACATCAATACTGTTGAGCAATTGGCCCGGGTTAAGGCAGTTGTGCCAGAAACAGTAAATCGCGGTGGTTATGCTGTTCTCAACGCTGATGATGATTTGGTGTTTAACATGCAAGGTAAACTGGATTGTAAAATTGCCTTATTTAGCATGAATGAAAAAAATCCGAGGATTCAGGAGCATTGTAAAAAAGGTGGCATCGCAGCGATTTATGAAAATGGTTATGTAACCATTAATAAAGGCGGGTGGAAAATTCGCATTGATAAAGTAACCAACATGCCGCTTACGTTTTCCGGTACAGCAGTATTTATGATACAAAATATTTTGCCGGCGGCCTTAACATGCTTTTTAAGAAACGTGAAAATTGAGGAGCTTAGATTGGCCTTGCAAACTTTTATACCATCTCCTGCCCAAACACCGGGCAGAATGAACTGGTTTGATTTCCAGAACTTCAAGGTACTGCTTGATTTTGCTCACAACCCTGCAGGGCTAAGGGCCATTGGTAAATTTTTAGAAAAGATTGAGGAAAGTCCTAAAATAGGAGTAATTTCAGGTACAGGAGACCGAAGGGATGAAGACATTGTTGAGTTCGGTAAATATTCTGCCAAGATCTTTGATGAAATCGTTATTCGTCAGGACTGTCATTTAAGGGGTAGGACAGCAGAAGAAATTGTTGGCTTGCTAGAAAAAGGTGTTCGTTCGGAAAGCAAAAAAATACCAGTTGAGATAATTTATGATGAAAAGACCGCTATTACAAGTACTTTTAAAAGGGCACCAAAAGGCTCCTTGATTATTATTTTATGTGAAACTGTTCAGGGCGGATTGGACCTTGTAACCGAGTTTAAAGAAAAAGAAACTAGTGTTAAGATCCTTAAAAAGGACATACCAAATTTAAATTGACAAGGGCCAAAAGTCAGAAAATCCAAGTTCCAGAAAGTGTGTTGGCCATTTGTGTTTTTCCTCTTATGAACACAAAAGATTCCTTTTTTCAACGAGTTTATCAGGTAGTAAGACATATCCCGTGTGGTCGTATTACTTCATATGGTGCCATTGCCAATTATCTTGGAACTGCCGGTTCTTCAAGAATGGTGGGCTGGGCGATGAACAATTCCCACAGCCAACTGGAGCCTGTTCCAGCGCATAGGGTCGTAAACAGAAATGGTGTCTTGACGGGAAAAAATCATTTCGGAGGCTCAAATATCATGCAACAGCTTCTTGAAAGTGAAGGTGTTGAAGTGGCAGATGATAAAGTGCTTGACTTTGAAGTAAAGTTTTGGAATCCAATAAAAGAACTGGAGGAGCGTTATTTCCATGATTTTATATAAGCTTGCGATGGTACAGCGAATATCTTTATCACAGATGATTATACCATGCTTTTTATACCTTTGATTCTTCTTTAGTGCTTCCCTATGATAAGAATGTTTTCATCTCCAACAAAAATTGCCCTGCTGTTGATCCTGATTTTATTGGGGACTAAGCTTAATGCCCAATTGATAACATCAAAAGACCATGGCTCTTGGACGAACCCAGCAACCTGGGATTGTTCGTGTATTCCTGGGGTTACTGATTCTATTGTTATCAAACATAATGTCACCTTATCTTTGGGTTGGATAATGCAAGACGGTTCTATTTTTATTGATTCATTGGGGGGCTCTCTTGAAGGCAATAATTTTTTGATAAAAGATGGGGCCTTTACTAATTTGGGTGCTGCCTCTTTTGTCGATTTTGCCATAACAGGAGGCACCATGATTAATTATGACACATTAATTATTGATAATGTTCTTATTAATGAGACACCTGGCACTTTTTGGAATTTAGGTCTTATTGCTAGAGTGGATACTTTTTATAATTATGGTGATTTTTTAAATGATGGGGAGTTTATCAGCACTTTTTTTTATAATTATACAAGCGGAGATTTTAATAATA
>JYMV01017998.1_pt1 | contig 10341 bp, 5 predicted proteins | sample 338911 | NCBI WGS metagenome assembly JYMV01 (sample SAMN03354496, study PRJNA234377) | hydrothermal vent metagenome | biome: Deep sea; feature: Hydrothermal plumes at the Eastern Lau Spreading Center, Western Pacific Ocean; material: Seawater | place: Tonga | collected 2009 | depth 2000 m m
CAGTAAAAATTGAGTTTACTGTTCCCAAGCCTTTCCCTTATGCCCCTTTTGTAGGCTACAATGCACCCATTTTGCAAAAAGCGCAGTTTGATGGTTGTCAAGGAGCGAAGGCACAGGAATGCACCGAGCAAAATTTTCATCCGATTGGAACCGGCCCTTTCAAAGTGGTGGATTTTAAGCCGAATGATGTAATCGTTTTTGAAGCTAATCCCAATTATCGTGATGCCAGCAAACCGGCTTTCGGCAGGTTAGTTTTTAAAGGCGGCGGGGATGCCACTTCTGCAGCCCGTGCAGTCCTGGAAACAGGTGAAATGGATTATGCCTGGAACCTCCAGGTGGAGCCTGAAATCCTCAGCAAAATGGAACAGGCAGGAAAAGGAACAGTTGTTTCTGCTTTTGGAACTGCAGTTGAGCGACTGATGGTGAACTTTACCAACCCTGATCCAGCACTTGGTGAAATCCGTTCGGAATATATCGGCGGAAGCAACAACCGTAATGCGCATCCATTTCTGGCAGAGTATAATGTACGGCGGGCTCTTTCATTGGCGATTGACCGTCAAATCCTGGTTGATGCAGGTTACGGTAAAGCTGGAACAATCAGCTGTAATGTACTGCCTGCACCTGCTATTTATGCTTCATCGGCTAACGATGAGTGTAAAACTCCCAACGTCGCTGAAGCCAACCGCCTGCTGGATGCTGCCGGCTGGAAACGTGGTTCCGACGGAATCCGTGAAAAAGGCGGGATACGGCTTTCGATTCTCTACCAAACTTCAACTAACTCTGTTCGCCAGGCTAGTCAAGCCTTCATCAAGGAAATGTGGAAACAGATTGGTGTAGAAACTGAACTGCGTAACATCAGCGCATCTGTGTTTTTTGGTGGTGATATTAGCAGTCCGGATACATACCAAAAATTCTTTGCGGACATCGAAATGTACACCAACACTTTCAGTGGTACGGATCCGGAAACTTACATGTCAAACTGGACCTGCAAGGAAATGGCGCAAAAACGCAACAAGTGGGGCGGAAACAATATGCCTCGCTGGTGTAATCCCGCTTATGATGCACTCTCTGCCAAAATGGCAAAAACTGCAGCTCTGAAAGATCGTATCAGTCTTACAAAAGAGATGAATGATATGCTGATGCAGGATTATGCGATGATTCCGCTAATCCATCGGGGTAATGTTTCAGCTCATTCTAATACGCTTTCCGGAGTACGCATGAATCCCTGGGATTCAGAACTCTGGAATATTGCCGACTGGACTCGCAAGTAACTCGAGTTTTTAGTTAGTGCTTTACGGTTTGCGGGCTCCTGTTCGCAAACCGTTTTTTTTTAACCTCTAGGCGTTCGAACTTTGATCCACTTCATCATTCGCCGCATGTTGATTGCCATTCCTACTTTACTGGTAATTAGCTTCATCATTTTCGCCATCCTGGATTTAGCCCCGAACGACCCCACGGGCAATCTACCGATGACGGTACCTCCGGAAGTAAGGGCTAAAATCCGGAGTTCTCTTGGACTGGACGAACCAATGCACATTCGCTTTGGTCTATGGTTGGTGCAATTTTGTGAAGGTTTCGGCATCAGTATTGGCGATGCAGAAAACCGTACCCGAATTCTTTCCTGGGCAACACGCAGTCCGGTGGTGGATCTAATTATTCAACGCACTCCGCAAACACTCTGGGTAGTTGGGCTTTCTTACCTCTTTGGAATCCTGATTGCGATTCCGATTGGTATTGTTTCTGCCTACAGACAATATTCCTGGTTTGATCAGGTTGGAACATTTATTTCAATGGTAGGTTTTTCTGTGCCGACTTTTTTTACCGGTATGGTCGCAATCATAATTTTCAGTGTCCAGTTAAGGTGGTTCCCCATGATTTACGACACGACTTTGGTGGTGGATAGTTGGCAGAACTTTGTTTCACAAGTCAAACAAATGATTATGCCGGTGGCAGTACTTGCGCTCTACAATGCCTCTCAATTGAGCCGTTTCATGCGGGCATCAATTCTCGACAATCTAAACCTGGATTATGTACGGACAGCGAGGGCGAAAGGCCGTTCAGAACGCGCAGTACTGCTGATTCACGTCTTGCGAAACAGTTTGATTCCAGTTGTAACCCTGATTGCTTTGGGAATTCCAACAATTTTCAGCGGAGCAATCATTACCGAACAAATATTCCGCGTAAACGGCCTGGGTCAACTCTTAATCATTGCCATTGAAGGAGCGGACATTCCTCTTGTGCAGACACTGACTTTTATTTTTGCCGTCCTGATTGTCTTTTTCAACCTGATTGCCGACGTGGTTTACGGTATTCTTGATCCTAGAATTCGCTATGACTGAAAACACGCAATCCACAGAAATAGCGGGAGACGAGCGTTTTCCCGAAGAAGAACTTGAAACACTCACTCAGCACCGTTCTCTCTGGGGAGATGTTTGGCGACAGTTCCGGAAACACAAAGGTGCCATGGCCGGTGTTATTGTCTTCATTTTTATCACACTCGCTGTTTCACTCGGTCCGCTTATTCAAGGAATTGAACCCAGTGCCATCAATTTTAGTGAAAGAAATTTTGCCCCAACTTTAGCCCATCCACTGGGTACGGACAATATTGGTCACGATACACTGGCGCAAATGCTGGCAGGCGGCCAAGTTTCGTTAGCGGTAGGATTTTCAGCAATGTTGATTGCACTGCTTTTGGGAACACTGATCGGAGTATTGGCTGGATTCATCAAATCGTTGGACGGCCCTTTGATGCGCTTGACTGATTTATTTCTCGCACTGCCAATTTTACCCCTTTTACTGGTAATTATTTTACTATTCCGCGATACTTTGCGCACACTTTATGGTCCGGAAGCTGGAATATTTATGCTGATTGTTTTCGTCATTGGCATCACCAGTTGGATGCACACGGCCCGAATTGTGAGAAGTGATGTTTTGGGCATCAAGGAGCGGGAATTTGTAATTGCTGCACACAGCATAGGGACCAGGAAAAGACGCATAATATTCCGCCATATTCTCCCAAACATTCTCAGTCCGATCATGGTTTCCGCAACACTTGGTATAGCCAACGCTATTATTACAGAATCAGCCTTATCTTTTCTAGGACTTGGATTCCCACCGGATTTCCCAACTTGGGGGAGATTACTTTATGACGGAGCAAATTTTATCCAGATCACTCCTGCACGTGTGATTTGGCCTGGACTCTTTATCGCACTGACCGTCCTCAGTGTTAACTATATAGGTGATGGGCTAAGAGATGCACTTGATCCCCGCTTACGAGGACGATAACAAGTTCCCTGCTAGTCTCAGCACAGCAGCTTGCAGAAAAAATTATTGAATTAGACAATTGTTAAATTTTATGATCCAGGTTTATTATGACAACGACTTTATCTTCTAAAGAAATCCAACATCTGAACACCCTCCGTTGGCGCTGTATAGGACCCCCTCGCGGAGGACGTGTGGTAGCGGTGGCAGGTGACCCGGATAATTCACAGGTCTTTTATTTTGGTGCGGCGGCAGGAGGTATCTGGAAAACTGAAGACGGAGGAACATACTGGGAAAATGTTTCCGACGGCTTTTTGGAGAGTGCTGCGGTCGGTGCTTTGACGGTAGCTCCTTCTGATCCAAATGTGATTTATGCCGGAATGGGTGAATCGACAATCCGGGGTGATGTTTCTTTTGGCGATGGTGTCTATAAATCTACCGATGCCGGAAAAACCTGGAAAAATGTTGGACTTAAAAAAACCAGGCATATTGGTGAAATTCGAGTTCATCCGCAAAATCCGGATTGGGTTTATGTGGCGGCTTTCGGTGATGCCTTCGGCTCCAACAAAGAAGCGAGCCTTACACGAGGAGTTTTCCGCTCCAAAGACGGCGGCCAAAAATGGGAACAAATTCTTTTTCGGAGTGAAAAAGCCGGTGCAATTGATCTCAGTCTCGATCCAAATAATCCACGCATTATTTATGCTTCATTTTGGGAAGCCTACCGCAATTTCTGGAGCCTCAACAGCGGTGGGCCGGACAGCAGCCTGTACCGTTCAACCGACGGCGGTGATTCCTGGACAGACATCAGTGACAATCCAGGACTCCCCAAAGGCACAAAAGGCAAAATCGGCGTGTCCGTATCACCGGCACAAAGCGGACGTATCTGGGCCATTATCGAAGCAGAAGAGGCAGGATTATACCGCTCAGACAACGGCGGAGAAAGCTGGATTAAAACTTCCGGAAACCGGGATTTGATTCACCGTCCCTGGTATTACTGCCACGTTTTCGCAGATCCAAAACACGCTGATACGGTTTATATCACCAATTTGAAAATGTGGAAATCGACAGACGGCGGTACTAATTTCAGCGAAATTACCACTCCGCACGGAGACAATCACGACCTTTGGATTGACCCTGAAAATCCGCAGCGTATGGTGCAGGGCAATGACGGTGGAGGTTGTGTTTCGTACAACGGCGGAAAAACATGGTCCACTATATACAACCAGTTTACCGCTCAGTTTTACCGAATTGACACCGACAATCAATTCCCGTATCGCGTCTATGCCACTCAACAGGACAACACCAGCATCAGCGTTCCGAGTGCCAGCGCATACGGAGCAATCACGCTTCAGGAATGCACTTTGCCGGGAACTGGAGAAAGCGGCTTTATTGTGGTCAAACCGGATGATCCGGACATTGTTTATATCGGAGCAGTCGGTAGCTCTCCCGGCGGCGAAGGGCAATTGCAACATTACAATCACCGTACCAGACAATTACGTCTCATCAATGTTTGGCCCGAGGAACAATTTGGTTGGGCACCGAAAGATTTGAAATATCGCTTTCAGTGGACGTTCCCGATTGCTTTTTCTCCCCATGATTTTGGAACCGTTTATGCTTGCGGAAATCATGTTTTCCGGACAAACGATGAAGGCCACAGTTGGGAAAAAATAAGTCCGGATTTGACCCGTGCAGACGAAAGCAAACTAGGTCTTTCTGGTGGTTTGACCGTTGACAGCAGTGGTGCGGAACATTATGGAACTATTTCTATTTTTGTTGAGTCACCACATGAAGCCGGAGTTTTCTGGACAGGGAGTGATGACGGCCTTGTCCACACTTCACGGGACGGTGGAAAAACCTGGCAAAACATTACGCCGCCCGGTCTTCCGGAATGGGGTTATATTTTTTGCATCGAAGTTTCCGTACACGATCCAGACACAATCTATCTTTCCGCCACGCGTTACAAATTAAACGATTACCGTCCTTTCCTTTACAAATCCATTGACGGCGGCAAGAGTTGGAACAGTATCAACGGAGATTATCCGCAAAGCGAACCTTACACAGAAATCAGCCGAGTCATCCGGGAAGACCCTGTTTGTCCGGGATTGTTGTTTGTCGGTTCTGAAACAGGAATTTTTATGAGCGTCAATGACGGAAAAAACTGGCAAAAACTTCAGGGAAATTTTCCGGTGGTTCCAGTTTACGATATGAAAATTAAGCAGGATGATTTGGTGGTTGGAACACACGGGCGGTCATTCTGGATACTGGACGATTTGACACCACTTAGGGAATTAGCCGGGCAATCTTCCGGAACCGAAACAGAAATCTCCGGTATCCGTTTTTTCCCGCCACGCACCACGTACCGCCGCACCTTAAACTGGAGCGTCAATCTTTATCTGGGAGACGGCAAAAACTACAGCCCGGATTTTGGTTTGCCTGGTACTCATTATCAGGAAACTACACCGGACGGCGAAAAACGTTTCCGTCATTTGGATATGGGAGAGAATCCTCCGGAAGGCGTGATTGTGAATTATTTTATAGAATCAGAAGCGAACCTTACACCGGAAAAACCTTTGGAGTTGATTGTTCTCGATGCAAACGGTGCTGAAATAGAGCGCTTCAGCACTAAAAAAACTGACGAGAAGTCGGATAAAAGTGAAAGCGAAGAAAGCGAGCCTTCCGACGAAAAACCATCTTTGACTGCAAAAGTTGGTTTCAATCGTTTTGTCTGGAATATGCACTATCCCGGTCCTGAAGTCAAAATTGATAAATCACTTGAAGAAGCGGGTTACAAACCCTTAGGACGAGGTGAAGCCGGACCCGGAGGCGGGCCGATTGCTCCACCTGGAAGTTATCAGGTTTGTTTGAAATCAGGTGAAAACGAAATCAGGCATTCCTTTGAAATTGTCAAAGATCCACGCCTGAATACATCTCCGGAGGATTTTTCAGCACAATTTGAATTGTGGTTTAAAATCAGGAATAGAGTCTCTGACGTGAATTCCGCCATCAATCGCATCCGGAGAATTAAGCTTCAAATTACGGAGTTGCTGGCGCGAGAAAATTTTAACAATTCTGCTGAAGAAAAAAGTTTTGGAGAAATTCAAAAAGCAGCGGAAGCGTTGCGGGAAAAGTTCAACACGCTTGAAAACGAATTGACGCAAAATCAATACGAAACACCGTCTGACCGGCTTCGTCATCCAACAATGCTTAAACAACGCATGGAGGCTTTAGTCAGCGTGGTCGCGGTGGCAGATGCCGCTCCTCCGCAACAGGCTTATTCCGTTTTTGAACACCTGAGCGCACTGATTGACCAGCGGCTCGCAGAGTTGAGTGAGCTCGAAAAACAAGAAGTGGTACGGCTCAATCAACAAATTGATCAAGCAGGAATCCGGAAGTTGCAGGGATAGGATGCATAGAGTTCCGGTATTGTTCAAAATTACTGCGGCAGATTTCATGGTACGCACTGCCTATCAAATGGGCAAAACACCTCTTCTGCCAATCTTTGCCGCCGGTTTGGGTGCAAATGCTACCTTTTTGGGACTGATAGTTTCGGTTTCCACTTTGACCGGAATGTTGCTCAAACCAATCTTCGGCCTTTTGTCCGACCGCTGGGGGCGCTGGATTTGGCTTTTAGTGGGAACACTCCTGTTTATCGGAATTCCGTTCCTTTACCAGCTAATACATACTCCGGAAGAATTATTGTTTTTGCGCCTTGTACATGGTTTGGCCACTGCCATTTATGGACCGGTCACCGTGGCCTGGGTCATGGAACAGGGACAGAAATCCGGAAGCTCTGCCGACAACTGCGCAGAACGTCTGGGTTGGTTCAGTATGGCACGTAATGGGGGTTACCTGCTTGGTCCTACGATCGCTGCCGCATTACTGACGGTAATTGAACCTGCCACAGTCTTTACGGTAATTGGACTAATGAGTTCCTGCGCTTTACTGCCTGTGCTTTTGCTCAAAAAATTTAACAGTCCAAAAATTCCTTCCCATTCCTGGCGGCAACAAACTGCAGATGCTTTCCGGGCGGGATTTCAGACACCGGAACTTTGGTTGGCAGGAAGTCTGGAATGTGTCGTTTATCTTGGTTTTTATGCCGCTAAAACCTTCTTGCCGTTGTATGCACTGGAAAGCGGAATTCCGATTTTGTGGGTCGGACTGTTCTTTTCTGTACAAGAATTGACTCATCTTTTGGCACGTCCGTTTGGAGGCCGTTTGAGTGACCGTAAAGGCTATTTACCAGTCGTTTCTTGCGGAATGCTGCTGGCGGCTTTTTCTTTGGGTTTGCTGCCCTTGGCAAACACGCCTTCGTTTTTACTCCTGCTTGCGCTTGGTTTTGGCCTGGCACAGGCCCTTATATTCCCTGCGACCCTGGCACTCTTCGCACAACAAATGGATGTCCGTCACACCGGAGCAGGCGCAGGACTGATTGGTGCGTTTAAAAATTTTGGTAAAATCGCAGGGCCTATACTTGGGGGATGGCTGATCTTTTGGCAGGATTATTCATGGATGCTCTGGAGCATGGCAGCCTTACTGGTTGTTTGGAGCTGTGGATTGTTACTGAGAGCATTTAATAAAAAATCATTAATTCATAAAAGCGAGTACGGAGAAGCTATTTCAGTTCATACGTAAACAGCCTCCATTAAGTAAAATCAAGTTCCCTGAACCGCAATCTACACCATCCTGCTCACAAGTGACTTGCCATAATAATAAATAAAAGCGTACCATGGAAGCTGCGTTTTTAATAGAAAATAAATGAAAAACAGAAATTAGAATAGTAATGACAACTTTATATTCAGGCGGATTAGTCTTTGACGGAAAAGGTAATCTGAAGGAAAATCAAGGTGTTTTAGTTGATGATCAAAAGATTTCCAAAGTTGCACCTTGTGGAGAATTTGAGGGCTTTAGTGGCGACAAGGTAGACACATCAGGTGGGACTTTGCTGCCGGGATTAATCGATTGTCATGTCCATCTTGTCTATTGCGGGGAAGCGGATCCAAAGTCACGTTTGTTGAATTTAAAACCGGGGCAAATTGTAATGAACGCTTTCGAAAATGCCCAAAAAACCTTGCGTAGCGGAGTTACTTCAATCAGGGATTTAGGAGGTCGGGATTATCTGGAGTTTGCCGTTAGAGATGCATGTAATTCCGGACGTCAACTCGGACCTACTATCAAGGCAGCAGGCCGAATGATTTGCATGACAGGAGGACACGGGAATGTTTTTGGCCGTATTGCGGATGGACCTGATGAAGTATTGAAAGCAGTACGAGAGCAAATTCATGCCGGTTCAGATGTAATAAAATTGATGGCTACCGGGGGCGTGATGACGCCAGGAGTAAACCCGGAAGATGCGCATTACACTGAAGAGGAGTTGCGTGTTGGAGTCGATGAGGGGCATCGGTTTCACCGTACCTGTGCCAGTCATGCACAGGGTGCAGCCGGAATATTAAATGCGGTACGTGCCGGAATGGACTCAATTGAACACGGTATTTTCATGACGCAGGAATGCCTGGAAGCCATGTTGGAAAAAGGCACCTATCTAGTTCCTACACTAGCTGCAGTCAACAATATTTACATCAATCGGGACAACGGAATTCCGGATTTTATTGTAGAAAAAACAATTCGTGTACGGGAACGACATCATCAGTCGATAAAAATGTTTTATGAGGCCGGAGGCAAAATAGCGATGGGAACAGATGCCGGAACTCCTTTTAATGTACATGGTGACAACAGTCAAGAACTGCAGTTTATGGTTGATCTGGGAATATCTAACTCTGATGCATTAAGTTTTTCCACAGCAGACGCTGCCGATTTGATGGGTTTGGCTGATAGAGGTCAGATTAGTGAAGGATATATTGCTGATCTGCTGATTGTTTCCGGAAATCCAGTGGAAGATATTTCTGTGGTTGCAAACCAGAAAAATCATCGCAGTGTTATTAAAAATGGCGCAATAGTCTAATGGAAAATGACAATAATTAATAAAATTAATGAGTTTCATGATGAAATGACAGCATGGAGAAGGGATATCCATCAACATCCGGAATTGGCGTATGAGGAAAACCGGACATCTGATTTTGTGGCTACCAAGCTGGAAGAGTTTGGAATAGAAATTCACAGGGGGTTGGCAAAAACGGGTGTTGTTGGAACAATTAGAAATGGTGAAGGACCAGCGATTGGGCTTAGAGCAGACTTGGATGCACTGCCTTTACAGGAAAAAAATACATTTAATCACGCATCTTCCAATCCCGGTAAAATGCATGCCTGCGGGCACGATGGACATACAGCGATGTTGCTCGGTGCTGCAAAATATTTAGCATCAAATAAAAATTTCAAAGGTACGGTTAACTTCATCTTTCAACCTGCAGAAGAAGGTGGAGGCGGAGGTGACCTGATGGTTAAAGAAGGTTTGTTTGAGAAATTTCCTGTGGATTCAGTTTATGGTTTACACAACTGGCCGGGAATGGATCCCGGAATTTTTGGGGTTGGGTCGGGACCAATCATGGCAGCAGCTGACATGTTTGATTTAACAATTAACGGAAGAGGAGGCCACTGTGCAATGCCTGATCAGTGCATTGATCCGATTGTTGTTGCCTCTCAGGTAGTTAGTGCACTGCAAACCATTCCAAGCCGCAGTACGCATCCTGTTGATTCTGTGGTGATCAGCGTCACACAAATTCATGCCGGTGATGCTTACAATGTGATTCCGGATAGTGTACGAATGCATGGAAGTGTGCGAACCTTCCTTCCGGAAACACAAGAGGGAATGCCCTCGTCAATGTTACGGGTTGCAGAAGGTGTTTGTGCTGCTTTCGGCGCAAGTTGTGAGCTAAACTACATTAAAGGTTATCCTGCAACCATCAACTCAGTTCCGGAAACAGAAATTTCGGCAAAGGCGGTTGTTGATCTTGTTGGAGAAGAAAATCTTATTCGCGATCCAACACCCTCCATGGGAGCAGAAGATTTTTCTTATATGCTTCAGGCTCGTCCCGGTTGTTATGTCTGGCTGGGAATCGGTACAGGAAAAGGTGAGGGAGGATGTATGCTGCACAGTTCTCACTACGATTTTAACGATGATGTCCT
>JYMV01025405.1_pt1 | contig 10341 bp, 6 predicted proteins | sample 338911 | NCBI WGS metagenome assembly JYMV01 (sample SAMN03354496, study PRJNA234377) | hydrothermal vent metagenome | biome: Deep sea; feature: Hydrothermal plumes at the Eastern Lau Spreading Center, Western Pacific Ocean; material: Seawater | place: Tonga | collected 2009 | depth 2000 m m
CTGACCCAGGGTGGACGAATCTTCCACACTGCGACCCGGCTTCCCAACGGCAATGTTTTCATCTGTGGCGGCACCCAGGACGCGCTCTTCCAGCCGGCCATCGAAGTTTCCGAAATTTACGATATCAGCAGTCGTGAGTTTGCTCCTGATTTCTTGCAGTTGAACGAAGACATGATCACACCGCGATTCCGGCACAGCGCCACCTTGCTTCCCAGCGGCAAGATACTGGTCTCAGGGGGTCAGGAATCACGCAATGAGACGATCATCGATCCGAACTTTGCGCCTGGTCAGCCGGGATTCCAGATCACCATCAATGTTTTCCCCTCCCTCAAGAGCATGGAGATCTTCGATCCCGGAGCTCTCGCCTTCGCGCCCGCGCTGACTGTCGCCGGCAATGACCCTGCAGAATTCCTCAGCGCCCGCGGTCGAGCGGGGCATAACACCGCAGGGATGGCGGGCCTCGATGGCTCGCTCGGAACCACCGATGACATCCTCATCCATGCCGGCGGATTCCAGACACTTTCGACCATCTTCGCACCTCAGTTCAAATTGCCCTGGCAGCAGAACACCAGTAACTCGGCCAACTTCGAGTACTTCGATGCCACCACTGGTGACAACCGAATCGCCGCAGGAATCGTGGCAGGAGAACGAGTCAATCATCCGCAGATCCTGAATCTCGGCAGATATGGCAACTTCACGCTCGAGTTTGACCTGGACGGTGATGGGGAAATCACACCGCCTCCAGTGGGTCCCGACATCGAAGCGATCCCAGGGCTGACCAATATCGTTCTCATCGCGAACGGTGACAACGACGACCCTGCCTGCCCCACTGGTAATGGCGCGAATGATCTACTGGTGGCCACCTTCAGTGGCTTCGGGCCTTCTAATGGGCTGTCCTTCACCCTGTTCGGAAACGAGTTCACCCTCTTCAATAATATCGAACTGGTGACCTTTGATCCGATGAACTGTGCGACCTTCAGCCGAAGCGAGGCTGATCTGATCACGGTTCTGACGCGGAGAATCTACAATGGTGAAACCATCACCTCGCCGGTCGGCATCACCGCCGGGGGTTCCTTCATGCTCCCGACCCCCAATGGATGTGTCGAATTGACCCAGGGCACCTGCGCCAATGGAATTGTTGGCGTGACGATATACGACCCGTTCTACCAGCCGTTCCTCGATCCTCCCTGGGATCAGACCGGCAACATCAATCCCATCACACACCCGACCGGGATTGTCGGTTCGTTCGTCAACATCGATGGAGATACCGCCAATGACAACGCTGACGGGTTCGCAGAGGGAAGCCTGTTGCTGGCACTCGCTCAGGGGAAAATGCTCCACACCTTGAATGTCATTCCGGGCGAAGATGGAGTGCTCGATACCGTCGATGACCGGATCGTTGCCATCGGCGGAGGAATCAGCTACTTCCCCAACTACGGCGATGAGCCGGCAACCATCAACTGCGAAGTGATCATGCTGCCAGGAACCAATGGTCCCGTCCCAATCCCCTAGATCGATGGCCAATCCGGTATTCGTGGCCAGCAATTCGTCCTCCCCGACGAGAGGATCCGCTCAACTCAGGGGTATGCATCCTCAGGGCCTCGACCGGAGTCGCATCAGATGAGTACCCTTCACCCATCACCTCACCCTTCATCAGGAAGAATCCCTTCCAGCATCCCGATCATCGTATCCTTGATCGCCCTCGGCTGGCTGCTGGCAACGCTGTGGATCCCTCAGGAGCCCATCGACGACGACGGCAACCCCCAACGATCCCGGGCAGTTGCCCGGAGTGATCAACCCATCTCTCCTTCCCCTGGCAGTGCATCGCAGGATCCAGCGCCTGCCCTCGATTCTCTGTCCCCGGAGATGCGCAGAATCCACGAGCAGATCCACGACCTGTTCCTGAAAACACAGTGGAATGCCGCTCTCGATGCATCCACTGCTCACCGAATCGGTAGAGCTCGAGACGACCTCGAGGAACTACTCTCATCTCTCGGTCCTGAGCATGTTCAACTGTTGGCCGGACTGTTGATTGAAGAGCAAGATTTCGTCAACCGCCGCTTCTTGTTGCGAGCACTGGGGCGTATCGGAAACGATGAGGCTCTCATTGCGCTGGTGGATCATTACCACTGGTCGGCAGGAAACCAGAAGGAGAGCGAAGTCAAACACACCGTCGCCGCGCTCGCTGCAGCAGACAATGATCGATCCTTCGAAATTCTCAGTGCGCTCGCCCTATCAGAAGAAGATCAGCGGCACCGCTACAGATTTGTAGGCGCTCTCTCCCAGCATTCTCGATCGAGCGATGCGCTGGGGATCTACTCTCATCTCTTGCGCGACGACTCTCACTTTCGAGTACGTCAACGCGCAGCATTCGGGATGAAAGTCTCGGGAGGTATCGCCGACGCTGCCGGAATCGAAGCAGCACTGCTGGACGAGGGGAACCCGTATGTCCGCCAGTCATTTCTCGGTGCCCTGGGTGGAATCCGCGATGTTCGGTCGGTACCGTTGGTGACCAGGGTCCTGCAAGAGGATTCGGTGCTGGCAACGCGTATTTCTGCAGTCAAGGCGCTGCTTCGTATCGAGGGAGATGCTGTCGTCGATGCGCTCCGTGCCGCCCGAGATGACGAGTCGCAGCCCCGGAGAGTCCGCGAAGAGGTGATCCGCGCCCTCGCAGCACTGGGGATCAGCGAGTAGCAGCTACTGAGCCCGCTTGAGAGTCGGCGATACCGATGTCACGATCTTCCCGCGTCAGGCCCGCGATGTTTCGAAGACCAGCAGCTCTGGCACCTTGCCATGCGAGCGAAAGATGAGTGGAGAGGATCGATGACCTCGAACTATCGAATGCCATCCTGGTCTTCCTGCTCCCTCCTATCGGTACTGCTGATGTTGCTGATCGGTTGCCAGCCCACCTCAAGACCCGAACTGATCTCCGCACGAGTAGAGGGTCTGGTCGAAGATGGACTCGGCGAAAATGACCGGATCATCCTGGTCCTCGACACAGCGGTGGAGTTGCCTCAAAGCCCGCGACTGGGATTGATTCTGAAGGGCGCAAACGGCTCGGAGCAGTACTCCATCGAGCGTGGCGAGGCGCGAAACGTGCTGATCGTCGAGATCGAATCGGGATTGGACCACCTGATCTCTCAGGCAGACTCTTCTTCCGACGGCTGGCTATCACTCTCCCTCGACCTGGGACTGATAGGACTCCTGAATGAAGACGGTACACCGTTACATGGGATCGTTGGCCCCATCGGACTGGATTTCCCGGTACCCGATCCGGCCCTACTCATCGAGGCGCGCTGGGTCGATTCCGATCGCAGTTCCACGGTCAATCAGGAGGACCTTCTGGTTCTTCGATGGGATCAACCGGTCCAGTTCTCCGATGCCATCCAGGAGCGGCAACTGGAGATTTCTTCGAGCCTGATCCGCCTCTCGGTCACGGGAGATCGTCTGGGATCATCCAGGTCTCCTGCGCGATTCGTCGCTGGTCCCTTCTCGAACGAAACCAGGATCCTGCTCGGTGAGTCCCCATCACTCACCATCGATGGAGTTCACGAAAATGGCCGCTCCAACTTCGAAGGATCTCCAAGCGGCATCTTCGTCGGAGGTACCACCATATTGCCGTCATCAGATCTGCTGACTGAACAGGGCGGCGGCGTTGCCTCTCCGGGGGTAGTCGACATCGAGGGCGATTGTGCGCCGTGGCAAGAACTTGAGCTCCCGGCTGGACTCCCCGCACTCGACGGCCACACTCTGACCCGACTGCCCGATGGCAAGGTACTGGTCGCCGGAGGCAGATCGATGATGGCCGGAAGTGCCGGAAGAGTGCTGGCGAGTGCATGGATCATCGATCCGATGGGAAACCACCTGGGGCCACTGGCGATGCAATCGCCGCGCTGGGGTCATTGTTCCACCTTGTTGCCCGGCAAGGACGAACTGGAGGGAACAGCTGACGACATCGTCCTCCTCACAGGTGGCTATGATGGAACTGGAGCTCGTGACGACTCCGAGGTGTTGCTCCTTCAAGCCGACCCCCCGGAGTTCATCTCGGTCGAGAGCGATACACCGTCCAGTCCCCGATTCGAGCACTCTGCACACCCTCTCGACAACCTCAATACCGTGATCCTGGTTGCCGGTCGACTCGATGGAAAACTGAATGGGATCATCGAGCAAATCGAGTTGCACCTGACAGATACTGTTTCTGGCATCAAGGCGCAGAGCATCACTCACCAGGTCGGAGAACTCCGCTTCCCTCGTCACCAGCACGGCTCGATCTTGTTTGAAGATTCTGAACAACCACTGCTGCTCCTCTACGGCGGTTACGGTGGCTCGCTGGGCAATCCACATGTTCAGTACGATGCAGAGCACTGTCGCGTCATCGATTCTCCGGAAGCCTTCCGGATACGCCCCGATTCGAGATTCGCAAGGAAAGTGCTGATCGAGGACGCCGAATCGAATCTTCCAGGGCCCAGAAGGGGCTTGCGACTCCACCCCATCGGAGACAGTTCTGCACAGGGCAACCGAGCGCTGCTGGTGGCAGGGACGCGCAGAGAGCCGACCAGAGACGCGCTGTCTCCCTTTCAGGTTGCGGAACTTCGCACCAGTTACCTTCTCGAGCAAGAAGAAACGAGACAAGGAAAGGTGCGGCTAAGGTGGATTCCGGCGGGCAGGCTGCCGCTAGAGATGGTTGGATCCTGCATCGCTGAACTTCCTGGCGGTCGAATTCTGGTTGCAGGTGGATCCGACAGAAACGGAATGCCGACCGCTGAGGCCGTGATCTTCGACCCCTTCTCGGGAGGAATCGAACGCATCTGCAAGCCCCTGAGCAGGGAATCGGCTCGAGGAGTGGAGATGCTACTGGCACCTCAGGCAGTGTCACTCTGGGGCGGAGCAATGATCGTGGCCGCATCGCCGGAGAGCCGAACCAGTCGGGCTGTGCTATTCAGGTCGGGTGAATGACCGCGACTATCTCTCTGGTGTCGTCTCTTCCCCGGTGTAGGTGACGAGTTCAAGGACCAGCGCCCATGCGTCCTCTTCAGTGCCTTTCTTGGCCTTGTTACTGAGTTCTATCTTCTCGAAACCAAGGTGCGGAGCTCGAGTCTGGATGTTAGCCAAGAATGTGACGTGTTCGCGTAGGGGCTTATACTCGAATGTTGCGTGATAAGTATTCTTTGTCAGTGCCCCGGTCTTGTTCGAATCGTTACTGGCACTCTTGATCACAGGTTTGGCTGTGGAATTCTTCATCCCCTCGATGATCTCCGTGATCGTGGTACTGATCTTGCCCGAGTTCTTCTTGCTCTCCTCTCGGCGCAGATGCTCCAGTACTACTTCCTTGCTTTCTGCGCTGTCGAGCAGTTCTCTCAGCGACATCAGGTTCTGGTTCTCCCGGACAGTGGCGACTCTGTATTTCTCGGCTCCGCTCTGTAACCACAGCCCCCAGCCTCCAAAGACTGCGGAGCAGAGGAACAAGGTGAGCAGCAAGATCTGGGTCAGATCACTGGTCTGTTGCTTGGCAGCCATCTTCAGCTCCTCCCGCCGGTTCCGGTCAAACTCGACTTCAGTTTCAATTTCAGCGTGACTCTCATCAATTCGCCATCCGACTTGATGTCATCCTCGATGGTGAAGTACTTCGAGCGCTGTTCGAGTGCCGTGACCACCCGTTCCGCTGCTGAGGCATCCTCGACCAGAAAAACCACATCCGAGGAACTGTTCCTCGATTTTGCGCCTCGAATCAGGATCTTCATCCATTTCGGATAAACCCTTGGATTCGCTGCTGTGACACCAAGGGTCACATCTGAGACCATGTCGAGCCCTGGAAGGTACTGAACGATTCGGGCCCGCCGGTTATCACCTGAGCCACCTTTGAGCTTCTGGATCTGGTTCTGTGCACTGCGAAGGATGTTCGTTGTAGTTCTCGGAGGAGCATCGAACCTTGCCAGGTAGATGCCTTCCTGATTCTCGATAACCAGTTCGAACTCTGCTCTCCGTAGTTGCTTCTCCTGATGTGAGTCCACGAGCCACGACACCGACATCGTGCACAAGATGAATGCCATCAGCATCAATCCAGGAAGCAACTTCGCAAAGCGCCGCTCATACTTGTGCTCTTCCTTACGAAAATCAAAGTTGGTCAACCCCTGACCTGCAGCCTGCAGGGAGAGTCCGACCGCCACTGCACCCGATCGGTTACACCGATCGACCAGATCGAGGCCAAGGGATGTCTCGATGCCATCGCAAACTCGCAATTGCTGCGCTGGCACCTCGAACTCCTCTGAAAGTAGATCTGCGATTCCCAGGTCACAGGCTGCGCTTCCCGAGACCACTATCCTGTCGAGTGGTGATCGGATCAGGATCCCGGCAAAGGTTCGCTCGATCTCTGTGAAGAGACGCTCGACCACTTCGTTCGGATCCGCAGGAGGCAAGGACTGTGAGGAGGTCAATTCTTCGTTCAACTTCTCGAAATCTTCATCGGATACGACGGCAATCGACAGTTCGTCATCGTCCGTCACATCCTCACCCATCGCTCCCTGCTGCATCAGGTCAGCAAATTCCTGGGCCACACCCGAATCACCATCAGGCTCCTCAGGAGCGAGCCCACCAGCGGTGGTGAGGGTTGGAATCGTCGAGGGTTGGAGATGGTTGGAGGTGGAACGAATCCTGGCGATTCGCCCCTCCTCGAGCAACACGAAGGTCGTATGACCCGCTTCCATGCCGATGAGCAGAGTTCTGCCACCACGAAGATCCGGTCTGGAGATGTGTAGTGCCGTGGCCAGGGCGGTGGCGTCTACCTCGATCTGAATCGGGTCTACATCCCCCTCTCGCAGCATGTCGAGATGGGCTCCGACGATATTCTTCTGGATGGCGCTGATCAACAATCGACTGGAGTCTTCCTCCTCTGAACACTTGATGTACTCGATGATCAGATCATCGATGGAAGCAGACGGGAGGTGCCCCTCGCTCTCGTAACGAACCGTTTTAGCGATGACATCGTCACGCGTGAAAGGAACCGAAATCTCACGCAGAGTCGACATCCGGGTCGGTATGCTCGAAACAATATCCATCGTCATTCTGGTGTTCCCGGATAGAGATGTACGGAGGATCTCAGCGAGGGATTCGATTCGCTCCTCGCTCGTTTCGCCGGAGAGTCTCGCCTCGATGTAGTCGACGATCGTGGTCCGCTTCGAGGTGGAATCAACCACCGCGATACAGACTTCAGATCCATCGATCTCTATTCCTGCGTGCAGTGCCACGACAGGGCTCCTCTCGCTCTCACTCGGGATGGAAATCAGCGCTGATTGGGCTGATTGGGCTGCTGAGCTCGATTCAGTTCTTCCAGTCGGCGTATCGCCTCCTGGGGGTTGGCCTCGATGTCGACTCCCAGGGTCGATTCAATCGTCGTCTGCGTCACCCTGGCACCAGGGGACTTGGCCCCCCCACCACTCTTCAACTTGGGAGCGGAAGGTGCCGGTTTGCGACCGGTTCTCTCTGCCCTGGGGTCTCTGATGTCACCCCTTCGAGTTCTCGCATTGGGATCGGGTGTGGTCCTCGAGGCCGGTGTCGGATTGACAACCCGAGCGGGAGCACCTGCGCGGGCCCTGGTAGCAGCCGTTCCCGGCAACTCCTTGCCGTTACTGCCTCGGATCGCACCCCGCACGTCGGTCGGAATGGAGGATGATGGAGTGGCTCGTGAAGTACCGAGCGATCCGCCGGTGAGCAGGTCCAGTTCTTCAGGGCTGAAGCCCCGAAGTACCAGCACCCTGCCCTCCTCGTGGATCACGGGGTCGATCTTGGACTCCTGTCGCAGCGTGTAACTGCGGCCGTTGTGCTCATAGATGACCTGTTTCGGCCGATCCTGAATTTCAACCACCATGTAGGTGTTCTCATCGATGCGAAACGACTTTCCTTGCTCCAGGTATCTCACCCGTTGATTTGAAATCTGTGTGCGGCCCGACGACCGTGAGGTGGCTCGACTGGTCGGAGAGCGGCTACTACCACGGCTCGATCCCCGGGTAGAACCTCTGATCCGGCTGGTGTTGACGGTTCGTCCACGCGTACCTGGATTGAGAACCGAGGTCTGCCCCTTCTCCTGGATCGAAGCGAAGCGTTGACCCTCGGGGGAATAGATGACGCCGACGATTTCCCAATCACCGATGGGACCTGAATCGAGTTGAGGCAATCCCGGATCAACTGTCGGCTTCACCGGTGCTGTGCGAATCGGCGGTGGCGTGAGGTAGAGATCGCGAATGATGTCGCGGTACTGGTTGGGAACCGGGCGTGCAGCCTGATCCTTCAACTCGAAGTCCACTGGATCGTACAGGCGAACCTGCGTTCCCTCCGGCGAATCGTCCAGAAGGCCGAAAAACACGAACCCCAGCAGGGTCAATGCCGCGACGTTGAACAGTAACAATCCGACACGTAGTAACTGGATGCTCACTTTTGGCATCGTTTGATCCTCCGCACCGCATTCAGCGGCGCACTTCCTTCCAGGAGATCACCAGCACATGCTGGCCCTTCCTGGCGCACACCATTCTACCCGAGAGCGAACGGCCCTCGCTCGTTCCTTCGATAGTAGTGGTGAAAAAATTACTGGAAAAAGTGGAATGTTCTTCGAGGTCTTGCTGCAAAAGAGCGAATATCGAGTCCTCGCTGGCACCCCCGTCTTCCCACGACTCATCGACCTGCTTGAGCTGATCGAAGCTGGTAAAGTGCTGAAATTGCTGCTCTATCTCTTCATCGACGCCAATATCGCCGAGGAGATCCTCGAGGATCTCACCGGTGACCTCGTCGATCTCCTGCTGGTAACTATTGCAATGATCCCGGATCTGCCAGGCGATCTCCCTTGCTTCATCAAAATCATCAAAAGATCTCATCAGTGCGATCAAGACCTCCGGTCGGGCAGTGTTGAGATTGATCTTGCCGGTGGAGTTCGCAGTCAGCACATGACGAAGACCGATCGGAGTCGGTATCTGGTCGACCCCGCCATCGAGCAGTTCAAATCCTGCAGCCTCAAGACCATCGAAGGATCCGGGGAGCAGTGAGCCGAGGTCATCCATCCAGTCGTCAGAATTTCCTCCCTCTTCCTCGTAATCTTCTTCCAGGGTGGCCGGATCAATGGGGCCATTGAAGAGCTCCCATGAGACCTCATCGAGGTGCCGGATCGAATCCAGGCTGCGGATTCTGCGCGTTTGCTCATCGAGAACCCTTTGATAAACCATCGATACGATGGCTTCCGCAGCACCCTGAGGATCGGGAACATCGTTATAATCAAATCCGCTTTCACTGTTGAAATCGATCACGGCTTCGATCAATCGCTCGAGCATCACCGTGGCATCATCGACTTCTTCTTGCTCCGGGAGGATGTATTCTTCGAGGAGTTCTCCGTCTCCGACTTCTCCACCCGGTTCTGTACTGCCGTCAGATGAATCACCGTCTTCTCCGGAATCTTCCTCGGCGATGAGGACGAGTTTGAAGATGTGATTGAGATCGATGCAGGACTCACCATCGATCACCAGGCCAGCGATCTGAACCTGATTGATGGAATCCTGGATCGGGTAGGCCCACGCATCATGTGGAGTATCCGCCGGAGTATTGGACTCGCCATCGGTACCGGGCGTTGTGCCGCCTCCAGAACCCGGCAAGGTGATCCCACCGGGCAACTGGGTACCGCCACCGCCAGAGGATCCGAGCAGGGAATCATCTTCGATGCCGTCATCGAGGTATCCGAGATCCTCCATCAGATCGGAGGAGAGACTCTGGAGAACCTGGCGCGCTGTGGCCTGGACGGCATAGGAGATGGAGACGCGCCCTTGCCGATTCCGCGAGATGCGCTCCTCGATCTTGGTGACAAAGAGCAACTGCGTGATGACGACCGTCAGCACCAGCACCAGGATCAGCACCACGAACAGTGCCATGCCCTGCTGGGAGCTGTGGGATGGGTGGATCCTGTCATCGGGCTGATGCATCGTCGACTCCGGTTTCACGATCGAGACCCCCGTCGAATCGAGAGTCTCTCTGCACTATTGATCGGCAGATCTCGTGCCATTCTATAACGAACAGGGCCCTCAGGGCTCATCTACGGAAGATTCGTAACTTCAACAATAACAAAAGGTTACATGCCTGAGCCCGAATTCGTGAGGGCTGTCGATTCGAGCCATGTCTGAAGTGGGGCAGTGCGTGTTCAGAATCACTACACTTGAGCGGGTTTTGCGTCGATTCCGGGGCCCGAATCCCCCTCTGGATCCTTCAGAACCAGGGTGAGGACCGCCGGCAGCACCACCAGCGTCATCAGGGTCGAGGCAGCGAGACCGCCGACGATCGCCTTGCCGAGGGTGTTGAACTGGGGGCCGG
>JYMV01042697.1_pt1 | contig 10341 bp, 4 predicted proteins | sample 338911 | NCBI WGS metagenome assembly JYMV01 (sample SAMN03354496, study PRJNA234377) | hydrothermal vent metagenome | biome: Deep sea; feature: Hydrothermal plumes at the Eastern Lau Spreading Center, Western Pacific Ocean; material: Seawater | place: Tonga | collected 2009 | depth 2000 m m
TCATTTAAAACATGATAGTGTGTAGGAAAATGTAATATACATTCACTTTTGAGTCTCATTTGAGAATTCTACGTGAGGGAGAAAGTGAGTGTTGATTAACACCAAATAAGGCCAAATAAAAAAATATGTGTGGTCCCGGTTACCCTACCTACCCTAATTTTTAGCCCCTACCCTAAAGATTTTTTTCACATTTGCAATAAGCACCGTAAATGCCACAATGTCTCTCCCATAGAATCAATGTAAAAAAAAATATATAAAATAAAATAAAACGGTACCTACCTACCCTGTTTTTTATTTTAATGTAAGCGGAACCACACATATATTTTTATTTGGCCTAAGCAATTGTTCAGCTATACCGTGAACAAGTTATATTCGATGAGATGAAGCCCGCTTTGCTTTGTTGTTGGATTGTAATAGTGTTAGCTCGCATATATGACAGCTCGTGGGTAGCCATGCCGCTTCATCCGGACACATTATCCTAATTACGAGACAACTGGTGTTTGCTCTTTCGTCCTAATGCTGTGTGTGTAGCATATACACATTTTACAGTCTTTGGTTTGACCATACCGGGGTTCGAACACACGATATGTTTCATTGATCACTCGCGTATGTCTTCATTGGACAGTAAATGGATCTTCCACAATTACAAATATGTCTTGTATACTTTGTGCATGTCCACAAAAGATGACGAAATGGATTTCTCCTACCTGTGTTGGATACCAAAATTACATGCGTTTTACAAATAGCTGTGTATTGCCGGGTCAACCAAGTATTGTTATATATTTGTGGCTCTCAGACTGTTGGGATTCTATTTGATATTAAGCTTTTTTATGTCGAATAGACTTATTCCTATATTCGTTTGAAGCGGATTATATACGGAGACGGCATGTGCTCTATGGAAAAGAGAAAGTAATAAACCATATCCTTTGCTTGAAAAAAAGTTTGAAAATGCAATAAGCCTAGTCAGAAGTCGTAAATCGAAGAAGAACAGACAAAACAATGGCCAAAAGAAAAGAAAAAGACAAAATTACAAACAGTGATTTACAAAACACTATACAGAAAACTAAAGATTGAACAACACGAACCCGAGAGTGGCACCCGTCATGTGACTGGTGATAAATCCAACTACCCCACGATCACAATCACGACGGCTCCTTCAATTAGGACGTCTATAGTGCATAGACCAATACATGATTTTCTCTAACCGTTTTGAAATGAGTGTCTTATTTCATTTTAGTAATATTCATATTTCATTTCAGTAATTTTGAAGGTAATCCAATGATGTGCTGCACAATGGAAGCATTTTTAACTCGAACAGAAGACATAAGTAGCAAGATTCGTCTTGATTGTACAGATTTTAGTCAGAGCGTCGCTCACACCGACTTTGATTCTACAAATTGTAGTAAGTAAAATGATGAACAATAGGTTATTTTATTTAACCCCACTTTCAACAATATTTCAGCTATATCGTGGCAGTCAGTTTTATTGGTGGTGGAAACAGGAGTACCCAGAGAAAACCACCTGCCGCAAGTCACTGACAAACTTTATCACATAATGTTGTATCGAGTACACCTCACAAATATGTTGTTGCATTTATTCACATGTTCAAAAAAAGTTATATATGAGGGTTGGCATTCTACTTAAATGTGCGAGCATGACCGATTCATTTCACTATGAGAGGTGCGTTGGGCCTATAAAGCTAGCTTAGCCACGCCATATTTATTGAAGTGCCTGTACCAAGCAAGGAAAGTGAGCAGTCATGTATTTGTTTTTCAGGGTATCGATTTCAGACAGTGGGGTAGTTTTTGTTTTTCATTTTTTACGGGTTTAAGAAGTTATATGATGTAAATAAACATAACATAAAGTTAGAAGGAGAAACGGCTCTTATATTTTTGTTCCATGCACTAATACAAATAAACTCGATGAGTTGAATATAAAATATTGGAAACCGTTGATTCAAAACGTATACCATTTCAGATAAGTATAAATATCAGACCGATATTCTTATTTTCTACTTTTCATCATGTTCCAAATCATTTATACCACGCTTTTTCGAGTTAAACGATTAATAAATTGAACACAAAACTCGGAAATCCGTGGTATAAATGATTTGTAGCATGAGGCCATCTATGTTGTTGATTGTTGCACAGCTCTCTGAGAGTAATAAAACCACAGTCCAGATTTAAAGTGTGCAATATCTCGTATCATAGTTCTTAATTGATGTTTACTTTCTGGCATATACACCATAAAAAGATGCATTCATGTTACAACGACTTATATTATATATAAAGTCCAAGATTCCACTAAGAGGAGAGGCTTGGACACATACAAACTAGTTTAACCCCACGACAAATCCACGAGAGTGACCGGTCAAATAAATGTCTTATAAGTGTTGGTTTTTGGTGTTTAACTCCACCCAAAAACATCATTCTAACATAGATGTTGTTTGCCTAACAACACATATCAAATTTATAGTCTTTGGTTTGACTCACCTGGCGATCGATACCACGAACTACCATATCACCACTAAAATTGTGAGTTCGAATCCCGCTCAAGCGAGATGTACGTTCTCCAAATTCCTCCACCAATAGAACTGACCGCTACGAAACAGCTGAAATATTGTTGAAAGTGGCGATAAACACCCTAACCCTAACCCATTAGACGGGGATGACGAAACAACTGAAATATTGTTGAAAAACCCATTAGACGGGGATGACAAAACAACTGAAATATTGTTGCAAGTGGCGATAAACACCATAACCCTAAGCACGAACTACCTCACTCGATAACCATTACACCACGAAGACGAGTTTTTGCAAATACAAAATAAAAGTATACCACGCCATCTAATACTTATAAAAAAAGTTGTATTAGAGAATGGAGTATTACACAGGGTTCCCTTGTTTTCTTTGATAAATCTGAATTCAAGAATGGTATATTTGTACTAGTTGAATCATGGATTTCTAATAATTCGAATGCTTCCCCTATATCAGTATTTATTCCAAATAATATGGGTATTCGAAATATTACTTGTTTTAAGCAATAAATGGTTGCCCTTCCGGAGCACCTGGGTTCACCACTGATTTTGTTGTGGGTTCGTGTTGCTCGATGTTTGGTTTTCTGTGTAATGGTTTGTATATCATTGTGCTTGGACTTGCAACTTCTGAATGACACCTTTGGTATTTTTGGAACATTTTTCTTACTAGATTTCTGATTTGAACAATTGATTTTTAAGCTCTCATTGATGGTCAATGGGGAGAGTGGAGAAATTCTTCATGTTCTGTGACATGTGGTAGTGGGACAATGACAAGAATCAGAAGCTGCAATAGTCCCTCCCCTGCAAATGGTGGATCTGACTGTAGTGGTTCAAGTACAGAAACAGTAACATGCACCTTAGACGGCTGTGAGTATATTATGAAATGAAGGTTTAAACAGTTATGGTCAACAATACCTCTAATATCAATAAAACCAACACTTACCTCTCATTTTTACTCACTGAACACAAAACAAACCACGACATATGATGTTGGGACAGCAACAAAAATATGGTGAATAATGTACATTTTTGTTATATATTTTAAATACATGGATATGCTTTAATACAGGGGAACCAGGTTGTTTCAAACCCGGATCAAAACGATATGAGGATATTTTACACACATATCATTTGTCCAAAATAACTTATCATTTGGAGGTGTAGTTTCAGGATATTTGTAAAGTTTCAGCTAATCAAAAAACGAAAAATGGCAATCTCGCCCATAATTAGGGTCTAGTCACGACCAAATGATTAATAATTGTAGAATAGATGACATCATATACATTATTTGTATCCATTTAAATACATATGCATATTGGTGTTTAACACGATTTCCATATCACATGATGTTCGTATCGTTTAGCAGTAACTCGACGGGTGCCACTAGTGGCTTAGTTCACTCAACGTGTTTAGTGGGGTTCGTGTACCTGAATCTTTTGTTTCCTATGTAATATTTGTTGTGCAAATTGATAACTATATTGTACATGTATATGATTATTTTTTTATTAAATCATGATTTGATTTTCCACTAATACATTACTCTGTTTGGTTGTGACCACAACCTGCCATGATAAGGGGCAAGGCAATTAAGTATGAAAATAGCTAACACATCACTTTACAAAAAAATGAAATGTGCCATGCATACTATTTTTTTATTTATTTATTTTTATTTTCTAAATGAGCAATGACGAAATGTGTGAAAGTGACAAACATAAATTCTGAGTGCTTAAGTACCTAAATCAATTGTAATTGAAGCTTATTTGCATATAGAAAATCAATAAAANGCCGTACTTCATACATCGATCAAATCGCATAGGGAGCTTATGAGTTTTGCAATGCTACAATCTTATATTCTAGTGATTTGTTGTCAAATGTTATTACATTTGTACAATGCGGGATAACTCTAGAAAAAAATTAAGACAAAATTTACATTTGGCGCAGGCAATTATATAATTCAATCATCAGTTGGTGTTGTTCTGTAGTCTCTAATATTTTTTACAATTAGGTTAGGCTATGGTGCTTAACGCCAATTTCAACAATATTTCAGTTATATGGGGGCGATCAGTTTTATCGGTGGAGTACCCAGAGAAACCATCGACCTGCACCAGGTCAGTGACGAACTTTATCACATACTGTTGTATCTAGTACACCTCGTCTGAGCGGGATTCGAACTCACAACCATTTTTACGTTGAAATTTCGCTGATAATTGTTCAAAAAGGAAACTACTAGTAAAATGATAACAACATAACTATGGATTCCTCAAAATCAGGGAAATCAATGCAAACAATACACAATGATGACAGGTGTTTGTTTTCTTGTGGACAGCCAACCCTCCATCTGGCAATAGCATTGTATTCACCAAATGACAAAAGGACGATGCAGCGTTTACCGACGGAAGTAAAGAGCACCGCTCAACTACCATATAGCACCCGATTCACACTCATTTTGGGGTTTGAGTTATTGAAGATATTACTGTGAAATATAATAAAAGCGCTGTTCTTTTACTTTAGTGTGTGTTCAAGTGTAATGGTTGATAAGTCTCTCCTGTTAATTTTCTTAATTAAAGAAGTGCGTGATTGTTGGTTAGCGCCAAATGAGTATATTTCAGCCATATCACAGACAGAACATATCAACATTTCGATGAGATCAAGATGATTCCCGCTTTGTTCTAAACCCACACACTTAGTTAGATGTGCATATTAATAGTTCACTGATGAAAAAAAACACATTCAATGGGGGAAACTAACCAGTAGACAAGCAAGGTGGTTCTTTCAGATATAAAGTGCAAGTCTACTACACAAAATAATAATAAAAGAAAGGTTACACAGTAGAGTCTCGTACTCAAAAACAATGATGAATTGTATTGGATAACAGTATGTAGAAAAAATTGACTATTAGTACAAGTTGTATCATACATGCTTACCTCCAGACAATTTATCCAAACTTTAAAAGGGGCGTCGTGGGTTTTGATCGTATGGTAGTTGGATTTGCAACTACCTACGCAATCAGTGCCTATTACCACAAAAGATGTGAGTTCTAATCCCGTTCATGGCGAGGTGTACTCAATGCAATATTATGGGATAAAGTTTGTCAGTGACTTGCGACAGGTCGGTGGTTTTTCCGGATACTCCGGCTTCCTCATCCAATAAAACTGACCGCAACGATATATCTGAAATACTGTTGAAAGTGGCATTTACCACCATAACTCCTCTTCCTCCTAGCATCTAAGAATACCAATGCAAGTGCCAAATGTAATTGGTATTCAAAATGTTATTAGGTTTTTAATTCAGATTTTTTGTATAGGTTTGGTCGATGGCCAGTGGGGAGATTGGATAAATTCTTCTTGCTCCGTGACATGTGGTAGCGGTAAAATGACCAGTACAAGAAGCTGTGATAGTCCATTACCTGCATATGGTGGATCTAACTGTACGGGTGTAAGCGCGGAAATAGTAGCATGCAAATTCGATGACTGTATAGGTAAATATGTTATATATTTAGATGCATGTCTGTGACTTAATTCAATAGAATCTTTTAATCTCGATCTCGAATTAATCATTCTGTCAATAACTTAACCTTTTAGCTTAATTGCTCCATTAAATTCGAAAATATCAGTAACTAAATTGCAAATTAATGTCTATATAGAAAATAAAAAGGACTGTTTAGATGATTTTGTTATGAAATGCATTTTCGGTCATGCCGTCTTGCCTTAAACGTTATCTTAGATTATTGTTATTTGAATGTTTTTGAGTGGAAGCGAACACGTGTAATTCTTTTTATCGTTTGTTTAAATATGCATTACCATTGGAGGTCCAGGTATCATGAGGGGAAGAGAGAGATCGCATTAGCTGGTGTAATCCCGCCACAGTTATGTGCTAGTTCATGTGCTTGTCTCAAACCAGTATCAAAATTTCCTATGTAATATGGTCTCCCTTGTAGTGTTCAGCGAGGTAAGAGGTGATTGATTGTTTTGTTGATATTGATGGAATTGTTTCATAGTTCACCAAGGCCATAGTTATATATGACATTTTACCAGTGGTAGCATTATTTTTGTTACATTTCATTGATCCTGGTAAACTATGTAGGAAAGTTATGTTACCTATGTTAAAATCCTCGACAAACTATGCCTTGCATGAAAAATGTTTAAGCAATTTATCAGATAAATAGGATAACCATAAACCAACGATAGACTATTCACACTTATATTAGGGCAAATGTTATGCTATTCAGTGGCCTTTCGATGACTGTAAAATTTTCCTATTTCGTGTAGTTAGCATGTTCTCTGCATGTGATTTAAGGTGCATGATTTCAAAATTCAAAATGACTTCCGAAGAAACAAATGCGATACGTGAACTACAGTTTTAAGGGAAATGATTCAAACCCAATGTATTTTCATTTTAGCAGTAGCAATGTTAATAGCATAAATATGTAAAATTACTCACTCTTGGTTATTTTTCTTAGACATATATAATAAACATTTGAAGATACCAGTCGAAGACGTATTTAAATAAATCTGCAACAAGATTACGGTTGAAATTAAAATATACTGAAGGCTATTTTAAGAAGAGTTTGAAGATACCAAAGGGGTAATCAGAATCTGTAGATCGAAGAAGAACAGACAACACAATGGCCAAAAGAAAAACGACAAACAGCGATCTACAAAACACCACACACAAAACTAAAGATCGAGTAACACGAACCCCACAAAAAAAACAAGGGTGAACTCAGGTGTTCCGTCATGATAAACAGTTCCTGCTCAACTAGTGGCACCCGTCGTGTTACTTTAGTTACAAACCCGGTGATAAGTCATGAATGACGAAAGGACCGGAAAGTGTTTAGCAAATATCTACTACACGAAGAAAAACAAGTGTATTTTCAAAGTATACCTTATTATAATGATTTTCTGTAATCAAGGGATTGGATAATTGTAGTTAAATCTAGTTTTGCATGATGTGACTCTCTTGTCTCCTTCTGACCTAATTATTAACACAATATTTAGTTAATTTACATTTACTGTTTGAACCGTATTCATCACTTTTTTGCAGCATCCAAAGAGTTCACAGGTATGTATACTAATAAAACAAATTATTGAGTGAGTGAGTGATTGTTGTTTAACGCAAATGATCAATTTTGCAGCTATATCAAGGCGAGAACAAATTATATTCGAAGAAATGATGATGATAATGATGTCAATATTGTACTAGACCATCATGCCGAGTTGGATGTTTATAGTGTTAGCTCACTAAAACAACAGTTCATGGGTAAACATGTCCCTCCACTCAGACACATTATTTTGATTCCGAGCCAATCAGTCTGTTCTTACCCCTTTATGTTGCGTGCTTAGCGTAGAAGCAACAAATTATCCGACCGATTCTCGAACCAATGATCTACCACATTCGAAACAAGCAGGCTTACCAATATGGTTTTTAATGGGCTGTAATGGCTGATAAACTAACTGACTTGTAATCAAATTTGAGCTAATGCTTCGTGAATGATCTGGATATATATATCACATTAGCAAATAAAAACAAAGTATGAGTAACCAGGGGCATAACTACTATTGTGGCATATAAACCCGGGCTGACAGATAATTTTTCACATAAATGTGTTAATTTAAAGACGAGGAAAGAAATATACATCAAACACCATGACTGTGGAGTTTTAATAACATAATCTCTGAAATTAATTCATATATTGACGTTACTCTCCTATTTCGGAGATATAAAAATATACAAAAGTGTGCTTCCAAAATGAGAAAAAACAATTGATTTACTTTTACTTCGGACAACGTAAGGAAACATGTGAAAGTAAAAGATACCAAAGAAGTAATCAGAAGCCGTAAATCGAAGGACAGACAATACATAATTGTCAACAGAAAAGGGATAAAAAGGACAAACAATAATCTACAAAATTCTACACAGAAAGCTAAGGTTAAGCAGCACGAACCCCACTAACATCCGGGGGTGAACTCAGGTGCTCCGGAACTGTAGGTAATTCCTGCTCCACACGTGTTATCCGTCGGTTGCTGAAGTTTCGAACCACACAAATAAAGTGTCACGGAACCTGACAATAGGTCTGATCTAACCGCAATAGAAGTTGTCATGTCAATCCCCGTTTTACCATATGATCCGTGTAAAGACATGGCACGTGATAGATATTAAATCTTTCTCAAAGCGTCTGAAAACCTGTTGTCTGAGAATCACGTTCAAGCATTTTGTTTTGCCAATCTACAAAGGTAATGGGTCAATCCAAATTCTCAACAGTTCATTTAAACAATACAACACAAATAAAAAGAGTAAAAGCTTGGAAAACAATGTGATAAACCGGGAGTGAGACCAGGTACTTCGGAAGATATCAACTCCAACGTTTTTATTAGCAATGACCTTTAAAGTTCTTACTCCGAAGTTCAGTTCGAATGAGAAATATTCACATTTCAATATTAAGCATTTGTTGACAGCTAAATTCAGACACTTGATATATGGTACCAAGCAAACAGTTATTTAAATCAAGCTTGCTTTTTTTGCTAGAAATGTAACGAAGAAATGTTATTTTTTATTTGTGTTTTTATTACAGAAATGACACCATTAATAATAGGCATTGTTGTCGGCGTTACGTTTGTCTCGGGGTTGATTGCTCTCGTAACTATTTTACTCATCAAATATACGTCCCCAAAAGTAAAAGACCACAACTCTAATAATAATAACAAACGTAAGTATATAATATTTGTTTTCATCATGCAATAGTGGTTAGTTTCATTTATGGTGTTTAACGTCATTTTCAACAATATTTCAGTTATATCGTGGCGGTCAGTTTTATTGGTGGAGGAAACCGGAGAAAACCACCGACCTGTCGCAAGTCACTTATAAACTTTATCACATAATGTTTTATCGAGTACACCTCGCTATGAACGGGGTTCGAACTCACAACTTTAATGGTGATAGGAACTGATGGCACATGTAGTTGTAGATCCAATTACTATGCGATCACGACCACGACGGCTCTTCCTGCAATAGTGCTGCTTATCTAGAGCTTGTTGATGTCATTTACAACTGACAATGAAAACGGAATTTCTGGTTTTTAATCCACATGTATTATTTAGTTAAATAAACAAACAGTGCGACAATATAATCAATCAAAACCTGCTGCGTAGCTGGGTATATTTCAAATGTAAGCTGCATGTCGACATTGAGTCTAGAGGCCGCTAATGCCATAGCTGAAATAAAATGGGAGGATTGTCACTGAAAAGAACATGAACTACTCCTCTGTCAAAACCCAAATACCTGAATGCGTGAACGATACGGAGGCGTAGAAGTGGATCGGACAGTTGGGGGACAAGCTGTAGGAATGGACCGTAAGTGAAGGCGCAAACTTCTGAAGTGGACTGGAAGGTGAAAGTGGAATGCGAGACAAACTTCTAAAGTTGATCGTGGCGGGACACGCATCAACATGGCCATTTGGCTGTAATGCATTTTGTTAAACTGAACATTTATGCTCCCATTAGTAAAATACAGTTTTATTTCAAAATGTTTGCAAACAAAAGTGGAGGGCATGAACCCTCTTGCTTCCACGATAACAACAGCGACTGATGGTAAGTTAAGTTGATAGGTCTTTTCTAGAAATCTATGTCCCCAATGCGTGTAATTAGTTCTCTGTGATGTCAAAGAGATTAGCAACGAAACCGTAGCTCTAAACTTTGTACAATATGGCATAGTTAATACATTCACATACACATACGAAGTCGATTCAATATTTCAAAACACTTCTCGCAGTGGAGATGAACTCCTAAATTCGAAATGAAGAACATATG
>JYMV01003310.1_pt1 | contig 10340 bp, 10 predicted proteins | sample 338911 | NCBI WGS metagenome assembly JYMV01 (sample SAMN03354496, study PRJNA234377) | hydrothermal vent metagenome | biome: Deep sea; feature: Hydrothermal plumes at the Eastern Lau Spreading Center, Western Pacific Ocean; material: Seawater | place: Tonga | collected 2009 | depth 2000 m m
AAGAGGATTTAAATTAACATTAAAAAATCCATCATATTTTTTTAACAAAAATAAACGAACTATTAAATTTCATTTTGATATGTGGCATGGAGAAAATTATTTGTCAGAAGCTATAAGACTTCTTGATAAAGAAAATCGTGATGGTTTTAATGATTTTGTAAATAAAAATTTTTCATTTAATCCTCACAATATGTTTATTTGTAAATCTAAGAATTTGTTAAAAAAATATTACACCGTAGTTTTTACTTGGTTAAAAAAATGCGAAGACTTATTCGGATTTGATAATCTAGTAGGTTATGGACAAACTAGAATTTATGGTTTTTTAGCAGAAAGATTTATGTCATATTGGTTTCAAAATAACGCAAAGTTTAAAACGATGCCAATAATTTTTTATGATATAAAAAAAGATTTAAATTAAAAGCCTATATAAGTTTTTTTAAATTCTTTAAAAGATTTTAATTTTCTGTCTTTTTTTGAGAGCTTTGGTTTTTTGCTTGGCCATTTAACTTTCAAAAATTTGTCATTCCACAGCAAACCATCTTCGAATTTGGATTGATAATAATTTGATAATTTGTAATAAATAACTGAATCGTTGTAGGTATAGTAGGCATGCGCAAATCCTTCAGGCACATATAATGATAAACAATTTTTTTCAGATAATATAATGCTAAAACTTTTACCATATGTTTTTGATAATCGTCTTAAATCTATGACGCAGTCAAGAATTTTACCTTTTAAAACAGACACAAATTTTGCTTGTTTATATTTTGATTGAAAATGAAAACCTCTCAAGACGTTTTTTTTTGAAGTCGTGGCATAATCAAAAATTAGTTTATCCCAATTTATAATATTTTTTCTAAAAGTTTCTCTTAGACTTCCTCTGTTATCATTATGTTTTTTTTGTTTGATTATATACAAACCTTTAAATCTTGTTTTAATGACTCTCATTAATTTTATATTTTGTTTATTAGCATATTCAACTTGGATAAGTTCATACTACAATTTAAAGGGAAAGCCTGTTTAGAATTTTTATTAATTATCTTTTTCTTAACATTTTTATTATATTTTTTTGCAAAATTATAAACAGTTTTAATTGGGCCACCCAAATTAACTATTCCTTTTTTATCTAAAATTTTAACCAAAATTCTGGCCAGATCTTCATGAAAAATAAAATTTAATTTAACATTTGTAAAAGCTTTATTATGAATAAATGGTTTTTCTGTCATGCATACTCTTAATATTAACGAATTCTTATACATTTGGACTGCACATTCTCCACCAAGTTTAGACCAAGCATAATTATTCCAGGGCAAAACAGCATCATACTCTTTGTAATTTCCTTTGGTGCCTGGATACACATAGCTTGTTGAAAAATATATTAATTTTATTTTTAATTCAGAACAAATGTTTACTAAATTGGCTGTACCAATAATATTTAAATTTATGCTTTTGCGTATATTTTGTTCGTGTTCTATCATAGGTCTGGATAAACCTGCGAGATGTAAAACAGATTGAGGTCTGTTTTTTTTCAAAAATTTTCTTATTGAATTTAAATTTTTAATATCAAGATGATTTTTAGTTGGATATATGAATTTATATTTGCATTTTATTTTTTTTAAACTTTGGGCAAACCTTCCGCTACCACCAGTAACAACTATATTTTTTTTGTTAATCATTTATTTTGACGTTTTTTTATAAAAGCTGATATGTATTGCGAATAGTTACACTTTCCATAAAATTTTATTGCACTTATTATATTTTTTTTATTAATCCATTTGTTTGTGAAGGCTATTTCTTCTAAACATGCTATTTTAAGACCTTGCCTGTTTTCTAAAGCAGACACAAAAGCTGATGTATCATAAAAATTTTTAATGGATCCAGTATCAAGCCAAGCTCCACCTCGGCCTAAAAATTCAGCTGACAGTTTATTTTTCTTTTTGTATTTATTTAATAAATCGACGATTTCAACTTCTTTTCTTTTTGATGGTTTTAATTTTTTACTATATTCCACTACCTTATTGTCAAAAAAATAAAGACCAGTTACGGCAAGATTTGAAAAAAAATTTTTTGGTTTTTCAACAATTTTTGTTATTTTATTTTTCTTATTAATACTTGCAACACCATAGGAAGATGGATATTTCACCGGGTGTAATATTACAGTTGCTCCCTCGTTAAGTTTTATGCATTCCCTTAATTTTTTTGTTAGGCTCTGTCCATAAAAAAAATTATCACCTAAAATTAAAGCTACATTATTTTTTCCAATAAATTTTTCTCCAAGCAAAAATGCATCTGGCAAACCTCTAGGATGTTTTTGTTCCGCATAGTTAATTTTGATACCCAGATTATTACCGTTAGGTAAAATTTTTTTGAATTGTTCTATTTTTCCCTTATTAACAATAATAAGTATATCTTTTATGCCAGCTAACATTAAAATAGATAATGGGTAAAAGATTAATGGTTTGTCATAAATAGGAAGCAGATGCTTATTAACCGCCTTTGTCAAAGGACTCATCCGTGTTCCATGCCCTCCAGCAAGTATAATTCCTTTTTTAATCATTTTTTAATTTAATCCTAATCTTTTATTATATAATTTTTTGGCAACGCTTGTAAAAAAATCTATATTGTTTAAATACCATAGAAAAGTATCAGCTAGACCTTGATTAAGATTTATTTTTGATTTCCACTTAAGTTCCTTTTGTATTTTTTTTGAATTCAGGGCATATCTGAAATCGTGTCCGGGTCTATCAATTACGAATTTAATTTTTACTTTTTTTCCTACCTTTATTGATTTATTTTTCAATATTTTTAATAATTTTTTTGCTATATCTACATTATTAATATTTTGGCCGGAACCAACATTATAACTTTCACCAATTTTTCCTTTAAGGAATATTTTTAAAAGCGCCTCGCAGTGATCATGCACATGTATCCATTCTCTAGAATTTTTGCCCCTACCATATATAGGTAAAGGTTTATTCTTAGTAATATTGTAAATTAGTTTTGGTATTAATTTTTCTGGAAACTGATTGGGTCCATAATTATTACAACAATTAGATATAACTGCGGGAAGTTTATAAGTTCTTACAAAAGATTTAATCAAATGATCCGCGCTTGCTTTGGAGGCTGAATAAGGAGAACTAGGATTATAAGAAAATTTTTCATTAGTTCTTTTTCTCTCCTTAATGTCTCCGTACACTTCATCGGTCGAGACATGCACTAATTTTATTTTTCTAGTACCCTTTTTTAAATATTTTTTTACTGCTTCAAGTAAATTATAAACACCTACAATATTACTTCTTATAAAATTTTCGGGAGAGTCTATTGATCTATCAACATGTGTGTCAGCCGCAAGATTAAAAATTCCAACTGGTTTAAATTGATTCAAAAGTTTTAATACTTCGTGTCGATTATTAATATCTTGTTTAAAAAATCTGTAATTTTTATTTTTACTTATTTCTTTTAAATTATAAGGATTGGCTGAATAACTTAATTTATCGACGTTAATAACAAAATAATTTTTATTAAGTAAAAATTTTACTAAATTACTTCCTATAAATCCTGAACCACCAGTTACAATAAATTTTTTCATATTTATTTTACAAAAAAGGTATGATTTAATAAATTAAACTATTAAAAGAATTAGAGTATAAAATCAACTATGTTTAAATAATGTCAATTACGGATATCACAGTAGTAATAACTTCGTTTAAAAGCGGTAAAAAAATAAAAAATTGTCTAAATTCAATTGATAAACAATCCAAGGTTATATTAGTTGAAAATTCAAATGACATAGAAATTAAAAAAAATATTGAGAAGGAATTTAACAATGTAGAATGTTTTTTGACAGGTGCCAACCTAGGTTATGGAAAGGCAAATAATATAGGATTAAAAAAAGTTACAACCAAATATGCTCTAATTTTAAATCCTGATGCAACACTGCATTCAACAACTCTTGAAAATTTTTTAAAAATTACAAAACAAATTCCTGAATTTGCGATTATGGGACCTTATATACAAGATAAAAAAAATAATAATGAAAACAACTATTTAAAAAATTCTTCTCCAATATCAGCTATTAATGTCAAAGGTTTTGCTATGTTTTTAAATTTATCTGAATTCAAAGATATAGGTTTTTTTGATGAAGATTTTTTCTTTTATTTTGAAGAGATAGATTTATGTAAACGATTAATTGATCGTGGTAAAAAAATTTATTTAGTACCTGATATAAAAATTAATCATGATGGAGGTCAATCTCATGAAAAATCTGTAAGTAAGGAAATGGAATTATCAAGAAACTGGCATTGGATGTGGTCTACTTTTAATTATCATAAAAAATATAAAGGTTTTTTTGTTTCCTTTTTCATTATTTTACCAAAGCTAAGTTCTGCTGTTATAAAAGTTTTAATTTACTCTTTATTTTACAATAAAGACAAAAAAGAAATTTATTATCAAAGACTATCAGGTTTAATTAATGCGATAATCGGAAAAAGCTCTTGGTATCGTCCAAAGATTTAATGAAGTGTATATTAACAATAAGTGTATTATTTAGTTGCTATAGTTTAATTATTGACTTTTAGAAATCAAAAACATAAACAACCACAATGCCCACATCACTACAAAAAATTCTAGTTACAGGAGTGGCAGGTTTTTTAGGATCACATTTGGCTGAAAAATTAGCCAAGATGAATCACAAAGTTGTGGGCGTGGATAATATGATTGGTGGCTACAAAGATAATATACCAAAAAATATTAATTTTTTTAAATTTGATTGTTGTGATTTAAAAAAGATGAATAAAATCATGAAAAATGTAGATGTTGTTTATCATTGTGCAGCAACTGCCCATGAAGGTTTATCGGTGTTTGCTCCATTTGAAATTTCCAAAAACAATTTTCTCGCATCTGTTTCAGTTTTTACTGCTGCTGTTGCTCAAAAAATTAAAAGAATAATATTTTGTTCATCCATGGCTAGATATGGAGATCAACGGACACCATTTACCGAGAACATGAATCCAAAACCCATTGATCCCTATGCGATTTCAAAAGTGGCAGCTGAAAACGTTTTAATTAATCTTTGTGAGCTTAATAAAATTGACTGGGTGATTGCTGTACCACATAATATTATAGGTCCAAGACAAAAATATGATGATCCTTTTAGAAATGTAGTATCAATAATGATTAATAGAATGTTACAAAAAAAAGCAGCAATAATTTACGGTGATGGAGAGCAAAAAAGATGCTTTTCATATATAGATGATTGTATTAACTGCCTGATACCCATGCTTGACCAAAAAAATTTAAATAAGCAAATTATTAATATTGGTCCGGATGAGGAATTTGTGACTATTAATAAAATTGCTGAAATTTGTTCTAATGTAACTGGCAGTAATTTAAAACCTATTTATAAAAAGGATCGACCTAGAGAAGTTAAACACGCAAGTTGTTCTGCTGATAAAGCTAGAAAACTTTTAAACTATGAGACAAAAACAGATTTACAAACTGGTATTTTAAAGACATTTAATTATATTAAAAAAAGAGGGCCCAAACCTTTTGATTATCACATAAATTTAGAAATTAAGAATGAGCTGACTCCTGAATCTTGGTTAAAAAGAGAAATTTAATGACCAGGAAAGTTAATTAGGGCTATAGTTTTATATGATTCTCGTTCTAAAAGATCTTTTCCACCAAGATCAAAAAGATTAATAACGAAAAGAAAACTTTCAACTTTGCCTCCTGATTTTTCAACTAATTTTGCAGCAGCTTTAGCTGTTCCGCCCGTAGCAATTAAATCATCAATGACAATAACTCTCTCATTTTTTTGAATCGAATCTTTATGGATTTCAATTGTAGCTTTGCCGTATTCCAATTCAAAATCTTCAGAATAAGAATCAGCAGGTAATTTATTTTTTTTTCTGATTAATATTAATGATTTAGATAATTTATACGCAACAGCTGAAGCAAATACAAATCCCCTTGACTCTACGGCCACCACTTTATCAAAATTTAGATTTGTAGTCATTTCAACCATTTTATCTACTGTATATTTAAAGGCCTGAGCATCTTTAATCAAAGTAGTAATATCTCGAAAAAGTATTCCTTTTTTTGGATAGTCTGGTATTGATCTGATATAATTTTTAAGGTCCATTTTTTAAAAATTTGATAAAAGGATTTTAATAATTTAATTTTGATATGACAAATCCAAAATTAGGCATTATTGGGGGTAGTGGGCTTTACGAAATAGAAGGATTAGAAAAACCAAAATGGAATAAAATTAAAACTCCATGGGGAAATCCATCTGATCAGATATTAAATTTCAAGTACAAAGGAAAAGACGTTAATTTTTTACCAAGACATGCGAGAGGGCATGAAATTTCGCCATCAAACATTAATTTTAGAGCAAATATTGATGCACTAAAACAATTAGGTGTTACAGACATTATATCTGTATCGGCCGTAGGTTCTCTGAAAGAAAATTTAGATCCGGGAACATTTGTTTTGGTTAATCAATTTATAGATAGAACATTTGCTAGAAGAAAGACATTTTTTGATGAAGAAATTGTTGCCCATGTTTCAATGGCTCATCCTACTAGTCGAGGATTATCAAAAGCCTGTGAAGAAGCTATTAAAAATTTGAAAATAAAACATCAACCAGGCGGGACATATGTTGTGATGGAAGGACCGCAATTTTCTACATTAGCTGAGTCAAATTTATATAGAAGTTGGGGAGCCGATGTAATTGGTATGACTAATATGCCTGAAGCAAAATTAGCAAGGGAAGCAGAGATTAGATATACCACTGTAGCTATGGTGACAGATTTTGATTGTTGGCATCCAGACCATGAAAATGTTGATGTGCAGATGGTAATCAAAACTTTAATGAAAAATGCAAAAAATGCAAAAAATATGATTAAATTAGTTATTGAAAACTTTGAATCTAAAATAATGGAAAACGATCCAGCAAACAATTGTCTTGATACAGCTATTATTACAAATCCAAAAATGATGACAGCAAAAACTAAAAAGAAATTAAAAAATATAGCCGGTAGAGTTTTATTTAAAAAATGAAAATAAATGGAAAAGAATTTAGAACAATTTGGTTTGACGAAAAAAATCAAGTAGTAAAGATCATTGATCAAACTAAGCTTCCTCATCAATTTGAAATAAAAAATCTTAAAACGGTTAAAGACGCTATAAACGCTATCAAAACCATGGAGGTGAGAGGGGCACCTCTTATAGGAGCTACAGCAGCTTATGGAGTAGTTTTAGCTATTATGGAAAAAAATGATCCCGAATTTATTAAAAAAAGTTGTGAAGATTTAATTAAATCTAGACCAACCGCAGTAAATTTAAAATGGGCAGCGAATAGAATGCTGAAAAAATTGTCAGGTGTAAATCATAATGAAATTTTAAAAATTGCTTTAGAAGAAGCAAGTTTGATTTGTGAGGAAGATATAAAATTTTGTGAAAATATTGGACTTAATGGATTAAAAATTATTGAAAAAATTTATAGTAAAAAGAAAGATACAGTAAATATTTTGACCCATTGCAATGCAGGTTGGCTTGCAACAATCGATTGGGGTACTGCAACTTCCCCGATTTATCATGCGCATAAAAAAGGAATTAAAGTTCATGTTTGGGTTGACGAAACAAGACCAAGAAATCAAGGAGCTAATCTAACTTCTTATGAATTAAACGAAGAAGAAGTACCTAATACAATCATTGCAGATAATACTGGTGGAATATTAATGCAAAGAGGTGAAGTTGATATATGCATAGTCGGCACTGATAGAACTATTGCTACGGGTGATGTTGCCAATAAAATTGGAACTTACCTAAAAGCTTTGGCAGCTAAAGACAATAATGTTCCTTTTTATGTAGCTTTACCAAGCTCCACAATAGATTGGGAAACAGCTGACTTAAAAAATATTCCAATTGAAGAAAGAAATTCAGAAGAACTATCTCACGTAGAAGGATTAGATGAAAATAATAATATTACAAAAGTATTAATTTATCCAAAAAAAAGTAAAACAATGAACTTAGCTTTTGATATTACTCCGGCAAAATATGTAACAGGATTAATAACAGAAAAAGGTGTTTGTGATGCATCAAAGGAAGGATTAAGAAAATTATTTAAATGAGTACAGTTATTTCATATTTATTTTTAGTTTTGGCTGTAGTTTTAGGAACTGCATCAAATACTTTTGCAAAAAGTGCTGAAGGATTTACATTGTGGGTACCAAGTATCATAACTTCGATTACAATTGTTTTATGTATGTATTCTTTATCTCAAGTTATGAAGGTTATACCTGTAGGTATAACTTATGCTTCTTTTGCCGGGTTAACTATTATTGCAACGACTACTGTTGGAGTTTTTAAATTTAATCAGATACCCAACCTTTATACAATAATTGGCTTAGGATTAATCATTATAGGAGTATTAATGGTTAACTTAATTGGAAAAACTAATATTTAAAAATTATCTTAACGAAGCTGCTATATTACCTCCATCAACAGTAAGAACAGCACCGGTAGTTTTTTTTGAAACAGATAAATGAAAAAATGCCTTAGCCACATCTTCTGCTTTAACCTCGTTTAATAATAAATTTCCTCTCATGTAATTATCAGTAGTTATCGATCTTGCTCTGGCTCTAGTCTTGATCATTTTATCTGTCATTAAACCGCTTCTTATTCTGTCTGCATTTACTCCGTTAGATCTAATTCCATACGATCCATAATCTACTGCGTACTGTTTACATAAACTGAGTAAAGCAGATTTAGGCAATCCGTAAGGTCCAAAGTTTTTTCCAGGGTTTACAGATTGTTTAGAAATATTAAAAAGCAGACAGCCATTTATATTTTGTTTTTTCATTATTTGAACAGCCTCTGAAGCGCAGTTTTGATGAGAAAAGAAATTAACTTCAAAACTTTTTCTTAAAACTTCATCACTTACTTCACCTATAGAACCACCTGGAGCTATCCCTGCGTTTGAAACTAAAATATCGATCCCACCAAATTTTTCGCAAATTTGTTTGAAGGCATTCTTCACACTTCTTTTATTTGTTACGTCACAATAGATACAAAGATCATTAATCTTGGATTGTACTTCTTTCAAACGTTCTAAATTATAGTCGAGTAAAATAACTTCAGCTCCATAACTTTTAAATATTTTGTAAGTTTCAAAGCCTATAGTTCCACTGCTTCCAGTAATGACTACAACATTTCCTTCGAGTAATTTTTTCTTTCTTTTAATTTTTGCTTGCTCTAAAGACCAATATTCAACATCAAATAGGTCTTTTTCAGGAATGAATTTATAAGTCGAAGTTTCTTCAACGGAGCTAATTAATTTAGCGTTGGTTTCTGTTAGATCTCCAGCTATTCTTGCTCCATTTAAGTCTTTGCCAACACTAAACATTCCAATATTTTGAACTAAAACAACTCTTGGTGAGGTGTCTAGCATTACCTTTTTTTCTTTAACTTTTTTATTATTAACATTGAAATAATGGATGTATTTTTTTCGATAGTTTTCAAAAGCTTTTTTTGCCGTTGTTTTAAATTTTTCAATTGAAGAATTTTTCTTTGGAGTTATTATTAAAGGAAAGGGTTTAACTCTAATTACATGATCTGGTGTTGCGGTTCCTTTAGATGAATATGATCTAACATTTTTTCCGTTTATGAAATATTTTAAATGTTTGTTTAATCTATAATTGACTACAAATTTTTGATCTTTATTTTCAGATAGAAGACCTCTTATTATTGGAGCAATTTCATGAACATTGAATTTTGTAGAGAATTTTTTAATTTGTTTGATTTTTTTACTTTTTAATTTTTTTACTGCTCTTTCAGCTTTTGATACATATTTTATCATTAAGTCGTAAGCTTCTTTACAGTCATCAGCAAAAGTAAAGATTCCATGATTCATTAATATTAAACAGTTAATGTTTGGATTTTTTGAGTAAATCTCGTTTATTTTTTTAGCTAACATAAAACCTGGCATTACATAAGGAACTACACTAACTTTATTACCAAATACTTTTTTGCAAAAACTTAATCCTCCTGGTCTATTTGTTATATTCAGAACTGCATCTGCATGAGTATGGTCGACAAATTTAAAAGGTAAAAATGCATGCAAAAATGTTTCAACTGACGGATTAGGTGACTTAATGTCGATTAAGTTTTTTTTTTGAAAACTGACCATATCTTCATCGGATAAGTATTTTTTATTTTTCATTGCCAATAAAGGTTCTAATTTAACCGCAGGAAGACCCGCGGGCTCTATATCAGCCATGTCCCAGCCACTTCCTTTAACGCATAAAACTTTATATTTTTTGCCATCAATATCTTTG
>JYMV01045787.1_pt1 | contig 10340 bp, 8 predicted proteins | sample 338911 | NCBI WGS metagenome assembly JYMV01 (sample SAMN03354496, study PRJNA234377) | hydrothermal vent metagenome | biome: Deep sea; feature: Hydrothermal plumes at the Eastern Lau Spreading Center, Western Pacific Ocean; material: Seawater | place: Tonga | collected 2009 | depth 2000 m m
TGATTGATCTTACAGAGGACGGGCCTCACGTTGAAAGAGAGCTTGCACTCTTGAAAGTTGAGGGTAGTGGCGAGAAGCGCGTTGAATCGCTTCGTATTGCGGATATTTTTCGTGCCCGCGCAGTCGACAGTACCAACAAGTCTTTTGTTTTCGAAATCACGGGTACAACCGATAAGCTCGATGCGTTCATTAATCTTATGAGGCCACTCGGGTTGATCGAGGTTGCTCGGACCGGGGTGGTGGGCATAGCGCGTGGTGCGGAGGCACCCGTGATAGCCCATTAAACAGGCCTTTAAACGACAGGAGATGGTTGATGCGTGTTTATTACGATCGCGACGCTGACGTTAATCTAATAAAGAGCAAAAACGTGGCGATCATTGGATATGGCAGCCAAGGTCATGCGCACGCTTCTAACCTGCGCGACAGCGGTGTGGACGCAGTTAAAATTGCGTTGCGTGAAGGATCAGCTAGTGGAAAGAAGGCTGAAGCTGCAGGGTTTGAGGTACTGTCAGTAGCAGATGCTGCTGCTTGGGCGAACGTGATGATGATGGCTGCGCCGGATGAGTTGCAGGCTAGCATATATAAAGACCATCTGCGGAACGACATGCGAGATGGCGCTGGGCTCGCATTTGCGCACGGCCTGAACATCCATTTTGGGCTTATTGAGCCTAGGCAGGATCTCGACATCTTTATGGTGGCGCCGAAAGGGCCTGGCCATACAGTTCGTAGCGAGTATGAGCGGGGCGGCGGTGTTCCTTGCCTCTTGGCGGTGCACCAAAATTCGTCCGGAAACGCTACTGAAATTGGCCTGTCCTACGCCTGTGCAATTGGAGGTGGCCGTGCTGGAGTGATAGAGACCAGTTTCAAAGAGGAATGCGAAACCGATCTGTTTGGAGAGCAGGTGGTGCTTTGCGGCGGACTTACTGCCCTTATCACCGCTGGTTTTGAAACCTTAGTAGAAGCTGGTTATGCTCCAGAGATGGCCTACTTCGAATGTTTGCATGAGGTAAAATTGATCGTTGACCTGATCTACGAAGGTGGCATTGCTAACATGCGTTATTCCATTTCGAATACTGCTGAGTACGGTGATCACAGCCGAGGTCCTAGGATTATCAATGACGCTGTGCGGGATGAGATGAAGAAAATTCTCGAAGATATTCAATCGGGAAGGTTTACTAGGGAGTGGGTTCTCGAATGTGGTGCTAATCAACCAAGTTTTAAGGCTATGCGACGGCGTGCCGCCGAACATCCGATTGAGGAAGTCGGGGAGCGTTTACGATCGATGATGCCTTGGATTGGTGAGCAGGCTCTGGTCGATAGATCGAAGAATTAATAGCCTTACCTTTTTTGTTGCGTCACCGTTGTGGCTAGGTCGCCAACTTCCCAAGGGTCCAAACTAGAAAACCAATAAATTGTTGCCTGGGCGGGCGAAAAGGGCGTAAACATTAACCTGAGATCTGCCTTTCGAAAGCCTTTTGTGACAAAGGGTTAGGCCTTTTGGCTGGAGGTATGATCGGGATCGCGTGTGGGCCCGTCTGAGGGTTCGCGAGCGGACGGAACGCGGAGAGTTCCTGTGCCATGACCGCGTATCGGTTTTCCAGTTGTTCATTTTGTGCCGCGAGGGTGTGGCATATGCACGGTGACGTTGGCGTTACGGCATCCGCAATGGGGCGATGGCAGGGTGGTCATTGGCGACTTAGCCACCCCTGAGCGGGAACTTGACTATTTGCTCAGGGGTACATCACGACTTAATTAAGCCCCATCGCCGGAAGTGAGTTTAGCAATGAGCGACAATCGTCAAGATGTAGTAGAAAAAGCGCAGACTTCCCCCATAGAGCAGGAACGTATTGTTATTTTTGATACAACAATGCGCGATGGTGAACAATCGCCAGGTGCGTCGATGTCGCTCGAGGAAAAACTAGAAATAGCAATTGTACTCGAAGAAATGGGTGTCGATGTAATTGAAGCTGGGTTCGCCATCGCGTCAAAGGGCGACTTTGAGGCGATTACCGAAGTATCCAAGGTGATAAAGAATTCAGTGATATGCAGCTTGGCGCGCTCCGGATTTAAAGATATTGACCGAGCTAACGAAGCTCTAGTGCATGCCCGCCGCAAACGTATACACACTTTTATTGCGACTAGTCCACTGCACATGCGGCATAAACTACAAATGGATCCTGATGACGTGCATCAGGCAGTAGCGGATAGTGTCAGTCGCGCGCGGAATTATTGTGATGATGTGGAGTGGAGTCCAGAAGACGGCACACGCACGAATCGTGATTTCCTTTGCCGAACCGTCGAAACCGCGATCAAATGCGGTGCTCGGACGATCAATATCCCGGACACGGTTGGATATACCATGCCGGACGAGTTTACTGCATTAATAAAAATGCTACGGGATCGTGTACCCAATATCGATAAAGCGACGTTATCGGTCCATTGCCATAACGATTTAGGGATGGCGGTGGCTAATTCACTGGCGGCGGTTAAGGCTGGTGCGCGCCAGATTGAATGTACGATAAACGGGCTAGGTGAACGTGCTGGTAATGCGGCAATGGAGGAAATCGTAATGGCGCTCCGTACGAGAAATGACCTGCTGCCGTATGAAACTAACATTCGTACTGAAAACATCATGAAAGCGTCACGTTTGGTGTCGGCTGTTACGGGTTTTGTGGTTCAACCCAATAAAGCGGTCGTCGGCGCCAACGCCTTTGCGCATGAAGCTGGCATACATCAAGACGGTATGTTGAAACATTCCGGGACCTACGAAATCATGACTCCGGAATCGGTTGGTCTTAGCAAATCAACTTTGGTGATGGGTAAGCACTCGGGACGACACGCATTTAAAACTAAGCTAAGTGAACTGGGTTATAATCTTGGCGATAATGCCCTTAATGATGCGTTTGGTCGGTTTAAGGATCTTGCGGACAAGAAAAAGGAAGTGTTTGATGAAGACTTGATTGCTTTAGTTGATGATGCTGTGGCGCGTCGTAACGAGCGCATTCGCGTGACCAAGCTACATCTGACTTGCGGTATTGGGGTTCGTCCAAGTGCCAAACTCGAACTAGAGATTGATGGTGAACGTAACTCGGCCACAGCGGATGGAGATGGTCCTGTCGACGCGGTATTCCGGTGCATTGGAAAGTTGTTTCCTCATCAGGCTGGGCTGCAACTGTTCCAAATTCAGGCTGTTACGGAGGGTACTGATGCTCAAGCGGACGTTATAGTCCGTCTAGAGGAGAACGGTCGGTCGGTAAACGGCCACGGGGCAGATACCGACACGATGGTTGCGAGTGCTCGGGCATATGTTAATGCACTTAATAAACTACTTGTTAAACGGGAGAAGACCGCACCAGCAGCACTTTCCGCTTGAGCGATGATGCACTGGATAAAATGGTTCTAGGGTTCTACCGTTGAAGTGACGCCGCTGGGTTTAGAATTGCTAGGCAACGAGCGTACAGAATGAACTTTGATTGAGGTGTAGATAACGACATGTTCTCACGCTTGCTTGGCATGATGTCTGACGACATGGCAATTGATCTCGGCACCGCGAACACGTTGGTATATGTGAAAAGCCAGGGCGTCGTGCTGAATGAGCCATCTGTGGTTGCGATCATTGATAATAGGGGTAAAAAAAAGGTGCTTGCGGTGGGACAGGAGGCTAAGGATATGCTGGGCCGCACTCCTGGTAACATCGAAGCTATAAGACCGCTTCGGGACGGTGTGATTGCCGACTTTGAAATAGCTGAGGAAATGATTAAGCACTTTATCAGTAAGGTGCATAATCGGCGTAGCTTCGCGAGCCCGCAAATGGTGGTTTGTGTTCCTTCCGGGTCGACAGCAGTGGAGCGAAGGGCGATTCGGGAATCGGCAGAAAGCGCGGGTGCACGCCGAGTGTTTCTGATAGAGGAGCCCATGGCGGCCGCAATTGGGGCCGGCTTGCCAGTTACCGAGGCTACTGGTTCCATGGTGGTAGATGTGGGAGGCGGGACCACCGAAGTCGCTGTATTATCTCTTGGCGGTATCGTCTATTCGCGCTCTGTTCGTATTGGTGGCGACAAAATGGACCAGGCAGTTATCGCGTATATTCGCCGTAATCATAATCTTCTGGTGGGCGAAGGTTCGGCGGAGCGGATCAAAAACCAAATCGGTAGTGCGTGTGCTCCTGACGATGGCAATGGCCGGGAGATGAACATCAAAGGTCGTGACTTGATGAACGGTGTTCCTAAGGAGATCGTTATTAACGAGCGCCAGATCTCGGAAAGCTTGGCGGAGCCGGTTGGGGCAATCATTGAAGCAGTCAAGAATACCCTAGAGAACACTGCTCCGGAACTTGCTGCCGACATTGTTGAGAAGGGTATCATGTTGACAGGAGGTGGCGCGCAATTGAACAACCTTGATCTCGTTCTGCGCCATGCGACCGGTCTGCCAGTATCAATAGCGGAGGAACCGTTGACGTGTGTCGTCCTCGGAACTGGGCGCACGCTTGAGGAAATGCGTACGTTGCGGCAAGTTCTGCACTCGGATTACTAGTTTATACGGGGTTATATAAATCGGAGCCATTGTGATCAGATAGATGATTAGCCGAGTGAATTAACTGGAGTCATGCCACCGCCAGGTCAAAAATATGTATTGCGAATCGCGCTGCCCCTCAGGGCGCAGGCACAGCGGTTCGGTTTTATTGTCTTGCTCGCCTTGGCTTTCACTTTGATGGTGTTTGCTCGGACCGAGATGATGGTTGTGGAGCGGTTTCGTACTAATGTCTTGGACATGTTTGTTCCAGTGTTGTCTGCTTTATCGCATCCGGTTGGATCAGTTCGCGATGTAACAAGTGCAATAAATAGTTGGACTATGTTGCATCAGGAAAATGTTCAATTGCGAGAGGTGAACGCCCGACTTCAGCGCTGGGAAGTGGTCGCGCATAAACTTGAACGTGAGAACGCAGCACTTAAAACTTTGCTGAGCTATCGCCCGGGCCCGTTGGCAAGTTTTATCTCGGCACGGGTAGTCGGCGGTTCCGGTAGTGCTTTTGTGCGCGCACTAATGCTTAATTCGGGTTCTCGTAACGGTGTGGAGAAAGGCCATGCAGTAATGGATGGCACCGGAATGGCTGGGCGTGTTGTCGAAGTTGGCCAACGCTCGGCACGAGTGCTGTTATTAACAGATTTGAATTCGCGAATCCCGATTGTGATCGGTACTAGCGGCGATCGAGCGATTTTGGCCGGAGATAACTCCGATGTTTTGTATCTAGATCTGTTATCTCCCAAGGCGGATATTGATGTTGGAATGAGGGTCACAACTTCAGGTCATGGTGGTAAGCTGCCATCAGGATTACCGATAGGCCGTGTGTCCGCGGTGCATGAGGGTGGGGTGAAAGTGCAGCCATTCGTTGATTTTGACCGACTTGAATACGTAATAGTTGCTAATTGGACTATGCCAGTTTTTGAGCCGGTTTCCGCCTCAAAAGACAAAGTGGATGGCGGTCTCCCTGGTAAAGGGGAAGAACATGAGCACGCCTCCGAAGGTTCGCCCCCGTGAGGATAGAAGTTGAAGAATTCTTGCGTCGGCTAGAGGTGGGGCTACGTTGCACGCTACCAACAATGGTAACGCTCTCTTTGGTAGTCTTGTGTGCGGTACCATATGGAATCCCAGGTCTTAACAAAGTCATGCCCCTTTTGCCGCTCCTATCAGTATATTTCTGGTCCGTGCATCGTCCGAACTTAACCCCTGTTCTTGGCCACTTTTTGATTGGTTTGTTGCAAGACGTCCTCGTTGGGACACCACTTGGGCTATCGGCGGCGATGTTTGTAGGCATACACGCCGCGGTTCATTACCAGAGGCCGTTCTTCCATGGCAAGACCTTCTTGGTCCTTTGGTTTTCATTTGCGTTATTAATGACCATAATTGTCCTACTTAGTTACATGGTGGTAGCAACCTATAATCTGTCATTTGTACCGATCTTGCCTGTCTTGCTGCAGCTCTCCCTGACGATCGCGTTTTATCCGCTATTGACGAGAATATTCCAATGGACTTTGCGAGCATTGATGCGCACTGTTTGAGTTAAATCGGTATGCAGCAATATGAACTCGCGCGTTTCAGAACTTTTACACGGCGCGCGGCTGTGCTTGGAGCAGTTAAACTGGCATTGCTGTCAGTAGTCGGAGCCCAACTCTATAATTTACAAATTGTTCAACGCCACAAGTATCGCACTAAGGCGGATGAAAACCGCATCAACATCCGGTTGTTACCCCCTCCACGCGGGAGGATTTTTGATCAAGCCGGGAGGTTGATTGCCCAAAATAAGCAGAATTATCGATTAGTACTGGTACCTGAGCAATCAGGTGACATTCAGCTTCTTTTACACACGTTAGCAAAAACTGTGCCTCTAGGACAGTCCGAGCTGACACGTATTCTAAATGAAATAGAACGTCGCCGCTCTTTTATTCCTATCACGGTGCGTGAGCATTTATCCTGGGTCCAAGTTGCCCAAATTGAAATCGACTCTCCTGATTTGCCTGGTGTCTCAATAGAGGTTGGCCAAGTTCGGCAATATCCATTTGGAGCCACCTTTGCACACGTGATCGGCTATGTGGGATCAGCCTCTACAGAAGAAATCGCTAGTGATCCGCTACTCCAACTTCCGGGTTTTCGCATAGGAAAAAACGGTGTTGAAAAGATGCACGACGTAGAACTGCGGGGGCGTGCCGGTAATGTTCAGGTTGAAGTAAATGCATATGGCCGAGTTATCCGAGAGCTTGATCGTGACGAGGGGGAGCCGGGAAATGATGTTACGCTGACTGTTGACGCTGATCTTCAAGAGCATGCCGCTACAAGGCTTGGTGCAGAAAGTGCTTCGGCTGCGGTGCTGGACGTTGCGACTGGCGCGTGCATCGCGATCGTATCAACTCCTAGTTTTGATCCTAACTCTTTCATTCAAGGATTAACCCAACGCCAGTGGGGAGAATTGGTCAACAATCGTCATGCACCACTAATCAATAAGGCTATCTCGGGCCAATACCCGCCTGGTTCGGTGTTCAAACCGGTGGTCGCAGTTGCGGCGCTGGAGGCGGGGGTGGTTGACTCTAGTCATCGCGTCAGGTGTTTGGGTCACATTCAGCTTGGCGACCGTACCTTTCATTGTTGGCGACGCGGCGGGCATGGTTCTTTGTCTATGATTTCGGCTATCGCCCAATCGTGCGATGTATATTTTTATGATTTAGCACTCAAAGTCGGCGTTGAGCGTATTGCGGAGATGGCACGTCGTCTTGGTCTTGGTCAAGCGTCGGGCTTCGATTTGCCAGGAGAGCAGCACGGTTTGGTGCCAACCCCAGATTGGAAACGTGCCATGTATGACGATGCTTGGCAAAAGGGTGACAGTCTTAACACGGCCGTTGGTCAGGGTTATCTGCTGACTACGCCGCTACAATTAGCGGTTATGACTGCGCGTCTAGTTAATGGCGGCTGGGCGGTGACCCCTCATTTGACACGGTCCGTTGGAGATGAACTGAGTCAAGATACGCTTACGCGGGTTGCACCCAAAAGCATTGACTTATCGCACGAGACGCTGGCAATCATCACGCGTGGCATGGGCCGGGTGGTGAATCACGTTAGTGGAACCGCCTACTCGGCCCGTATTGAGGAAGCTCGTTTTGCCATGGGTGGCAAAACGGGGACTAGTCAGGTGCGTAGTTTCACGGACATTGAACGCCAATCTGGTGTTGTCAAAAATAAAGATCGTCCATGGATTGAACGTGACCATGCGTTATTTGTTGGTTATGCCCCTATTTCAGCTCCTCGGTACGCCGTAGCAGTAATCGTTGAACATGGTGGAAGTGGCTCAACCACGGCGGCTCCCATAGCGCATGATATTTTGCTTGAGGCCCAACGATTGGACTCTATTTCGCGTCTATCATCGCCACTTAATATTCGCTCAAGCGAAATAAGGAAGGTGTGAGTCATGGCGGAAGCGCGGCTCGGACCTAAACCGTCGCAAATGTCTTTGGTTGACAAGTTGGGTCGTATAAGTTGGGGATTAATCTTTTTGACGAGCGTGATCGCTTGCATCGGCTTTGGGATGTTGTACTCCGCTGCCGACGGAAATATGAACCCGTGGGCATCCCGCCAGATTCTTCGGTTTGCGGCTGGTCTGATCGTAGTGTTGGTGATAGCGGTCATTGACATACGGATTTGGATGCGTTGGGCCTATGTGATCTATGTTGCAACGCTGGCCACTTTATTTGCGGTGGAATTTTTCGGGCTAATCGGCATGGGTGCGCAGAGATGGCTTTATTTTGGGTGGTTCCAACTGCAGCCGTCGGAGTTAATGAAAATAGCGTTGGTTCTTGCTCTTGCGCGCTATTTTCATCGCATGACCCTGGACGATGCAAGACGTCCAGCTTTGCTTGTAACACCAATCTTGATGTTATTGGCCCCGATGGTTCTGGTGTTGCGTCAGCCGGATCTTGGTACTGCAGCCATGCTAGTCGTTGGCGCTGGCGCCATATTCTTTGTTTCAGGTGTTGCACTTCGTTATTTTGCAATCGGTGGGGCGATTGCCGCTGCGGGCGTGCCAATTGCTTGGCAATTTCTACGAGAGTATCAAAGAGAACGGATCCGAACTTTCCTTAATCCAGAGGCGGATCCCCTTGGTGCTGGGTATCATATTTTACAATCAAAGATTGCACTCGGATCGGGCGGTTTGTTCGGGCGTGGTTTCATGCATGGCACACAAAGCCATCTAAGTTTTTTGCCAGAACATCAAACCGATTTTATTTTTACTATGCTAGCCGAAGAGTTGGGCCTGGTTGGAGCTGCAACGTTAATTGGGCTTTATGTGCTCTTGTTTGCATATGGATTTGCAATCGCACTTCGAGCTCGAAATCATTTTGGGCGGTTGTTAGGAATCGGGTTAACGACAACACTATTTTTATACGTCTTTATCAATATTGCTATGGTTGTAGGTTTAATACCCGTTGTTGGTGTGCCACTGCCGTTGATCTCCTACGGGGGTACGGCAATGATAACAGTGCTCTTCTCACTGGGTTTGTTGATGTGCGTCTTCGTTCACCGAGATGAGCAAATTAACCGTCTGCTAAGTTAGGATATTGCTTAAGAGTTTTGTTAACGGCCCATTATTTTTGGTCGTTGCCGATCAACACAAATATGTTTTGGGAAATCGTAGGATTTCATGCTGGTTACTTGTGTCAATGTTAGGAAACCTTCTGCTGGTCAATGGGTGGAAAGGTAGTCACGTGAGTGCATCGAGCCCGAAGATTAGTTTGGAACAGGCTTTGGTGGGAGAATCGGAGGCTCTGAAAGTTTTGGGAGATGCGCGTGTTTGGTTGGGTCAAAGAGTAATGGACCCGAAGGCGCAATTGGTGGCGGAGTTTGTAAAATCTATCCGTGCCCCTGGCTATTTTCCTCCGCTAAAGGAGCTGCGTCAGCAACTTGTAAAGGCGGTAGAGATTTTAGATGAACCGGCACCAGCGTTAGCGCGAAAAGAGAACTTGACAGTGCCCGGTCCTGCTGGAGAAATCTGCGCTCGAATTTACGCATCGGTTTCTTCTGGACTAACAGCTTTACCAGTGCTTGCTTATTTCCATGGTGGGGGCTGGGTCCAGGGTGATCTAGAGACGCACGATGGGCTGTGCGCAAGGCTTGCGCTCTGGTCGGGAGCTATGGTGATCGCCTTTGAATACCGGTTGGCTCCCGAACATAAGTTTCCTGCTGCAGTAGATGATTGTTGTGCGGCCTATCTCTGGCTTCGTGATCACGGCGCTGAGATTGGTGCTGATTCGGGCCGAGTGGCTGTTGCGGGTGACTCGGCCGGCGGCAACTTGGCGGCAGTGGTGTGTCAGCAGATGGCCAGAGGCGACGTTGGCACGCCAATGTTTCAAGTGCTGCTTTATCCGGCTACCGACATGATTTTTAATACACTCTCTCATTCGGAGCGCGCCCAAGATGAGTTTATCCCTCGCGACCGCCTTGATTGGTATCTCCAGCAATACCTCAACGGAGATACTGACAAAGATGATCCGCGAGCTTCACCGTTGCGCACGCGCGATTTATCAGCGCAGCCACCCGCATTAATTATTTATGGAGGGTTTGATCCTCTTCGGGACGACGGCAGGCTATATGCAGAACGGCTGAGTGCTTCTGGGGTTGACGTGACTATCCACGAATACCCTGGGCAAATTCATGCATTTCTTTCACTGACCAAGGCGATTCCTCAAGGTATTCAGGCAACTCGAGAGGTGGCGGACTATATGCGGAGACAGTTTTTTTAGAACTGCGCATGCATGTAATCCCCTAAGAGCGCACTTATTCTTGCAGTAACTTAG
>JYMV01045432.1_pt1 | contig 10335 bp, 9 predicted proteins | sample 338911 | NCBI WGS metagenome assembly JYMV01 (sample SAMN03354496, study PRJNA234377) | hydrothermal vent metagenome | biome: Deep sea; feature: Hydrothermal plumes at the Eastern Lau Spreading Center, Western Pacific Ocean; material: Seawater | place: Tonga | collected 2009 | depth 2000 m m
TGAGGATTTTTCTGTTGGTCAGGAATTAATCCATTCCACACCAAGAACAATTACGCCAGGAGACGTTTCTCTTTTTATTGGACTTTTGGGTTCAAGATTTGTTTTACACTCATCGAATGAATTTGCAAAAAAAATTGGATATAAAAGTTCACCAGTAGATGACATTTTAACTTTTAATATGGTTTTTGGAAAAACAGTACCAGACATTTCATTAAATTCACCAGCAAATCTAGGATATGCTTCGTGTAAATTTGGTGTTCCTGTTTATGTTGGTGACACAATAAAAACTATTTCAAAAGTTCTTGGTGTTAAAGAAAATTCGAATAAAAAAACAGGCATAGTATGGGTTAATTCAATAGGAAAAAATCAAAAAAATGAAGTTGTTCTTGATTATGTTAGGTGGGTTATGGTTAATAAAAAAGATAAATCTTCTTTAGCCCCAAAAATTGTAATACCTGATTTAAAAACAGAAGTAGACAATAGTGAATTTTATATTCCAAAAGATTTAAATATATCAAACTATAACTTTGATGAAAGTGGCTCTATATATATTTGGGATGATTATAAGGTAGGAGAAAAGATTGATCACGTAGATGGAATGACAATAGAAGAGTCAGATCATATGACGGCTACTAGATTATATCAAAATACAGCAAAAGTTCATTTTAATGAACACACAGAAAAAGATGGAAGGTTAGGTCGTAGAATTGTTTATGGTGGACATATAATTAGTCTTGTAAGGATGTTGTCTTTTAATGGTTTGAATAATGCTTTTAGAATTTTAGCAATAAATGGAGGAAAACATATTGCGCCTACTGTAGCAGGAGACACTATCTACGCTTGGACTGAAATTCTTGATAAAAAAGAACTTTCAAATAATCCAGGTGTAGGTGTTTTGCGTTTAAAAACTATAGGTGTAAAAAATCATTTATGTAAAGAATTTCCTTTATATAAAAATGGAGATGTGGAATATAATTCTAATGTTGTTTTAGAAATTGATTATTCTGTTTTAATACCAAAAAAACTGTAAATGAAAAGTAGCAACAAACCTTTATCGCCACACCTACAGATATATAAACCTCAAATAACATCGATTCTTTCTATATCACATAGATTTACTGGAGTAATTTTGTTCTTTTTTTCTTTTTTAATTTGTCTTTGGTTATTTTCTATGGCTTTTAATGATCGTTTGTATAATTTAATTAATATATTTTTTTCAGGAATTATAGGCAGAACAATCCTTTTTTTTATCACATTTTCTTTTTCTTATCATTTATTAAATGGAACAAGACATTTACTTTGGGATCTTGGGTATGGATATAAAATTAAAAACGTATATTTAAGTGGATTATTTATTATTTTATTGTCTTTAGTAATTAATATTTATCTTTGGTTTTTTTAATGATTAATTTTTTAAAAAAAATTAAAACATTTGGATTTGGTAAAAATCCAGTAAGTCATTGGTTTTGGCAAAGAATTACCGCAGTTTTAATGATTGTAATATTTTGTTGGCTTATCTTTGTTTTTCAAAATCTTTTAAATAACTTTCAAGAAAATTTTTATATATGGATAAAAAATCCATTAAATCTAATTTTATTTATAATATTAATTATTTTAGTTATGCACCATTCTTTGCTTGGAATATTAAATATCTTTGAGGATTATATTCATTCAATAAAGATTAAAAGAATTTCTTCGATTTTTGTGAAATTTATTAGTTTGATTTTAATAAGCATATCTGTTTTTTCAGTATGGCATATTGCGCATTAATCAAATTTTATGACAAAAGCTTACAAAATTATTGAACATAAATATGATGTAATTGTAATCGGCGCTGGTGGTGCTGGATTGAGAGCTACTATGGGAATTGCAGTAAAGGGTTTAAAAACAGCATGTATATCAAAAGTTTTTCCGACTCGTAGTCATACTGTTGCTGCTCAAGGAGGCATATCAGCTGCTTTAGGTAATATGGGAGAAGATGATTGGAGGTGGCATATGTATGATACAGTTAAAGGATCTGATTGGTTAGGTGACCAAGATGCAATCGAATATATGTGCAAAGAAGCAATCCCTTCTGTAATTGAACTAGAACATTATGGAGTTCCCTTTTCTAGAACTGAAGATGGAAAGATTTATCAAAGAGCTTTTGGAGGTATGTCAAAAAAATATGGCAAAGAACAAGCACAAAGAACATGCGCAGCAACAGATAGAACGGGCCATGCTATTCTTCATACTCTTTACCAACAATCATTAAAACATAAAGTTAAATTTTTTATTGAATATATAGTTATTGATTTGTTGATGGATAAAAAAGGTTCTTGCAATGGTGTTTTAGCTTGGTCTTTAGACGACGGATCTCTTCATATTTTTAAATCACATGTAACTCTTATTGCAACAGGCGGTTGGGGCAGAGCTTATTTATCATGCACGTCTGCGTATATATGTACTGGAGATGGAAATTCGATGGTTCTTAGAGTAGGAATTCCATTACAAGACATGGAGTTTATACAATTCCATCCAACGGGCATCTATGGCGCTGGTTGTTTAATAACAGAAGGCGCTAGAGGCGAGGGAGGCTATCTAACTAATTCGAAAGAAGAAAAATTTATGGAAAGATATGCGCCAAACACCAAGGACTTAGCTAGTCGAGATGTAGTTAGTCGATCTATAACTCAAGAAATTGTTGAAGGAAGGGGCGTGGGTAAAGAAAAAGATCATGTATTATTACATTTAGAACATATTGAAAAAAAAATATTAGAAGAAAAATTACCAGGAATTTCAGAAACTGCTAAAACTTTTTCAGGAGTAGATGTGTCAAAGGCCCCAATACCAGTTTTGCCAACGGTTCATTATAATATGGGTGGAATACCCACAAATATAAATACAGAAGTAGTAACATTTAATAAATTAGGAAATGAGGAAGTGGTGCCTGGACTAATGGCGATTGGAGAAGCCGCATGTGTATCTGTCCATGGTGCAAATAGATTAGGTTCAAATTCTCTTTTAGACTTAATAGTTTTTGGTAGAGCTGCTGCTAAACGCTGTAAACAAATAATAAAAAAAAATAAAAAGCATAAAAAAATTAATAAACATTCTTTAGAATTAGCACTTTCTAGATTTGATTTTTTTAGACATTCAAAAGGCGATATATCAACTTCAGAGCTGAGAAAAGATATGCAAAAAACTATGCAAAATTATTGTTCTGTTTTTAGAACAAAAAAGTTGTTAGATGAAGGTAAAAAAAAATTAAACAAGTGTTATAGATCAAAATCTAATGTGAAAGTTAAGGATAAATCTTTAATTTGGAATACTGATTTAGTAGAAACATTAGAATTTGATAATCTTTTGTCTCAAAGTATAGTTGCTATAACTTCAGCATTAAATAGAGAAGAAAGCAGGGGAGCTCATTCTAGACAAGATTTTCCAAATAGAGATGATAAAAAATGGATGAAACATAGCTTAGCCAAATTAAATTCGAAGGGTGTGACTAATATTTCATATAAACCTGTTAAATTAAAAACATTAACTAATGAAGTAAAAACATTTCCGCCAAAAAAGCGTGTTTACTAAATTTATTGGAATGTTATATTATTAAATAATTTATATGGTTCAATTTCGATTACCTAAAAATTCAAGAATTAAAAAAGGAAAGGTTCATAATTCTCCTAATGACGGTAATTTTAAAAGATTAAACATATATCGGTTTAATCCAGAAAAAAATGATAATCCAAGATTAGATACATTTTACTTAGATTTAGATACAGGTTCTCAAATGGTGTTAGATGGATTAATTTCAATTAAAGACAACATTGATTCAACCCTTACTTTTAGAAGATCTTGTAGAGAAGGAATATGCGGAAGTTGTTCTATGAATATTAATGGAGTAAATACCTTATCATGCATAACCCCAATAGAGAGTATTGCAGGAGATATTAATATTTATCCATTACCTCACATGCCAGTAATAAAAGATTTAGTACCTGATTTAAATCATGCATATGATCAATATGAATCTATTTCTCCCTGGTTAAAGTCTGATAAAAAGCCTTTAAAAAATAAAGAAAGAATACAAACACAAGAGGAAAGAAAAAAATTAGATGGATTGGTTGAATGTATAATGTGTTTTTGTTGTTCGACTAGCTGTCCTAGCTACTGGTGGAATGGAGATAATAATAAAAAAAGTTATTTAGGTCCGGCTGTTTTACTTTCTGCACAACGTTGGATTGAGGACAGCAGAGATGATAAAACAATTAAACGTTTAGAAAAGTTAAATGATTCAATGGAGCTTTTTCGCTGTCATACGATTATGAATTGTACCAGCGCATGCCCTAAAGGTTTAAATCCTGCAAAAGCTATTGCTGAAATAAAAAAAAAAGTTGCATTAGAAATAGAATAGGAATTAATTTAACTTTATTATGCCAGAAATTTTATGCTCTAAATTTATTTTTCCAATGTTAAGAGAAACTTCTACTTCAAGATTCTCGTTACCATCAATAGCTTTAGTTTCTATTGCTTCTCTGACTTTTTTTTCAATTTCTCTTTGGGATGTAATCCCAACATTTTTAAGAAATTTTCTTATTTCTAAATTAAGAATTTCTTCATCCATTTTTTTATAAGTTAAAAAAAATTATTATTATATAATAAAAAATTAAAGATGGTTACTGGAAATTATTAAAATTTATATTAAATATTTATTATGTTGAGAAATATTCTAAAAATTAAATCTACGTTTTCAAAAAATCAATTATCAAATATTGACTATGCTTTTGAAATACAAAGATTAAGAAAAGAGAAAAATGCTGTAATTTTAGCACACGTATATCAATCAGCGGACATTCAAGATTTAGCAGATTTTGTTGGAGATTCATTGGATTTATCAAGAAAGGCAGCAAATACAAATGCAGATACAATTGTATTTTGTGGTGTTAAATTTATGGCAGAAGTGGCTAAAATATTAAGTCCAAGTAAAGAAGTTCTATTACCAGATTTAGACGCCGGTTGCACTTTGGAACAATCATGTCAACCAGAGGAATTTAAAAAATTTAGAAATAAATATAAGAATCATTTGGCTATAACCTATATTAATTGTTCAGCAGAGATTAAAGCTCTATCGGATATTGTAGTCACATCATCAAATGCAAAAATAATTATTGATAAAATTCCAAAAAAACAACCCATAATATTTGCTCCTGATAAACATTTGGGATCATACTTAAATAAATTAACAAATAGAAATATGTTGCTTTGGGACGGAACTTGCATTGTTCATATTCAATTTTCTGAAAGAGAATTAATTGGATTAAAAGCACAATACCCAAAAGCATTATTTGCTGCACATCCAGAATGCCCAGAATCAATTTTAAAACATGCAGATCATGTTGGCTCAACATCTTCGCTTATCAAATTTATTTCAAAATCAAAGAATAAAGAATTTATTATAGGAACAGAGCCAAATGTTATACACCAAATGAGAAAAAATGAGCCAGGAAAACTTTTTATAGAAGTTCCAGGAGCTGATGGCAATTGCTCATGCAATAGATGTCCATATATGGCTTTAAATACAATGGAAAAAATTTATTTAGCTCTTAAAAAATCACAACCTTTAATTCATTTAAATGCCAATCTAATAAGTGCTGCTGAAAAACCATTAAAACGTATGCTTGAAATGTCTGGTAATTAGCAAAGTTCTAAATTAAAATTTATCATTTATCAAAATAATGAAAATAGCTAATAAAGAAGTTATTAAGTTTGTTGAACATTTGTTAAAAGAAGATAAAGCACATCAAGATATAACATCAAATTATTTTATAGATAAAGGCCAACAAGCAAGAGCAACAATTTTTTCTAAAGAAAAAATAATTATTTCAGGCATAGATTTTACTCTAGAACTTTTTAAAAGAAATTGCGGGAATATTAAAGTTCTATCAAAATTAAAAGATGGTTCAAAAATAAAAAATAATACAAAAATCTTAATTATTGAAGGTAATGCAAAAAAAATTTTATCAGCAGAAAGAGCAGGATTGAATTTATTACAACATTTATCTGGAATATCAACTTTAACAGCAAGATACTCTCAAAAGATTAAAAAAAATAAAGTAATTCTTTTAGATACAAGAAAAACAACACCTGGGTTAAGAAAATTTGAAAAATACGCAACTTTTATTGGGGGTGCAAAGAATCATAGACTAGATTTAAGTGAAGATTATATGATCAAAGATAATCATTTAATTTTAGATAATAAAATTTATGAAAAAATTGCGAAAATGAATAAAAATGAAAAAAAAAAATTAGTTATAGAATGTGATAATTTATTTCAAGTAAAAAAAATAATCGATTTAAATGTTAAACATATTTTGTTAGATAATATGAATCTAAAAACTATGAAAAAAGCTAAAGAAATAATTGGAAAAAAAGCAAAAATAGAAGTTTCAGGTGGTGTAAATTTGAAAAATATTACTAAAATATCTAGAATTGGTGTAGATTTTATATCAATAGGCGCTATCACCCAATCAGCGCCAGCAGTTAATATAAGTTTAAATTTAAAAAAAATATAAAAAATGGCAACAAAAATATCATTAATTGGCGCAGGAAATATTGGAGGTACTGTTGCTTTGTTAAGTGCAATAAAGAATTTAGGAAATATAGTTTTAGTTGATATAGCAAAAAGTATTGCGAAGGGTAAGGCTCTTGACATATCTCATTCATTACCTGTCCTTCAGTGTAATAGAAAAATTATAGGAACAACATCACTGAAACAAATCAAAAATTCAAAGGTTATTGTAGTTACAGCTGGCGTTCCTAGGAAGGAAGGTATGAGCAGAGATGATTTAGTTGAGATAAATTTGAATGTTATAAAAAAAGTGGGAAAGGGTATAAGAAAATATAGTCCAAAAAGTTTTGTAATAGTGGTTACAAATCCTTTGGATGTTATGACATGGGTTTTACAGAAAATTACAAACATACCCTATTCGCATGTAGTTGGAATGGCAGGTGTTTTAGATACATCAAGATTTAAATTTCATTTAGCGGACGAATTAAATCTATCAATAGAAGATATTTCCTCATCTGTATTAGGAGGGCATGGAGACGATATGGTTGCATTGCTCAGACATACAACTGTTTCTGGAGTCTCACTTGAAGATATGATAAAAATGAAAAAAATAAGCAGACAAAAAGTAAATGAAATAGTTCAAAGAATTAGAACATGTGGCGCTGAAATAATAACATATATGGGAACATCAGCATATTATGCGCCTGCAGCTGCAGTTGTGCAAATGATTGAATGTTATTTAAGAGATCAAAAAAAAATTTTTCCTTGTTCAGCATATCTTAAAGGACAATATGGTTTTAAAAATATTTATGTTGGAGTTCCAATTGTTTTAGGAGCGAACGGAGTTGAAAAAATAATCGAAATTAATCTTAAAAAAGAAGAAAAAGAAGAATTTTTAAAATCAGTTGAAAGCGTTCAAGCTATTTTAAATATTGCTAAAAAATTCATTTAATTTTTTTTAATTAATTTTATTTCTTGGATGAAACTTATTATATAATTTGGACAGCTGCTCCTGACTCACTTCTGTATAAACCTGTGTAGATTTAAGTGATTTGTGACCTAATAATTTTTGGATTGTTCTAACATCAGCGCCTCCTTCTAACATATGTGTTGCAAAACTATGTCTAAGAGCGTGAGGTGTAAAACTTTTATGTAGATCTAATTTTTTACGAATTTCTCTAAAATTTCTTTGAAAAGTCCCAGGATTTAGTTTTTTAAAATTTTTTCCTAAAAAAAGAAATGTTTCATTATCAAAGTTAAATGGACAAGCATTTATATATTCGTTAACACTTTTCAATACTATAGAAATTAAAGGTACCAATCGTTCTTTATTTCCTTTTCCAATAATTTTTACATAGCCTTTTGTATGGGTGATAGGAATGTCTTGGTATTTAATAGATAAAATTTCATTTATTCTTAAACCACACCCATAGATAGCTGTAATCATTGCAATATCTCTTTTTTTTATCCAATTAATTTTTTTACTATTTTTGATTTCATTTATTATTTCTTTTATTTCATGAACATTTATAGGTCTTGGGAGCGCCTGATCTATTTTTGGACCTTTTAATTCATTTAAAATAGAAGGATCAATTTTTTTATTATTTTTATACAAATATTTATAAAAACTTTTGATTGCAGCAACAATTCTTCTTCTAGTAGTTTTTTTATAATTTAAAAAAGTAATAAAAAATAAATAAGGCCGTATTTCATTATATTTTAATTCAAATAAGCTACTGCTTGATAAATCAATTTTTTCAAAATTAAAATCGGAGTTAATTATTTTAATTAAATTATCTTTTGAAAGACTACTTAAGTCTATATATTTATTTTTTTTGTACCAACATAAAAAATTTAAAAATTTTCTAAAATCTATTTCATATGATGATATTGTTTTTTCTGAAAATCCCTTTTCTAGGTCTAAATATTTTAACCATGAATAAATATAATTTTTTATATTTTGGTCAGTGATAGTATAATTAAATATGCTCCTAGAATTTTTTAAAGAATAATTAAGCTTTTTATCCATATTTAGGATTTAGTAAGATTTTAAAAAAAAACGATACTTTTTTTTATAAATGAAAAAAATTTTAATATATGATGTTTTGCTACCTCTACCATTCGAGCAAACTTTTCAATATGCATATTCTGGTATTGATAGAATAGCGTATGGAGATTTTGTTTCTATTCCTTTTAAAAATAAGATTATATCAGGATGTATATGGGAAAATAAATCTAGTTTAAAAAAAAAAATACCCATAAAAAAAATTAAATATATAAAAAGAAAATTAAATTTTCCACCTTTATCAAAAGAAAATAGGGAGTTTATTAACTGGGTTTCTAATTATACAATGAATAAGCAGGGCCAAATTCTTAAATTAACTTTAGGTTCAAAAAAAATTCTTGAGAAGGATGATAAAAAACATCCTTTAGAAAAATTAAAAATTCAAAAAAAAGGACCTAAGTTAACCTCTGAACAAGAAACTGCTAAAAATTTTATTTTTAAAGAAATAAATCAATCCAAATTTTCCACTATAGTAATTGATGGAGTGGCTGGTTCTGGAAAAACAGAAGTGTATTTTGAAGCCATTTGTAGAGTTTTAGAAAAAAAAAAACAAGTTTTAGTTCTTTTACCAGAAATATCAATGGCTACTCAGTGGTTTGATAGGTTTAGTAAAAGATTTAAAACTAAACCTTTAGTATGGCATTCAAATATAAAGATAAAAGATAAAATCCAAATATGGAAATCAGTAATTAATGGAGACCCCAATGTTGTTGTAGGTGCGCGTTCAGCTCTTTTTTTACCCTTTACAGATTTAGGGTTAGTTATTTTAGATGAAGAACATGATCAAAGCTTTAAACAAGAAGAAGGAATTATTTATAACGCTAGAGATATGGCTGTAGTTCGTGCTAAAAAAAGTAATATTCCTATTATTTTATCTTCGGCAACATTATCAATCGAAACAAAACAAAATATTAATGAAAAAAAGTATCATGTTGTCCATCTTCAGAAAAGTTATGGAGATGCAGGATTACCAAAAGTAAAAATAATCGATTTGATTAAAAATCCCCCAGAAAAGAAATTTTGGCTTTCAGATGAAGTGCACAAAGAATTACGGAACACATTACAGAAAGGTAATCAGGCTTTGTTTTTTTTAAATAGAAGGGGATTTGCTCCTTATGTATTCTGTAACACATGTGGTAATAAATTTAATTGTTCCAACTGCGATGTTGGCCTAGTTTTTCATAAAAGTCTTAATTCTTTAGTTTGTCATCATTGTGGTTTTAAAACTGTTATGCCCAAAAAAAAGGCGGGCTGTGAAAAAGAATGCAATTTTTATTTGTATGGCCCTGGAGTTGAAAGAATTAGTGAAGAAATAAAAGAGAAATATAAAAATTATAGAGTTGAGATACTTACTAGCGATGTAATGTCAAAACGGGAGAAGGGCCAAAAGATTATAAAAGAATTTGAATGTCAAAAAATTAACATTATTGTTGGTACACAAATTTTGTCAAAAGGTCACCATTTTCCCAAATTAACATTAGTTGTTGTGGTAGATTCTGATATTGGATTTTTTGGAGGTGATTTAAGAGCAGCTGAAAAGACTTTTCAATTATTAATGCAAGTTGCTGGTAGATCAGGAAGATCCAATGTTATGGGTAAAGTTTTAATTCAGTCAACAATGCCAGATAATGCAATTTTTAAAAATTTAATAAATTTTAATTTAAAGGAATTCTTTTTAGAAGAATTAAATATAAGAAAGAAAGCTAATCTTCCTCCGTTT
>JYMV01003871.1_pt1 | contig 10334 bp, 8 predicted proteins | sample 338911 | NCBI WGS metagenome assembly JYMV01 (sample SAMN03354496, study PRJNA234377) | hydrothermal vent metagenome | biome: Deep sea; feature: Hydrothermal plumes at the Eastern Lau Spreading Center, Western Pacific Ocean; material: Seawater | place: Tonga | collected 2009 | depth 2000 m m
AAGGTTTGGCACAACAACCGACAACCACATGTTCCAATTCCAATTGATCCGCCTTACTTGCGAAGTCCTCGATATCCTTCTCAGGGTTGGTTGCAACCACAACCAGGGACGCAGGATTCCCTATTTTTTGCAAATCCATATTCAATGTGGAGCGGCAATCACAGAGAAACACACCCCATCGCTTTGCCAGCATCAGGAACTCTCCTTTCGATAAAAAAATAGTATTTGTTTTTTTCGATGATCCATAGATACCTTCTCAAGTCTGCACAATCTGTTTAATTGAAACTTCTCACTTATCTGCAATCCACTGATGGGGACCTAAAATTTGTTTTTCGGAAACGGTCACTGTGTCACCACGTGTTCTCTCTGCCCTAATGAAAAAAATAGCTCCTCATATTTTCTTGCAGTTATTTTTTACAATAAATTCATCGTTTAGAACAATCTTAATGCATGTAGTATATATCCATTATTATTGCACTAAAAGTTTTTTCAACAATTATTTTTATATCAATAGTTTAACAGATAGTTTTAAGTGGCCAAAATATAATTAAAATATCTTAGGCCCCAAGATAAATAAACATTCGGGGAACAAAAAACGACAAGCTTCTATTGACTCTGGGTTGCTCAATCAGAAAGGTAAACTGCAATCACATTTGCATTCCAGCGAGACATTACCAAGGCGAGAGCTAAAGAGTCGCTAAGGCACTGGCAGGACGAAACTGCTTATGTCACGAACATTTCAGTCCTTAGGAGAGTGGCTGAGAGTGTTATAAAACAAGTCCAAAATGGGGAAATCTTTCTTGCACTCAAGAAGAAACAGGTCCTTATGGAAGGACACCGGATTTCACCAAACTATTAAAATGAGCCAATAATTTGCAACTGGCATTACCAAAGATGGAAATTTCCTGTTCCGTCTCCTCTGTAAAAGATCAACGAATTGGAACTGGCAGAAACCAAAGCCAAGTCAATCAACCCATCCTCATCGAAATCGCCATTCGCTAACGCGATCCCATCGTGCCCGGTACGGATGGAAGGCCTTTTTTTGAATGTTCCATTTCCCTCCCCTAGAAAAATGACGATTTCGGCAGAGGTTCGGTTGGAAACTGCCAGATCCAATTTTCCATCCTGATTGAAGTCCCCGCTGGTCAAGCCATGCGGGTTGACTCCCGCCGAATATCTTGCCAGCGTTTTCAGGTCCCCCCGTCCATTTCCCAAAAGCACCTCTACCGATTCCTCACCTGCGACCGCGACAGCCGCATCCACATGTCCATCACCGTTCCAGTCTCCGTATGCTCGGTAGTGGGGGAAACGGCCGACTTTGACCACATTTGCCTCCTCAAATGTCCCTTTACCGTTGGCAATCATGATCGATAAAGTATGGGAGCCCAGACTTCCCACCACCAAGTCCGGAATCTCATCCTGATTGAGGTCGACCACATCCATGATGTGTGGACCACGCTCCACATCAATCGCATGGGTCCGTTTGGGTATACCAGTCGAATCATTGGTCAAGATCACCACTTTGGAGAGCTTAGCCTGAGTTACGGCCAAATCCGGAAGGCCATCCTGGTTAAAATCACCTGCAACCACACAGGGAGTCCCATGAATTTCCTCAATGTCCTTGCGATCATGAAAGTCTCCTTTACCGTCTCCATAATACAAACTCAAGCTGCCCGCCCCAGTATTGGTCGTGATCAAATCAAGGTGGCCATCTTGGTTCAAATCGGCTGTAGTGACCCAGGTCGGTCCTTGCCCCACAGGATAGTGATGATTGGAAAGGATTCCTCCTTTTCCATCACCAAGGAGAACGGCTAATTTTCGCGCAGCGGATGCCGGGATCGCAAAATCTGAGTGGCCGTCGCTATTAAAGTCTCCAAGAGTGATCGCATGGGGGAAAGAACCAGTATGATGTTGACCCGCATTTTGTCCCAATGAGTGCTGTTGGGCAAGCAGAGGAATGTCTCCCTTCAGCTTCGGATAAAAAGGCCGGTGGGTTCGGGGATTTCTTCTATACAAGAAAGCTGCGGGGCGAATGAGAGCTGCAGCAATTATCGAGGGGGATTGAAACTGAACTAGAAACCGGCTCATTCGGGGAGCCCACACCAGATTCTCGGATTGGGGAGGCGCTGACTTTTCGAAAAATGACCCATCCGCTGGAGGTTTCGGCTTTAATACTCGTAGATAGGCGACCAGATTCAGAACCTCTCGATCTGTCAAATTAAAGCCGAGGGCAGGCATAAAATCGGTCAAACCGACAGCGCTCCCTCCAAGCTTAATCACTGTAACCAAATACTCGTCAGACCGTTCAGGGAGCACTTTCAGCAAATTAGGGACCGGAAAAGGAGGCTTGGCCCACTTCTTTTCCCAATCCCATCCTTCTCCTGCTGGACCATGGCAAAGTACGCATTGTTCCGTGTAAATTTTTTCGCCAATCTTTATATCTTCCTGAGATTCAGCCGCCATGGAGGCAGGGAGGAAAACGAGGACCAATAGAAAATGGAGATATCTCTTTAAGGTCTTAATCATCACTTAGCAAATGGTGCCGTCCGGAAAACATTCCCATGGAGAGCATCAATGCTATCCACTGAGAGGAAGTTGAAAAAGTGCCGGTGGAAAAACCAGCGGAGCCTTTAAATCGCCTCCCCAAACAATCACAAACCGTAAGATGATCCCCCCAGCCAGAATCGAAGCGAATTTGACACCTGCGACCCAGTTTACATAAGGCCTGATGATTTTATCAAAGATCATTTCAATAAAAGTAAGAATCAGAGGAAATGTCAAACCCATCCCAACGATACCCCACCAAAACCAGGGTGCCAAAACTCCCTGTGTAACATACTCATATGCCAAAGCACCGCCATTGGGGTTAATGAATTTTCCGGTTTCATCTAATTTTTCTGGATTCAATGCCAGATGATTCATAAACAAATACAGTTCTAACCCCTCCACTACAATCAGAGCTAAAATAGCGTAACCAACAATCTGCAGTATTCTGGACATGTCATCCAGTTCAGTCTTCACAAAAGTATGAAACAACAAGAATGCTAGACCTGCCGCTGCTAAACCAGTCAAGATACCTGAATTGAGGAATAAATATGGCAAATACTGTTGTGACCATAATGGAACAAACTTGGCTCCGCTCAAGAGTAACCCTGTGTATAAGGACACGAAGCCCAGCAGGGGTATTCCGACAACTCCCAAAAGGCGCCGGATAGTTTGATTAACCTTGTAATACCAGAGTAACGCGTAAGCAATTATCATTGGGAACGCCAAACCCACGCTATAACCTCCTATCACCATCCACGAATTAAAGTTAGAGAAATAAAGCGGAAAGAACATTCCCCGTTCAGGTTTTCCAAGGTGAAAGGTGATAAACAGGCCAGCCAATACGAGTGCGAGTGGGACAATAAAAGCAACTACTTTTGACAATTTTTCAAAGCTTTTGTATTTTATCCCAACTAAATCTGCCACCACTGCCACAATAAATAACCCGCCCGTGAGCCCACCGAAAAATAGATACATGGGGGTAAAAATATCATTCCCCCATTTTGAGTTCATCAAGATGATTGGTTCCATTGTATTCCTACTATTACAAGTCCATTTGAATAAATTAGGGTGTCGTAAAAAGACTGAATGCAGTCAGGTGGGGGTAAGGCGAGTAGCCGTCATATGTTGTCCGGAAAAGCAATCCGGAGGAAGAGAGATGCCTCGAAAACCAAAACACCAAACCATAACCTTCCCTATTTTTCACCGGAGACCGTAATCTCCGGTGAAATTTTACGGACCTACTCTGAGCTTGTCCATTTAATTATTGTAAGCTTTGCTCCAGCCCCAAGCTCCACTTGACGAACCACGAGCTGCAGCACGACTACGAACCACGTTGGCCACTTCTTCGGCATCACCTGCCACCAAAGCTTTGGTGGAACATATCGAAGCGCAGATGGGAAGTTTGCCTTCCGCAATACGGTTTGATCCGTAAAGTTCCTGTTCCCGGGTTGAGAACGCTTCCTCAGGACCGCCCGCACAATAGGTGCACTTGTCCATCACACCACGCTTGCCAAAGGGAGAACCTTTGGGGAACTGCGGTGCCCCAAAAGGACAGGCGTAAAGGCAATAGCCGCACCCGATGCAGGTTTCCTTGTTGACGTGAACAATACCATCCGCCCTGTTAAACAAGGCGTCAACAGGACAAACAGAAACACATGGTGCATTAGAGCAATGCATGCAGGGAACTGCTACATTTGTTTCACCTGCCTGTCCTTCGTTCACGGTAACCACCCGTATGCGTGCTATTCCTGGTGGAACTTCGTTCTCGTTCTTACACGCTACTTCACAACCGCCACACTCAATGCAACGTCTGACGTCGACATAGAACTTCATTCTGGCCGGCGAATGTTTCCCTTCCGGTCCAGAAACCGCACGGGTAGGGACGGTAATATTTGTTGTTGCCATATTCCTTCTCCGAAATCAGGCCTTTTTAATTCTGCAAAGACCGGTTTTGGTTTCCTGCATCTGAGTGATGCGGTCATAACCATAGTTGGTTATTGTATTTGCCGATTCCCCCATACCATATGGGAGATAACCTTCGGGATATTTATTTGACAAGTCTACTCCGGACATTACTCCCCCCCAATGGAATGGGACATAGACCATATCCGGACTCACCCGCCTGGTGACCTTAGCCTTAACTTTGATACGACTTGGTTTCCCGTCTGTATCCTCCGGGGATTCAACCCAGACCCAGTCGCCGTGTCTGATCCTGTTATCATTGGCCAGTCTTGGATGGATCTCAACATACATTTCAGGCTGCAACTCCACCAACCACCAGCAGTTTCGTTCGCTGTTTCCTCCGCCTTCAAATTCGACTTGTCTTCCGGTTGAGAGAATCAGTGGATATTTTTCAACCCAATCAGCTTTCTGCAGACTTTTGTAGAGAGTAGGTACGCGATAGTGATCCTTCACATCGTCATAGGTTATCCATTCAGTAATCAAATCAGGCCTCGGACTGTGAAGAGGTTCTCTGTGTTTTGGCACCGGATCATCTTTGAATGTCCAGACGTTGAAGCGTGCGCGACCATTACCGTAAGGGGCCAGCCCTTTAGCAATAGCCTCTTCAAACACTTTCCCAGTCAGATCTGTTTTCCAGTTCTTCATTTCCGCATAACCTTCATTGATTGAACTGTCTACCGGTGCTGAACCCTTACCTGCAAGCAAAGTATTGCCATCCGGAGCCTTGACTCCCCAGCGGGCACGGAAACCCAATCCTCCTTCTGCTACAGGAATGCTTGTTCGATAAAGAATGTGGGTGCCAGGGTGTTTATCCGTCCAGCAAGGCCATGGGAGTCCCCATTGCTCGCCATCAACCGGACCGCCTTCGGCAATTTTAGTTTTTAGGTCAAAGGCGTGTGCCCAATCCTGCTGCCGCTTCATTCTTTCCACGGTTTGACCTGTCATCCCAATGGTGCGCATACCAAGGTTCCATTCGCGAGTGATATCCTCGGGCAATTGCTTCCAGGGGCCGTTTTTGCTTTTCTTGAACTTGTCGCCAAAACCCAGCCGTTCGGCCAGGTCAATGACAATATCAAGATCTTTACGTGATTCCCAATGGTTACGCCACTGGATGTCCCTGTTGGAGTTAGTCACAGACCCAGACTGCTCATAAACCGTTGCAGCCGGAAGAATATAAACACCGTCCTTGCGGTCTGGCAGGATGGAGGTGGTGGTAACGAACGGGTCAATATCCACCAGTAATTCCACTTTGTCCAGAGCGGTTTTGATACGGTCCAATTGTGACTGACTGTTAGTGGAGTGTCCCCAATAGAAAGCCGCATGTACATTTTCATCCTGTCCAAGCTCCTTTGGATCCATCAGCACTCCTTCGTACCAACGAGCTACTGTGAAACCTACCTTGTGCTGAATTTTTTCATTGGCAAAGCGGCCGTTGATCCAATTGTTGTCGACTCCCCATACATTGGACCAATGTTTGTAGGCACCCTTGGACAACCCATAATATCCTGGTAGCGTATTGGACAGTACACCAAGATCTGTGGCCCCCTGAACATTGTCATGTCCACGAAACACGTTTGTACCCCCACCTGGCTTGCCCATGTTGCCCAGTACCAACTGCAGCACACAATATGAACGCGTGACTGAAGTACCATTGGTGTGCTGAGTTCCACCCATAGCCCAGATCAGCGTGCCGGGCCTGTTTTCAGCGATCAACCGCGCTGTGTGTTCCAAATCGGCGACCGATACTCCGGTGATGTCGGACACCGTTTCAGGATCGTAGCGTTTCAGTTCCTCTTTCAGGTTGCTGAAACCATAAGTCCGATCCTGCAACCATTCTTCAAGATTATGTTCACCAGACCATAGATAAAAGCCACGTCTGTTCCTGAGCGATGTCGTACATACTTGTTAGCGAAGGCAGCCGTCTGCGAAAACCGAGGATCCACAACAATGATTTGTGCGCGATTTTCTTCCTTAGCAGTGAGTATGTGCTGCATTGCAATGGGGTGCGAGGTGCAGACATTCTCCCCTATAATGAGAACGCTCTTGCTGTTGCGGATGTCGTTCATGGAGTTGGTCATCGCACCATAGCCCCACACATTGGCCAGTCCAGCTACTGTGGTGGAATGGCATATCCGGGCCTGATGGTCGATGTTGTTGGAACCCCAGAAGGCTGCGAACTTGCGCAGCGCATACGAAGTTTCGTTATTGTGGTGGGCCGAACCAAGGATCATCAGGGAATCCGGTCCGTGCTTTTTGCGAATCTCCTGCAACTTGGTTGTGATCTCACTCATCGCCGTGTCCCAACTTATTCGTTTCCATTTCCCATCTTCGAGTTTCATTGGTGACTTGAGCCGCTTATCGCTGATTACATGTTCCCGGGCTGCTGCACCTTTCGAACACAGGCTACCCTGGTTGATTGGATGTTCGAACCATGGTTCGATGCTGACCCAAGTATCGTTCTCAACCTCAGCGATGAAACCGCAACCGACAGCACAGTTACCGCAAATAGTCTTGATCTGTGTCAGCTTCCGTGCAGTCTCCGCTCCCGTTGCTGCTTTTGCCTCTCTTACCAATGAGGGACCCATCGCCATCAATCCAACTCCCATTCCGGCGGCGGTGACAAAACCGCGGCGACTCACACTGGGATTGAGACTGTCCATAAAAGCGGGATTCAGGTCCTGCCCGTCATTTTGTATTACTCTGTTAAGTTTCATACTCCTCCTGGCTTAGTTGTATAGAGTTTTGTAATAGCGCTCAGTTTCCTCAGTCCGTTGGTACAAAATCGGACCTGTAGAAGCATCTGAGTCTATCACTCCATCTTTATTTGTCTCGTATGTACGTGCGGCCAACACAGTCGCCGTAGTGGCGCCCATCGCTGTAAGCACACCGAGAAGAAACCCTCTTCTACCCGCACTCTTTTCATTGTCCATATCTTAATCTCCTAACTGATTCAGAAAGTATTCTAAATTAAATTGCCAGAACGGCCCTGCAAATCAACCACCCCAACACGGAGCAGCAGACGTTTAGTCAAAGTCTAGCCTGTGTTCCATTGTAACGTAACAGCGGATAATCCATGCTAATGAGACTGATCTATCAGCTGACGCAAGCAATGGAATCGCAAATGATGCTTCCATCTTTCTCTGTCGAGGCCACTTCAATCTCAACTTCAAATCCTTCTTCAAGGTCTTCCAAGTTTCCGCCCATTAGGCCTACCGTTTCAGGTTCGATCACCTCCACGTTGGTTCTCAACGCAAATTGGACAGTAACTTCATTGCCATTTCCCTCAACAATTAATGCTGAACGGTTAGCTAGATCAAGTTGCTTTATTCTTCCTTCAATCATGGTTTTTGCTCCTATAATAAAATTTAATGACCAAACCTTCTACTCTGGAAAGTAAGATATTCATTCCCCAAATTAATGTCAAGAAAAAAATGAGTTTTTTTTCGACATAAAGAGAAAACAGGTTAATTTGAATTTAAAAACCACATCTTCCACTTCCTGAGAGTTAACGTACAACTACACGGGAAGCATGTCAAGGAAAAAATGAGTTTTTTTTCGACATCAAGAAAAAAACTGAGAATAGATTAAAACCGGCCACAAAAAAAGGCTACTGACAGTAATTCAAAGACAAAAATTTATTGTATAAAAACCAATATATGGGGTTGCTTAACTTGCCACTCACAAAACGAACAAGATCATTTTTTCAATACGTCTCAAACAGGAAAAAATGTCCGATGAAATGAAACCAAGTTCAAGCTGCGTTTTGATGTCGGCGGGAGACGAGGACGAGCAGCAGGAGAATACAAAAGAAAAAGCCGCTTAAAGTAAGAAGTTGAGGCCATGAATCCCAGATATTCTGCTGTTTGAGTAAGACGTTTCTCATAGCGGTGTTTGCGTGTGTAGCAAGGGAAATCCACTGGAAAATTTTGGGGAAACCATCGATGCTCCAAATCATGTCACTTAAAAAAATCTGCGGCAAAATGACGAGCGGAATGAATTGCAGCGCCTGAAACTCGTTGGCCGCAAGGAATGAGGCAAGTAAGCCCAGTACAAGTGAAATCAGGAGCATCAGAAAGGTCAAAAAAGCTATTGCACCAATTTGAGTGAGAGTGATTTTGAAGCCAATCAGCGAGAGAATAAATGTCAAAATGATGGCGGCCTGACATCCGGAAAAAATAATAAAGCCTCCTACGTAACCCAGGACAATTTGAGTAAAGGAAACCGGAGCAATCAACAGTCGTTCCAGCGTTCCACGTACTCGTTCCCGCTGGAAAGTGATGGTCGAAATGAGAAATGTAAAGAAAAAGACAAAAAATGGCGGAAATACCGGCAGAAAAAAGTCAATCAAACGATAATCTTCTGAGCCGTAAAGGTAGTGTTCTTCCAAATCCAACGGCTTAATGTTGACCGAGTTGGCGCAAAACGCCGAGCATGAACTGTCAATTACCACCGGAAGAGAGGATGCTAAATCGTCCATAACAGAGGCGACTGATTCTACAACTGATGCCGTCAGAGTAGGACGTGAACCTTCCAGATAAAAATCAATCCTCCCCCGCTTTCCATCAAAGCGCTCTTCCAATAACTGTTCTCCTAAAAACAAAATACCCTCTGCCTGCCCGGTGCGTAACTGTGTCCAAATCATTTGTTCCAAACGTTCCGGATCAATCTCTTCATCCGGAATATCAAGTGAAACCAGTTCAATGTCCTCTTCTTCCAGAGTCAGCATCAAATCTGCTTCAAAGAGACGCATCACTCCCCTGGAAACAACTCCGAGCCTTGCTGTTTCGTCTTCCTGCAAAGCATAGTAAATCAGTGACATGACAATCAAAGGCACAAGAAAGAAAAAAGCTAAAGTTCGACGATCCCTCAATATTTCACGAATAATCCGCCAGGCTATCCATCGTGCAACCATTTCAATCCTCCAGCTTTGCTTGAGTAGCCTGAACGAAAGCTTGTTCCAAATTTTCCGAATTGTAACGTCGCATGAGTGTATCCGGCGTATCATGCTCCAGCAATAGTCCTTCCCGCAAAAAGGCGACTTTGTCACAGCGGCCGGCTTCGCTGATATGATGGGTTGTAATTAAAATGGATGCACCGCCCTGCGCCAATTGTTCAAACCATTCCCAAAAACGCAGGCGCAGTGACGGATCAACACCAGCAGTAGGTTCATCTAAAATTACCAGAGCCGGCTGATGAATGAGCGTTGTTGCCAGCATCAGCCTGCGAAGCATTCCACCGGAAAGATCGCCTGCTAATTTGTTCTGATGTGATTCAAGCTCTACCATTTCCAGAATTTCCAGTGAGCGGGTGCTAAGATTGTTTTCTGGAATTCCATACAAACGTCCGTAAAACAAAACATTTTCCCGTACAGACAATCCGGGATAAACAGCCAGCTGCTGAGGCATGTAACCCAATTTTTTCCGCACTTCCGAATCTCCGGGAGAGTTATTTTCAAAAATGGTGATTCGTCCGGAAGTAGGTTGAAGCAAACCCATAGCCATTCGAAGCAGAGTTGTTTTTCCGGAACCATTTGGACCAAGAAGTCCAAAAACAAGACCTTGCGGAATGCTCAGGTCCAGGCTGTCAACGACGGTTTGCGAACCAAAACGTTTTGTTACTTTTGAAAGGGTTAACATAATTGAGAGGAAAGAAAAAGAGAAAACGATCTATCTATATTTCCAGTTGACTGCTTACATCACTCGAAAGTCACGAGTTACATCAGAACTGTTATTTTTTCAAAACAAAAAAGGCATTCGGCCCCCTGCAGTAAGCTGTCCGGCGCTGCAGATGATAAACAAAAACGACAGTTTTACCACCAACCATTT